>OHGS01000793.1_pt1 | contig 12455 bp, 8 predicted proteins | sample 1567831 | NCBI WGS metagenome assembly OHGS01 (sample SAMEA3879596, study PRJEB24766) | human gut metagenome | biome: human-associated habitat; feature: feces | place: USA | collected 1985/1987
AGCGATTATTGCGTGTTACTTTTGGAACATTAAAACCAAAAGTAACACGTTTTTTTATGAATGCACAAGACATCAAGACGGTAAAGCTGGTTATCAACTCCGATCAGGCACAGCAAAAATTAGACGACATAAACAAGAAACTGGAAACGGCACGACAAAAACGTGCCGAAGCCTTTGAACGAGGAGATGGAAAGGCATTGCAAACCTATACGCGCGAAGTAAAGAATTTGGAAAGACAGGCTGAACGTATGCAAAGCAGGGCGCAAACCGTAGGGAAAGTGCTGAAAAGCTTAGACAAAGCCACTCCCAAAGAACTGAAAAAAACAATCAAGGAATTAAACAGGGAACTTGAGAATAGCAATGTGGAGCGAGGGTCGGAGCAGTGGAAAACGCTGACGCGAGCTTTAGCAGAAGCACGATCTGAACTTACAAAAATAAAGGAAGAAAGTAAATCATCAGGTAAAATCGTTAGTGACTGGGGAAATAGATGGGTTGGCTTTTCTACTATTGTGGCCTATGCCAAAGACACACTCAGCAATGCACTCAATACCATGCAAGGCTATGTAGAAGAGTTTGCCGAAATGGACGAACACCTGGCCAACGTGACGAAATACACCGGAATGAGCCGTGAAGAAGTGGAAGAACTGAATGAGGCGTTTAAACGGATGGATACCCGTACCAGCCGCGCAGCACTCAATGACTTGGCCGCTGATGCCGGACGATTGGGCATACAGAGCAAACAGCAGGTGCTCGACTTTGTGGACGCTGCCAATGTGCTGAATGTGGCTTTGGGTGAGGATCTGGGCGAGGGCGCGGTGAAGAACATCGGCAAACTGGCTCAGCTATTTGGCGATTCGGAACGCATGGGCCTGAAACAGGCCATGCTGGCTACCGGCTCAACCATCAACGAGCTGGCACAAAGTTCATCGGCAAACGAAGGATACATCATGGACTTCACGGCACGCCTTTCGGGTATGGCCCGACAGGCCGGCATGACGCAGGCCCAGGTAATGGGGCTGGCTTCGGTAATGGACCAAAGTATGGTGAATGCCGAAGAAGGTAGCACGGCATTGAACCGCCTGATACAGGAACTCTACACCAAACCGGCTGAGATGGCAAAAGCCGTAGGACTGGATGTAAAAAAGTTTACTACGCTCGTAAAACAGGATGCCAATGCAGCCTTGCTGGAGTTTGCCTCTGCTGCACAAAAATTGGGCGGTATGGACGCGCTCGCTCCACGCATGGCCGAATTGCAACTAACGGGGGTAGGCGTTACAAAAGTGATTACTTCGTTGGCAAACAATTTGGAACTTGTCAGAAACACCCAGCTACAAGCCACGGAAGCTTTTGCACAGGCAGACAGCGTGCAAAAGGAATACGACAAAGCCAACAATACCACGCAGGCACAGCTCGAAAAATCAAAACAGAAGTTGGCCGATTTGCGCACGGAACTGGGCGAGAAATTGATGCCGGTGTTTACCACAGCCACAAATGGGTTGACTGCTTTTTTGCAGGCATTGATGGCGGTTGGAACGTTTGTGGTTCAAAACATTGGAGCTGTAGGAATGTTGACTTTGTCAGTACTTTCATACACAGCATCTGTAAAAATTTGCACTGCTATCGAAACTGCTAAAAATGTTGCCATGACAATAGGAACAAGAGCAGCAGCCACAGCACGTGCAGCCGGATTGATGCTAACTGCCAGCTATGCCAAACTAACCGGAAATGCCGTATTGTTACGCGCCGCACAGATAAAACTGAACGCCACCATGCTGGCCAACCCTTATGCTGCAGTGCTGGCCGCTGTAGTTGCTGTAATCGGGGCGGTGTATCTGCTGGCTTCGCGAACCAAAGAACTGACCCGCGAACAACGGTTGCAAAAAGAAATACAGGCCGATAGCCTGGAACTTGAAAAACAGGGCGCAGAAGCAACGGCTAAAACGCAAAACAAAATAAAACTGCTTACAGCCATTGTGCATGACAACACCCGAAGCCTTGCTGAACGCAAAAAAGCCATTAACGCATTGCAACAGATTGCGCCTCAATATCAGGCCGAAATCAACGAGGAAGGCCGCATCACGCGCGAAAATACAAAAGCACTCACCGACTACATCGAGCAACTGAAGAAAAAGGCCATAGCGCAAGCTGCCATAGCCAAAACTGATGAATTGACAGGACAGCTGCTCGACCTTGAAATGAGCCGTGACCGCCGACGAAATGCCGTTAGCATACGAAAGGTTGTCATTGAGGTTGGGTATGATAAAGAGCTGAGCATTCATCCCTTCGCCTACGGCCTGACGGAGGCGGTCCAGAAACAGGAGAAAACTGGCTGTGGAGGGGATGGTCACCAAATCATAGTGAAATGGTACCACGATGATGTCTGAATTGACGAACATGTGAACCAGTCCTTCAGCATGCAGACTGCCCGGCGAGTCGATGAGTACCACATCTATTTCGGGGTCGTTGTGCAGTTTTTCCACCAGCGAGGTCATCTCCACTTTGTTGTTGGGTTCGTATGACCAGACTTCATAGGGCAGTTGTTCCTCTCCATACTTCTTGATGTCTGCCTTGCGGCATTTCATGATTGAGTGTTGGAAGTCGCAGTCGATGACAACCACCCGGACGCCTTTTGCCACTAAGTAGTTGGCAAAGGTGACGCAAAGGGTGGTCTTTCCGACTCCTCCTTTCTGGTTGGCAAAGGTGATTATGACCGGGGTCTGTATCATGTTGTTTTCCGTTTATCAAATTCGCAAGCAAAAGTAAATGCTGGAACAGGGAAAACCTAAATGCACAACATCAATGTGCTTTCGGTTGCTGAAACCGGGGGTTGAATGGACTTCGAAACAAGGGAATCTGAGAAAAATTAGCCAAAAAAGTTACAACTAAAAGTCCCCTTTTGGATTTCAGTTGTGACTTAAATCATTAAAAATCAGGCTATTCATATCCAAAAATAACAAAGTAATAGAATCCAAAGTCAAACGATTCCTTTTCATTTTAATGTTCAAATATGAAGTTTTTTGGCAAATCTTGTGCTATAATTTTGCTACATTTGTAGTTAGCTTACACTTATGACTTACCTATGATCAAACTTCGCTGCGCAGTAGAACGAATTACTTACCTGAACCCCGACAACGGATACACGGTATTGAAGGTAAAGGTTTCCGGTTACAAAGATCCGGTTACCTTGATTGGCTACCTGTTGGACTTACCTGCAGGTACGGTATTGTTGTGTGAAGGCGAATGGAAAGTAGACCAGAAATACGGCAACGAGTTTGTAGCGGACACCTGGACGGAAATCATGCCCTCTACGCTCTACGGCATCGAACGCTACCTGAGCAGCGGTCTGGTGAAAGGTATCGGCCCCAAGTATGCCAAACTCATCGTCAAACAGTTCGGTCTCCAGACACTGGAAGTCATTGAGAACAACATCGAAGAACTGCTGAAAGTGCCGGGTATCGGCAAAAAGCGCTTTTCCCAGATTCAGGAAAGTTGGGAGAAGCAGAAATACATCAAGGATGTGATGGTATTTCTGCAGAGCTATGGAGTAAGCACGGCCTATGCAGCAAAAATCTACAAGCAGTATGGCAAGGACAGCATCGGTAAGGTCCGGCAAAATCCTTACCGGATGGCAGATGAAGTGTGGGGCATTGGTTTTAAGATGGCCGATGATATAGCCCACAACATGGGTTATCTGGATAATGATCCGCACCGTTGCAGAAGCGGTATTCTACATACTTTGCACCAACTCTCTACAGAAGGACATGTCTATGCAGAAAGGGAGCAACTGATCAAAGCTGCCCATGAACTGCTGACTACCGATGAGTCCCTCATTATCCACACCTTGAAACAGATGGAAACGGATGAGGAAATCATCGCTGAAGAAGATGCCATCTATCATCCTTATTATTACTATGCAGAAGTCGGCGTAGCCAGAGACCTGCTTGACCTGCTGCTTCCTGCTGAACAAGACCTCTTCGCAGAAACCCTTGAAGTCAAATCACTCGGCAAGGAAACGGGTATAGAGTATGACGAGATTCAGTTACAGGCCATCGAACAGGCCATCCGTTCCAAAGTCATGGTGTTGACGGGTGGCCCGGGTACAGGTAAAACCACTACAACCCAAGGTATTCTTGCCGCATTCCAGCACATGGGATTGAAGATTCTGTTGGCTGCCCCTACCAGACGTGCCGCCAAACGAATGAGCGAAGCTACTGGAAGGGAAGCAAAAACCATCCATCGTCTGTTGGAGTATAACCCGCAGGAAGGCTGCAAGCGAAACGAGGAAAATCCACTGGAAGGGGATGCCCTCATTGTGGATGAATGTTCGATGATAGACATCCACCTGATGATGCATCTGATGAAAGCTATCCCCTCGAACATGCGCCTGGTTCTGGTGGGTGATGTGGATCAGCTACCCAGTGTGGGACCCGGAAACGTACTGCGCGACATCATTGAAAGCCGGAGGATACCTGTTATCCGCCTGACCCGCATCTTCCGTCAGGCGCAAAGCAGCCGGATTGTGATGAGTGCCCATGCCATCAATCAGGGCAATTATCCCGATACGAGCAACGGCAAGAATACCGACTTCTTCTTCATCAAACAGGAACAGCCCGAAGCAGTGGCTGAAACTATTGTAGAACTGGTGCAGAAACGGCTTCCTCATGCGTATGAGGTAGATGCCCATCAGATTCAGGTACTGACACCCATGCAGAAGGGAAGTATCGGAGCCATTGCGCTGAATGCAGCACTGCAGAAAGCCTTGAATCCCTCAAAGGTAGGACTGACTCGTGGAGTCAACACCTTCAAACTGGGTGACCGTGTCATGCAGCTACGAAACAACTACGAAAAGAAAGTGTTTAACGGTGACTTGGGCTATATCGAATCGGTAGATACGGATGAGAATACACTGAGTGTGAATTTCGAAGGAACACTGGTATCTTATGAAATCTCAGAATTGGAAGAACTGACATTGGCTTATGCTACTACCATCCACAAGTCGCAAGGCTCTGAATATCCCATCGTGGTGATGCCCGTCATGATGAGCCACTACATCATGCTGCAACGCAACCTCATCTATACCGGTATCACCCGTGCCAAGAAAATCTGTATTCTTATCGGCACCCCCAATGCCCTTCATTATGCCATCAACAACATGCAGGTTTTAAAACGGAATACGAAATTGAAAGAGCGGTTAAATATGTAAGCAAAGTTGCCAGAGTAATGTATGACACTATTCCATTAACAGAAAAAATATAAGCACATTGCAAATCAATTGAATTCAAGGGAGAACCCCTCGGCAATACGCCGAAAGGTTCTCCCTTTTAGTTTCTCATTTCATCCAATATGTTTTTCAACAGAAAAGAAGCATTCAGGTTCTTGGCCACTCCTTTGGCTATACGATAGGTGTATTCAATGTCTTTCGACAGGGCTATTTCAAAACAATAATTGCTGAATACCTCCTTATTTTCGTCCTCCAGTTTTGCCAGCTCCAAATCATGGGTGGCAATCAATGCCGCTACATTATGGCATATAATCTCGCGCAGGAAAACGATGGAGCCTTCCAACTTGTCTTTCGAATTCGTACCTTTCAGAATCTCATCCAAAATAATCAGGGTATAAGGATTAGACTTCACATGCTGTATGAGTTGCTTCAAGCGAAGAAGCTCCGCATTGAAATAAGAGATATCCTTTGACAGATTGTCTGTTGTTCGCATACTTGAAAACAGGGTAACGATTGAGAACCTGAAAGAGGTAGCACATACGGGTACCCCGTTGCAAGCCAGGATGTAATTGATTCCGATGGTCCGCAGGAAAGTACTTTTCCCTGCCATATTGGCTCCGGTCACGATGGCGACATGCTTCTTTCCGAGTGTAAAGCTATTAGGGACAGCTTGCTTGTAGGCCAGAAAAGGATGATAGATATCTATGGCTTCAATCACCTTCTCATCCTGTTCCGGAAGTATTTCCGCTGCGGTGTTGGCAGGATGATTGAACGAGTAATTGGCCAGACTGACCAACGCATCTATTTCGGAAATGCAATGGATCCATTTTTCCATGTGCGCCAGATGCTTTTTCTCCCATTGGATGATACGCTTCAACAGTAAAATGTCAAACAGGAAGAAACCATTGAAAAGAATATAGAAGATGGCATTCCCCCGCTGATCGAACAGGTTCAGCAAGCGCGACAATTCAGCGAAGGACTTCAAGCTGTTTGCTGAAGAAGAAAACAGTCCTTTTTGTAATTCAACCAAAACCCTAGCTTTGAATCTGGCATTCTGTATGTCATTCAAGACCTCGATATAGGCAACGAGTTCTTGATAAATTTTACTTATACTAATATTGGTCGCCAATGTCTTGCGAAAGAACAAAATCGAGCAGCCAAGATTTAATAGGAAGAATGTCATAAAATACTGCCATCCAATCAGTTTTAATAAAGCCAGCAGAAAAGAAAGAATGGTCATTCCTACGCAAACAGCAGGAATGGCGGAACGCAGGAGAAAACCGTGTTTTTGTTTTTCTGAAGCCAGCTCAGAAAGCATTTTAAGATTATCCGGAATGAACCTGTTGGCCATAAACCTGATACGCCAACTGAAGTGATCTGCCAGTTCTACAATGGCCGCCTGATTGAGAAGAATTTCCTGCTTATCCTGACAGAGGTTCGTCAATTTCTCGGCCAACCTGTCGCTCCCTTTCCGGGTGACACTTCTGTTCATCCGGTTGAATAAGGAACTTGGACCAAACAGATCCAAATCAAACGAGTATTCATGTTCTGGATTGATGTAAACCTCTCCCGAGGAAAATGATGTAAAATCGCCTTCCAGATAGGCCAGTTCATGCTTGCAGACAGACTTTTTACGTTTCAGCCCATCACAGAATTTCTGACAACGGCTGTCCAATACGCAAGCAGATAAATAAGCTGCAAAAAATGAACAGGCACCTGCCAGATTCAGAAAAGTGAAATTTTTGATAGCGAGATAGACAAAGAAAGCACTTGCACCAAAGAAAAGAAGTTTCGCCAGCAAATAGGCATTGCTCTTCCTGCGGAGCTTTGCTATTTGTACATCCAACTGTTCTATTTCCGATTGATAGATAGAATACACCATAGCTTAATTTTTAAAAGGTGCAAAGTAAAGCAATAAGCAAAAGAAAAGGCTTGAACAAATTCAAGACTTTCCATCCAGGCGTATCTTTTTACGGATATGGCTGATTGTTTCCGGGGTTACACCCAGAAAGGAGGCGATACTTCTCAATGGTACTTTCTCTTTCAACTTTGGACACCTACTCATCAGTTTCTTATACCGTATCATCGGACTGCAATAGGAATCAAGAAACCGGTCATATGCTAACTCATATAAATTTTCTGCCGCCTTCTTTCCTTCTTTCAAGTTGTCCAAATTAACTTCCCAATATGTGACTAGTTCATTCAATGCAATTTCATAAACTACACAGTCTGAAATAGCTTGAATGCTGACCTTAGACTGTTGGGATTTTATGAAGGAAGAGTAATCACATACGAACTCATTTTCAAAAGCATAGCCTACAATATGTTCAAGGCCTTCTTCGTCTGTAAACGAATACTGAAAGCTACCGGACTCAACCCACCCGGCAGACCGTGAAACTTCATGCTGGCGGATAAAAAAATCTTTCTTCCTGTATGTATGTTGCTTGCCATGTTTCAAAAAGAATTTCCTTAAAAGATGAAGACTCAAGTTCTTTTGGTAATAATTGAAATTCTTCATGGTATCAGGTAAATAAACTCATATTGTGTACAAATAGATTTTAATCACATCATAAATGCAAAGTTATATTTTAAAGATGAATATCGAACACAACAGTAGGCAGTTTTTTTATAGGTAAACAGAAAGTAATTACATCTTTAATGAGTGTCCATCATCCACCTCATCATAGTTCGTTTTCTTACCAACTTCCCATTCGCGATTGGCACTGTGGCTACCGATTCCTTTCTTGTTGAGTTTGCCAAGCCCCTGATGCGTCTTCTGCTGCAAACTCTTGATCGGATTCAATTTGGAAGATTTCTTAAAAGGAGTGCCTTTCCGTTTCTGCTTCATGGATTTCTTCTTCACCCGTTCTACATCAAAGCCTTCTTCATTCAGGTTAATAAGGATATGTTCCTTAAAATTGATGGCATAGTAGGTATCATCTACCTGACGGATGATGAAGCCTTCTTGATACATGGCGCTACGGGGTGATTTCACTTCGGGATCATTGAAGATACCATGCAGTTTGTTCACGGCATCTGCGTAGTTGGAGCTACGCTCTGGAGATATGTCCACCAAATCCGGGCGGTCCACTTTGAAAACCTTACAGAGCAGTGCCACTTCTGCAGCGCTGGTTGGCTTGAACTTTTCTATAAAGCTGATACGGTTGTTGCGGTCAATGGCCTTGGCCATAAAGGGCGGCAGTGGTCTACTCTTGCCATCAAAGTAGATGACACCTTTCTTTATATAGGCACGTTGTTTCTTGAGCTTCTGGAAGATTTCTCCCTGTGTGGTCTTGGGATTGAGGGTCAGCAGCTGGTCTATGAATGCTTCTATCCGGTCAAAGCGTTGTTCGGGAGTAGCAAAGTCCAGCAGTTCTTCTACAGCAAGGACTCTGGCACCATGAATGACGGTCTTGTTGGCATGGTCTATCAGCATGTAGCCGTAGGGCTTGTCTTTCTTGCCAAAGAAAACCACATCCACTCCGAAGTTCTTCTTCATCTCCTTCTGCAGTTCCTCCTTGTTGGCGCATACGTCCCGGTATTTTTTCAGATAGGCTCTCAGCTGGCGGTTGCGTGCCTTGTCCTGATAGCCTTTCTTGAACAGGGCTTCAATCTCTGCCAGAGGAATTTTCTTTTGAATTCGGCCGCCTTGCTTGATGAAGACATTCCCGTCTTTTTGAAAAACTTCATAGCCCATGGAACCCATCACGGCTTTGAACTGGGCGAAGGAAGAAAAGGAATATTGCTTGGCTGCTTCGAGGTCTTGCTCTGTCTTTTGTGTTCTATCGGTTCCAAGTATCTTGTCAATAACCGCCTGCGAGCGTCTGCGTTCATGGTCGTGCTGTATCTTGCGTCCATCGGGCGCGACTCTCGAAGTCACAATGTGCAGGTGCGCATTGTCTGTATCGTTGTGGGAATAGATGAGCCAGGGTTGTTCGGGTTCGGCATAACCCATTTCCTTGAGATATTGGTGCGCAAAATCGAGCAGCTGGGCTTCCGTCATTTCGTGCCCCTTGCAGGAGATGGCTACATGAAACTGCGCTTTCTGGATTCTGGGATTCATGGAGGAATATTCCATGAGAAACTGAGTCAACTCATCGGAAGTCGGCTTGCGTATCTCACCGAGTGCTCCGAAGTTTTTCATCTCCAGTAACCGGGCTACACCTTTCGCCACCTTCCGTTCATTGTAATCCACGGCATGGAAGTTCGAGCTTCCGGGTAATATGGTTGCTATCATTTGAGATTTCTGAATTATTCGGTTTAAAAGATTAGGGTACTTTGAGCATCCTCAACCATGGAAATCCCCAAAGGGAATACCATGATGGAACAACATCGAAATCTACTACGTGTTGGAAAGTTTAATCTTGATGCACTTCTGTGTAATGAGTTCCAGGTCTTTCTTTATCCGTTCCATTATTATCTGTGTTTCGCGGACAGTCGGTATCACGATTTCCTGAACATAGTCTGGTGCAAGCAACCCGGCAACTGCCAGTTCGTTGGCTCGTTTGACCACCTGATTCAGGTTGCCGCCTGCCCAGGAGAGTTCATTCTGATTCTTTCGGTAAAACTCACCGAGTTCCCGGATCAACTCGATGCGTTCCTTCACATCCACATTGGAAAATTCCTGCACTGCCGACAGAATATAATGGCTCACAGAGTGGAATGAGCCGGATTTTTCCTTCAACAGTTGGGCTTCCTCCGGGGTAAGCCGCAACTGAAATACTTTGGTCTTCTGTTTCATACTTCCTTGGATTACTTGTTAGCCGGGTTCTCCGGACACCTATTTCGCAGCGCGAAACAGCGATTTATCGCCCCGTTGCGGCAGCAATCGGCAAGTGACCCTTGTGAGGACAAAACTCCGTTTTGTAATGACAAGGGTACAACTTGCTTGACAAATCCTGCAACGCAGTTCGATGCCTTCCCGGTAGCTTTAGCGACCTCAAAGAAGCACAAAAAACGTCGAAACGCAAAAATTCACAACATCATTCTTGAGAGAAATCTTCGGTCGATTTATCTTGATTATCTAGCATTCCAAGTATATTCATCTGAATGCTCAGATGCTCCAGATTATCCTTTCCTAATATTCAAGGCTACTTGTCTTTAGTTCTTTCAACACCTATCTCTCTTTGTCTATATCACCTTAGTATCTTGGGATGCACGATGTTCCAATCCGATAGGCTTCAATCACTCGGATAAGAGGATTCTGACTTCGGGCAGACTGAGAGTTTGGAAACAACAATAGTCATGTGCAAAGCTGGTTGCGATAAATGGTTGCCTTCAGTTCCTTAGCGCAACAACACGAAGACCTCATATACATGTAGGGAAAAGATGGAATGTTTCCCTGTCTTCGGATGCAGATTAGCGTATGAAGCTGTCACCTCGAATAACGAGTATTACAACTACCCAAACGGATTCCTATCGAATCGAATTTCATAGTAAAGTGTAATGAAAGGATGTCGGAACATGAATTTGAATATCTCAAATACTATGAGCGAATCCGACCAAAGAACTTCGGAATAAGCCACTGAAAACCAAGACTTAAAGAGTGCTTCCATAGAACCTTTTCAAACAGCTTGGTTTTCAGGATACATTTTTTAGCTTCATCAATAAGCATTCCAATTTAGCTATCTTTCTCTCAGCTAATTCCCTTTCGCCAAGTCCAACTTTACTTGCATTGTATGAGGTTTTCGTTTTTACCATTGTATAAAAAATCTTTGCCATTTTATGGGCAGTTGCAACATTGGCCTGCAGTGCTCCGCTTCTCGATTTTATACGACGGTAATAATTTCCCATCTCTCCCTTATCTCTAGCTAATGGAGCAACAGCGGTGCGAAAAATTTGACCGACAGGATTTTTCCTTTTCATTATCTTGCTGGATAATATCTTTCCGCCGGATATCTTGTTGTTGGGAGTTAAGTTACACCAACTGCTGAATTTTTCGGCTGACCCGAATTTGTCAACAAAGTCATGTCCCAGTTCACCTATCAGATGCATGACTGCAGTATCTTTCAAACCTGGAATCTCAAATACATTTACTCCCCACAACTGATAAGCAAAGTTCTCGATATCCATCCTTGGAGCATTCTTTGAACGTTTGTTTTTTCGTTTGCACCTAATCAGTTCTGCACTACCTGCCTCAATTTGCGCACCATACAAGGAAAGAAGTCGCTCGATTTCCATGTCGCACTCACCAACCTGCGACAAGAAAAAATCATAAGCTGCAAGGCTCTGTTTGAGCATAAACAACAAATCTACATCCCATGTGCCTTCAAGGGACAGTGCAATATCTTCCTGGCTGGCCTTGCAGTTAGGTTCAGCCAAAGCTGCCAATTCATAAATGTTTCTTTGCCCTTGCAATATTGCCGTTATTATTCTTCTTCCGGAAAGTCCTGTGATATCTGACAGAACAGTGGAAAGCTTGATGTTCATCTGCTCCATAGCTTTTTGCATATATAGCACTTCCTTGTCGGCCATCCTTATCAGATTGCTCCTCTGTCGTGTAAGGTTTCGGATTTGTCTCGCCGCATTGCCGGGTTGGTAGCACGGTCTCAACAGACCATATCTGTGAAGAACCATGAGCCACTCTGCATCAGCTGCATCCGTCTTCTTCCCGGACATGTTTTTGACATCCGCAGGATTAGCCAGAAGCACTTCGATGCCTGCATCTTGCAGTTTTAAAAATAAGGACAAGTAATAAGATTCCTGTGGCTTCCATTGCAACTGTAGTGATGTTACATCCAATGAGCCATTCAACAATCGTATTCAAATCTTTGGTGAAACTTCCAAATCGACGATTGTTGTCACCGTCCCGATCTTCAGGCACACACACTTGCATCTCTGCGTCTGCGATATCAATACCGGCTGCATTAGGATTGACAATAGCCAGCTTGTTGCCATCCGAGGACTTGATCATTCGTGCTTGATTTTCCATGACTTACTTATAGTTTTATTTAAACGGTAAGCCTGCCATCACTCGAATTTGGTACTCTTCCATACGGCATCTCGCGGCCAATTATCATTCTACGGATTAGCAGAGTCAGACTTTTAATTGAGTTTTACTTCATTCATTGTTTTGACCTTTGTGCTTACCGCAACAAAAATATGGAATATTCCGGTAATAAGTTGAATAGGCACCCTAGGGTTCTTTGAATTTTATTCCCTATGTATGAGGGTGGAGGACTTTTAAAAAAGCTCCAAATTCTTTGGAGTAACGAGTGCCTTTAGCAACTATATC
>OHGS01000798.1_pt1 | contig 12389 bp, 7 predicted proteins | sample 1567831 | NCBI WGS metagenome assembly OHGS01 (sample SAMEA3879596, study PRJEB24766) | human gut metagenome | biome: human-associated habitat; feature: feces | place: USA | collected 1985/1987
GCCCCAACAGCTCCTCCCTGTTTCCGCCGCTGGCGGCGGTCGTCGCCGTTGCTCCCGAAGGGAGAGGCACTGGTGTGTCGGTCAAGCCCATGCTGGACGAGTAAAGCTTAATTTGTATCGCAAACAGTAGTGCCCTGCTACCAAGGCTAGCAGCAGCTTGACAAGGAACATGGTTCCGCAGCTGCTGCCCTCTGTAGCAGGGCACTATTTTTTGCGTTATATCAGGCTTCCGGCGGCCAGCTCAGAGTTGACTGGCCTGCCAAAGGCTCTCCCTCTGGGAGAGCTGGCGGGCGCAAGCCCGCCTGAGAGGGCAAGGACGCTGCCAAACAGCTCTTGCACTGCGATCGTATCGCTCTGACAAAGAGCCTGCTTACCGCTGTGCAGCAGCTTTAAGGCTCTCGTTCATCTTATGCCGTACCACCAGCAGGCAGGCCAGATGCACCAGTGTAGTGAGGATCCAGCTGACGGGGTAGCTGAGGTAAAGCATCGTGGTGGTGTGGAACAGCCGGAAGATGGTGGCGATCCAGACGAGGCGGAGCAGGCAGCTGCCAACGAGGCTGACCACCATCGGCAGGACGGAGTAGCCCCGGCCGCGCAGGCAGCTGGCCAGAACATCCATGCCGCCGCAGAGCAGATAGGTGGTGCAGATGATGTGCATACGGGCCAGACCGGCGGTCACCACGACCTCATCGGAGGAGTAGAAGTGGAGCAGCTGTTCGCCCAGCAGGGAAGCACCGCCGCCCAGCACGAGGCCGGTGACGATGGAGCAGAGCAGGCAGTTGCGCATGACGCGGTCCAGGTTGTCGTACCGGCGGGCGCCCATGTTCTGGCTCGTGAAGGTGACAGCAGCCTGGGCGAAAGCGTTCATGGCGGTATAGACGAAGCCCTCGAGGTTGGAAGCGGCAGAGTTGCCGGCCACGACGATGGAGCCGAAGGAGTTGACCGCCGACTGGATGACGACGTTGGAGAGGCTGAACACGGTGCTCTGCAGACCGGCAGGCAGGCCGATGCGCAAAATCTGGCCCAGAACCCCCGCATGGAAGCCCAGATGGCCGAGGTCGAGGTGGAGCGGGCCTTTCTCCTTCACGAGCAGGGCCGTGACCATGCAGGCGGAGACGGTCTGGCTGATGATGGTAGCCAGAGCGACGCCCGCCACGCTCATGGAGAAGAGGATGACGAACACGAGGTTCAGCACCACATTGATGACGCCCGCCACGGCCAGACAGAACAGAGGCCGCCTGGTGTCGCCCACGGCGCGCAGGAGGGCCGAGCTGAAGTTGTACAGCATGGTCATGGGCATACCGATGAAGTATATCTTGAGGTAGAGGGTGGACAGGCCGATGACGTCCTCCGGGCAGCTCATCAGCTCCAGCAGGACGCGGGCGGCGAAAAAGCCCACCACGGCCAGCAAGAAGCCGCTGACAAGGCCCAGCGCCACGGAGGTCTGGACGGTGTTGCGGACGCCCTCATCGTCCTTCGCGCCGAAGCAGCGGGCCGCAACGACGTTCGCGCCCAGCGACAGGCCCACGAACAGGTTGACCAGCAGGTTGATGAGCGCACCGTTGGAGCCGACAGCGGCCAGCGCCGTGCTGCCCGCAAAGCGTCCTACGACGACGACATCGGCTGCGTTGAACAGCAGCTGCAGGATGCTGGATGCAGCCAGCGGCAGGGAAAACAGGATGATCTTTTGCAGCATGGGGCCGCTGGTCAGATCGCCTGTCCGGGTATTCTGTGCCATGAAAATGCTCTGCCTCCTCAAATATCAGATGGTACTCACGAAAAAACGCGCCGCTCAACAGCGAGCGACGCAGATAGTATTATAATACGGTTTCGGGTAAAATACAAGTGAAATCAAAGCTTTTTCCGTACAAAAATGCACCCCCGCACACAGGGTGCAGGGGCGCGGAGGTTCGTTTGCGAAACAGAACGCTTACTTCTGGGGCTTCATGTAGATGTGGTGAGGCAGACCGGCGATGTACAGCGGGGTCAGCTCAGCCTGAATGAGAGGCCGTGCGTAAGCGAGGAAATCTTCGGTCATCTGGGTATGATTCTCGTTCATCCAGCTCAGCGGCACCTTCTTCTCGAGATTTGCGACCTCGCTGATGGGGTGCAGCTCAGTGGTACACTGATAGGGGCTGTTGGAGATGCGCTTCAGGGCCACCATCTGGCCGGTGACGCCCTCAAACGCAGCCTTGACAGCAGCACCGCCGACCTGATAGGCCTCGGTGATGTCGGTGCGGCTGGTCAGGTGGCCGGCGCAGCGCTGCAGGGTGGAAAGCTCGATGCAGCGGGTCTTGGTGTCCAGATTGCGGGCTACGACGTTGGCCAGATAGCGGGCGGTGCCGGTCAGGGCCTTGTGACCGAAAGCGTCCACTGCGTGGACATCGTCGGCCAGCTCACAGACATAGCGGCCATCCTCGAGCTTGACGCCCTCAGACACCGCGATGACGATGCTGGGCTTCTTCTCCTGCATCACGCGCACCTTCTCGATGAAGTGCTCCACATTGAAGGGGACTTCGGGCAGGCAGATCATGTCCACGCCCTCGCAGTCGTCGCTCTTGGCCAGTGCGGCGGCGGCGGTCAGCCAGCCGGCGTTGCGGCCCATGATCTCGACGACGGTGACATACTTGGTGCCGTAGACGGTGGCGTCGCGGATGATCTCCTTCATCACCACGCCGATGTACTTGGCCGCAGAGCCGTAGCCGGGGGTGTGGTCGGTGACCATCAGATCGTTGTCGATGGTCTTAGGCACGCCCATGAAGCGGATGTCGCTCTGGATGCACTCGCCGTACTCAGCCAGCTTGCCGATGGTGTCCATCGAGTCGTTGCCGCCGATGTAGAAGAAGTAGCCGATGTCCAGCTTTTCGAGGATGGCGAAGAGCTTCTTGTACACGGCCTCGTCGGTGTGCCAGTCGGGCAGCTTGTAGCGGCAGCTGCCGAGGAAGCTGGAGGGGGTGCGCTTGAGCAGCTCGATGTCGAGGTCATCGGTCAGCAGGGTGGACAGGTCCACGACCCGCTCCTCCAGCAGACCGGCGACGCCGTTGCACATACCGTAGACGATGCCCGCGCCGCGGCTCTTGCAGCTCTCGAACACGCCCGCCAGACTTGCGTTGATGACAGAGGTGGGGCCGCCGGATTGGCCAACGATTGCATTTTTACCCATGATGATTTCTCCTTTTTTGTTTTTCTGTTTCGGCTTTATAAAATCGTGCAGGAGCACGAAAACAGACGCGGGGAAGGGGAGAAGCGAGTTTCCTTACAGGCAGATGTGGCGGGGTGTACCGTTGACGTAGACAGGGGTGACCTCGTCGAGGATGAGCGGGCGGGCGTATTCCTCGAACGCCGCCGTCACCTGCATCCCGTCGGGGGTGATCCAGTCCAGCGGCACCTTCTTTTCGAGGTTTGCCACCTGCTGGACGTCCACCGCTTCGGTGATGCACTGGTAAGGATACTCGGAAACGCGCTTGAGCGCGATCATTTTGCCCGTCTCACCGGCAAAGGCTGCGGCTGCCGCTGCGCCGCCCACGGCGTAGGCCTCGCTGACATCGGTGCGGCTGGCCAGATGGCTGGCGCAGCGCTGCAGTGTCGAGAACTCGATGGCGCGGCTCTTGCAGTTCAGCTTGTCGTGGATGAGGTCGGACAGATAGCGGCTGGTGCCGCTGAGGATGGCTTTGTGGCCGAAGGCGTCCAGCTGGCCTGCCGTGGACACGAGGTCGCACAGATAGGTGCCGTCGGCGGTCTTGACACCCTCGCTGGCCGCGATGATGACGTTGGACTTCACCCGCTGCAGCTCATCCACTCTGGCGAGGAACTTTTCCTGGTCAAAGGGGACTTCCGGCAGAAGGATGAGGTCGGGGCCGTCGCTGTCGTCGCCGCCTGCGAGGCAGGCCGCACCGGCCAGCCATCCGGCGTGACGGCCCATGATCTCGGCCACAGTCACGCTGCGGATGTCGTAGACAGAGGAGTCACGGATGACTTCCTTGAGGATGGTGGCGATGTACTTGGCCGCAGAGCCGTAGCCGGGGGTGTGGTCGGTGAGGCAGAGGTCATTATCGATGGTCTTGGGTACACCGATAAAACGCACCGCACTGCCTACCTGTGCGCCGTAGCGGCTGAGCTTGGCGATGGTGTCCATCGAGTCGTTGCCGCCGATGTAGAACACTGCGCAGATGTCGTACTTGTCAAACAGGGTGAACAGCTTGACGTAGGGCGTGGAGTCCGCCTCCGGCTCGGGGAGCTTGTAGCGGCAGCTGCCCAGATAGCTGGACGGCGTGCGCTTGAGCAGCTCGATGCTGAGCCGGTCGTCCAGCAGGACGTTCAGCTCCACGAGTTCCTCTTTCAGCAGTCCCTCGATGCCGTATTTCATGCCGTAGACCTTGTCTGCGCCCAGACTGCAGGCGGCTTTATAGACGCCTGCGAGACTGGAATTGATGACGGCGGTAGGACCGCCGCTCTGGCCGATGATGACATTCTTGGCCATGAGAACCTCCTTGTACCATTTACCGATAAATTGGACTTCCTGTGCGCCGCAGCACCGCTCCGCGCTGTCCCCGTTTCGTGGTCCTTACACCCTGCACAGTGTACAGACGGGGGGAACAGCCAACAATCGATGACCGCAACTCGCACAAAAATTCTGGCAGGTCGTGCAAGCACTTCGAGAAATGTGTGCAAAAATCTGCTCTTCTTCTATTGTAACCGTTTTGCCTGTTGTATGCAAGCCCTAATTGGTTGCAGCGGCAAAAAAATTATGATAAAATAGGTACTGCACAGCTCTGCCGGGCCGGAAAGCGGGGATAACCCGCCGACGCCCGGGCAGACTAAGAGCAGAACCAAACGAAAGCGGGAACACCTTTATGGGCATTTCACACGATTATCATAGCACGGGCCGGAGCCGCAGAGGCGGTCCCGGCGGAGTCATCCGGTTTGCGGGGGCCGTGGCCGGCATCCTGCTGGTGAGCTTCGCCATCACGGTCATCCTCGAGCACGGGCAGAAGCAGACCGAAGAGCTGCCAACAGTGACGGCCAACGGCACGGCGCAGAATATCCTCGCCCCCCTGCCGATGCAGGGCGGGGCGGACAGCAGCGCCGACAGCACCGCCCCGGCAGCAGACGGCACCGCCGCCGTGACCTTGGAGCAGTTCGGCCCGGCCCGCCAGACGGCGGGGGCCTACAGCGTCAGGGCCTACGACAGCAGCGTCATCCGCCAGCCTGCCAGCGGTCAGGTCGATTTGAGCTACTTCTCCGATGCCGCCTTCCTCGGCGACAGCCTGACGGTGGGCTTCTCCGACTATAAGATCAACCTCGGCGGAGCACTCATCTGCGGCTACACCGGCGTCGGTCCGGATGCCATCGTCAACCGCAGCGCCGTCAAGAGCAGTGTGCGGGGTGAGGAAGTCGCGCTGGACGTGCTGGCCGCTGCTCAGCCCAAGAAGCTGTATATTCTGCTGGGTACCAACACCCTGACCACCGTGGGTGCGGCAGACCGCTTCCTCGCTTACTACGGCCAGATGCTGGATGTGCTGCGCCAGACGCTGGGGGAGGACTGCGTCATCTATGTTGAGTCCATCCCGCCCGTCCGCCCCGAGGCCGCAGCGGAAAAGCCGGGCCTTGCCTCGGACATCATCCGCTCGGTGAATGAGCAGCTGGCCCTGCTGGCCGCAGATAAGGGCTGTGTCTACCTCGATTTGTGGGAGACGCTGGCCGACGGCGAGGGTAATCTGAAAGAGGTGCTGGCTGCGCCGGACGGCGTCCACTTCTCGGCGGGCAACGGCTACGGCGCGTGGGTCACTTACCTGCGCAACCACGCCAAGTATTCTGCCGATAATGCATGGACACCCGGCAGTGCCTACGCAGGCTGAAATTTCAAAAATACAGCGGCAAATGCCCTGAATCGCAGGATCCAGGGCATTTTTGCTGCAAAAAATCTCAAAAGAGAGTTTTATCGGACAGATGATTTGTAAAATAGGAGGCAGAAGAGAGCACGGCCAGAGGAAAGGACGGTAAAAATGAAGTACCTGTTTGTGACGCTCATGTGGAATGCCCGGGCCGAAATGCCCGGGCCGGGCGATATTTTTGCGGTCTGCTGTCAGTCTTACAGCCCGAATGGAATGACGCGGTACGGACGCTACACCCATCTGGACGACATGAGCACCCTGACGCAGTGGACAAAAGATGCTGTTTACCACAACATCACGGTACTGGAAACAGCAAAGCCGCGAAAAGAGATTTTGAATACGGTAGCGGAGACCTTTCCGGCCTATGACGTTCTGGTCCTGTGGAGCCGGAAAGAGTATGAGCTGTTCCGGCAGGCGATGCATGACTGCGGACATCGCCTCTGTACGGCGAAAGTCGTTCTGCTGGAAGAACTGCTGGGAGCAGTCGTCCGCCCCGGAAAGAGGGGCCGGGTGCCTTTTCAGCAGGTGCTGAGGGCGTTTCATGTCCAGACGACCCGGGAGACGTTTTACCAGCCGAAATACCGGGCGGGCTTTCTGCTTGAGCTGTGGGACAGGGTGAGCCAGCTTGCGGCGCAGAGCGAGGAGTGGACGCAGACAGAACTCTGCATTAACCCCAGGACAAACACCGTCCACCTGCCGGGATGCAGTCATCTCGGCCTGCCGGGCGGACAGCCCTGTACGCCGCAGGTGCTGCTGGAAGGGGCCGCTCTCTGCAGAGACTGCCAAAAGAAGAAGGCGCTGTATCTCTGGGAGATGAAGCGGCTGCACGCAGTGAAGTTCCAGCCTCACGCAGGTGCTCTGGGGACGCCGCAGAATTATCCGCCGGCACCGAAGCTGTTCTACCGGGAGGGCGACCCGCAAAAGCTTTACCATGACCGTGCCTGCCTCTGCTGCAAACCGTTCCGGGAGGGACCGGACTATCTGCAGTGGAAGCCGCTTTTCGGGAGAGCCGATGCGGCAGCCCTCGGCCTGACGGCCTGCGACCGGTGTTCACCGCTGGGCATCCGGTATGGGCAGACTCGGACGCAGATAGAGTCCTTCTGCAGCCAGAGAGGGATGCAGTGTGTGCTGCGGGATGGCGAGATCGACGTCACGACGTCCATCGGCGGGTGGCGGATCGTCTGGAAGGGAAAAGATAAAATCTGGCTCTATCACAAGAACACCCATAGGAGCCATCTGACTGAGAGTGAGGACATCCCCGGCTATCACAGTCAGGCCATTCACAAGAAGACCATCATGGAGTATTTGGAATACATTGTCCAGCACGACCTTTACCGGAAAAACAGTCCGCTCCCGGAGACGGGGAGTGTCCCTGCCGCAAAACCGCCGAAGCCGACCCATCGGGGACACGGCCATCACCGGGACGCAAAGGGGGCAAAGCATTTCCAAAAGCACAAGACGAACAAGGTGAAGGTGAGCTCACTGGAAGAACTGCAGGCGCTGGCCCGGCAGAAAATGACCGGAGAAGAGGAATAAAGACAAACAAAAATCCCGCCCTTTGCACATAGAGTGCAGAGGACGGGACATTTTGCATTTTATGAGGAAGGCTTACTTCATCTTGCTCTTGGCCTTCATGCGCTGCTCGTGGTTGAGGATCTGCTTGCGGATGCGCAGGTTCTCGGGAGTGACCTCCAGCAGTTCGTCCTGAGCAAGGAACTCGAGGCAGCCCTCGAGGCTCAGCTTGCTGATGGGGATGAGGCGCAGAGCGTCGTCAGAGCCGGAAGCACGGGTATTGGTCAGGTGCTTGGTCTTGCAGACGTTGACATCGACGTCCTCGCCGGAAGCGGTGTAGCCGATGACCATGCCCTCGTAGACCTTCTCACCGGCGCCCACCAGCAGAGTGCCGCGCTGCTGCGCGTTGAACAGGCCGTAGGTGACGGCCTCACCGGTCTCAAAGCTGACCAGAGAACCGGTGGAGCGGTTGGCGATCATGCCAGCCCAGACGTCATAGCCGTCGAAGATCTGGTTGATGATGCCCTCGCCGTGGGTATCGGTCAGGAACTGGTTGCGGTAGCCGAACAGGCCGCGGCTGGGCATACGGAACTCCAGACGCACACGGTCGGAACCCAGAGACTCCATCTGCTGCAGGATGGCCTTGCGCTGGCCCAGACCGGTCATGACAGCACCCTGATACTGAGTGGGGACGTCGATGACGACATGCTCCATAGGCTCGTAGGTCTTGCCGTCGATGACCTTGGTCAGAACGTGCGGGGGAGAGACCTGCAGCTCATAGCCTTCGCGGCGCATGGTCTCGATGAGGATGGACAGATGCATCTCACCACGGCCCATGACACGGAAGGAATCGGTGGTGGCGGAATCCTCCACCTTCAGAGCGACGTCCTTCAGCAGCTCTTTCTGCAGACGGTCACGGATCTGGCGGCTGGTGACATACTTGCCCTCACGGCCGGCCAGCGGGCTGTCGTTGACGGAGAAGGTCATCTCGACGGTGGGGTCGTTGATCTTCACGAAGGGCAGCGGCTCGATATTGGAGGGGCTGCACAGAGTGTTGCCGATGGTGACGTCGGGCAGACCAGAGAAAGCCACGATGTCGCCTGCGGTGATGTTGTCGCAGGGCTGACGGCCATTGGCCTGGAAGTCATACAGCTTGGTCAGACGGCCGCGCATCTTGAGGTCGGGGTTGTGCCAGTCGCACACGACCACTTCCTCGCCCACCTTGGCGACGCCGTTCTGGATGCGGCCGATGCCGATGCGGCCCACGAACTCGTTGTAGTCCACAGAGGACACCAGCATCTGGAAGGGAGCCTCGGGGTCGCCCTCGGGCGGCTTGATGGTGCTCAGCAGGGTGTCGAACAGGGGGACCAGATCGGTGCCGGGCACATCGGGGTCGAGGCTTGCGGTGCCCTCACGGCCGCAGCAGAACAGCATGGGGCAGTCCAGCTGCTCGTCGGTAGCACCCAGATCCATCAGCAGGTAGAGGACCTCGTCGATGACTTCCTTGATGCGGGCATCGGGACGGTCGATCTTGTTGATGGCGACAACAAGGCTCAGATTCTGCTGCAGAGCCTTCTGCAGCACGAAACGGGTCTGGGGCATGCAGCCCTCGGCAGCGTCCACCAGCAGCAGAACGCCGTTGACCATCTTCAGCACGCGCTCGACCTCGCCGCCGAAGTCGGCGTGGCCCGGGGTATCGACGATATTGATCTTGACGCCCTTGTAGGTGCAGGAGCAGTTCTTGGCCAGAATGGTGATGCCGCGCTCACGCTCGATGTCACCGCTGTCCATGACACGCTCTGCCACGACCTGATTGTCGCGGAAAGCGCCGCTCTGATGCAGCATCGCGTCCACCAGCGTGGTCTTGCCGTGGTCAACGTGAGCGATGATAGCGACATTGCGCAAATCGTTACGAACCATAAAATACAACCTCTCTATTTTGAATCTCAGTAGAAGTTACGTCATACGATTTAAGTTTATATCATCCGGGGGTGGTTTGTCAAGATTGTATAAAAATTTTTTGATGGATTCGGCGTTTTGCCCGAGAATCGGCTGTCGATTTGGGCGGCATTACAGCGCGAAACGTGATATACTTAATGTACCAAAGTTGGATAATCTCGTTGGAGGTGTGTCTATGAAACTGACGTTTTTGGGTGCCAACCACGAAGTGACCGGCAGCTGTACCCTCTTGGAAGCGGCGGGACAGCGCTACCTCATCGACTGTGGTATGGAACAGGGCAAGGATGTCTATGAGAACCAACCCATCCCCGTTGCGCCGGGCGAGATCGACGGCGTGCTGGCCACCCATGCCCATATCGACCACACGGGCCTTCTGCCTCTTCTGGTGCGCAACGGCTTCCGGGGCAGGATCTATGCCACCAGGCCCACGGCAGAACTGTGCAGTATCATGCTGCGCGACTCGGCGCACATCCAGGAATTCGAAGCCGAGTGGAAGAACCGCAAAGGCCAGCGCTCCGGTGCAGAGCCTGTGGAACCCATGTACACCATTCAGGACGCCGAGGCAGCCATCGCGCTGTTCCGGGGCTATGATTACAATAAAGAGATCGAGCTTGCGCCCGGCATCGTCATCCGCTTTGTGGATGTGGGCCATCTGCTGGGCTCGTCCAGCATTGAGATATGGGTGACGGAGAACGGCGCGACCACAAAGCTGGTTTTCTCCGGAGACATCGGCAACCACGACCAGCCTATCATCAAAGACCCCACGTATCTGAAAGACGCAGATTATGTCTTTATGGAGTCCACCTACGGTGACCGCAGCCACGGCCCGCGGCCCGACTATGTGGCAGAGCTGGCGAAGATCCTGCAGCGCACCTTCGACCGCGGCGGCAATGTGGTCATCCCGAGCTTTGCAGTGGGCCGCACTCAGGAACTGCTCTACTTCATCCGCGAGATAAAGGAAAAGAATCTGGTCACCGGCCATGGCTGTTTCCCGGTGTACATCGACAGCCCGCTGGCCATCGAGGCCACCCGTATCTTCAAGGACACCGACTCCTCCTGCTTTGATGAAGAGACCAACGCCCTGCTGGCAAAGGGCATCGACCCCATCCAGTTCCCGGGCCTGAAGGTCAGCGTCACCAGCGATGAGTCCCGTGCCATCAACACTGACCCCGTGCCGAAGGTCATCATCTCGGCCAGCGGCATGTGCGAAGCGGGCCGTATCCGCCACCACCTCAAGCATAACCTCTGGAGGAAGGAATGCACCGTCCTCTTTGTGGGCTATCAGGCCGTGAACACGCTGGGCCGCTCTCTGCTGGAGGGTGCGGACAACGTGAAGCTCTTCGGCGAATCCATCGAGGTGCAGGCGGAGATCTGCCAGCTCACCGGCCTTTCGGGCCACGCCGACAGGGAGGGCCTGCTGAAGTGGGTCAACTCCTTTGAGCCGAAGCCCAAGCGGGTGTTTATCATCCACGGCGAGGATGAGGTGGAGAACATCTTTGCCCAGACCCTCACGGAGCAGGGCTTCAACGCCTGCGCACCTTATAATGGTGAGCAGTGGGCCATCGGTGCTGAGGGCGCAGTCTGCCTGAAGGAAGGCACCCGTATCCGCATCGAGCACCACGTCAGCGAGGGCGCAGCCCGCGCGGCTACCGTCTTCCAGCGCCTGCTCAATGCCGGCAAGCGTTTGCTGCGAGTCATCGAGCACAACGAGGGCGGTGCCAACAAGGACCTCGCCAAGTTCGCCGACCAGATCAACGCTCTCTGTGACAAGTGGGACAGATGAGGCAAACATCCCGGCGGCATAGCTGCTCCGAAAACATCGTTCTGAAATAAAATAATGTAAAACCGACCCGAGTTCGTGTATCCTCACACGGCTCGGGTCGGTTCTTTTTTTGTGTCCAAAAGAGGAAAACACAGTTTTCTGTGCGCTTTTGCACAAGTTTCCGACTATTTCATGAGAATCGTTGACTTTGAATGTGCAAAATGCTACCATATGGCACAAGAAAAGGCAAAGATGACAAAATAAAGTTGTTTCATGGGCGCAGAGGCCGGCATCTGTGCTGGAAACGGCTCGAAGTTTTTGTCTGCGTGCGGATGGTATCGGCAGAAGCCTCCGCACAGGAAATGACTGCCGAAAAAGGAGGTCTCAATGATAGAATACAAGCTTTCTCTTGCGTCGTCCGGCGCGGTAAAAGCACCGGGTTATGAGGATATGCTGCGGTTTGGCTACAACAAGAACTGCGGCGTCTATCGGCTGAGGGTGACTGCCGCCGACGAGTGGAAGGGGATGAAGCTCCGGGTGTTCTGGCATACGCCGGAGGGTGACCCGCCTGCATCGCTGGTAGAGAACGGTGTGGTGGAGGTGCCTGCCTTCGTCACGGCTGTGTCCGGCGAGGGCCGCATCACCTTCGAAGGCTCCGACGGCACCCGGACCATCACCAGCGCCGATATGCGTTACCGCGTGGCGGCAAATTCCGGCACCGAAGACGGTACTATGCCGCCGCTGGGTACGCCTGCGTGGCAGCAGCTGGTGGGCCGGGTGGAAGAAGTCGGTGCAGACGCCCGGAAAAGTGCCGAACAGGCCCGGAAGTCGATGAAACAGGCCGAAAGCGAAAAAAGCGCAGCGGCCGGTAGTGCTGCAGCGGCGGCGAAAAAACTGAAAGAGCTTCAGGATGGCATCGCTGCGGGAGATTTCAAGGGCGAAAAGGGTGATACAGGCGCGAGAGGTCCGCAGGGAAATACCGGACCTCAGGGGCCTAAAGGCGACAAAGGCGACATCGGCTCGACAGGCCCCACTGGTGCAACAGGTCCACAAGGTCCAAAGGGCGAGACTGGCCCGCAGGGTCCGAAGGGCGACAAAGGCGACACCGGTCCACAGGGTCCTGTAGGCGCGACCGGCCCTCAGGGACCGAAAGGCGAGACAGGCCCGGCGGGCAAAGAAACGAAGGTGGACGCCACCCTCAAAGTCTCCGGCGCAGCTGCCGACGCCAAGGCTACCGGCGACGCGCTGGCGGGTAAAGCTGC
>OHGS01000812.1_pt1 | contig 12195 bp, 9 predicted proteins | sample 1567831 | NCBI WGS metagenome assembly OHGS01 (sample SAMEA3879596, study PRJEB24766) | human gut metagenome | biome: human-associated habitat; feature: feces | place: USA | collected 1985/1987
GGCATTCGGGGAAGTATTGTCACAGCACTGGGGACTATACTCCCCTCATTTATTATCATTCTGGCCATCGCGCTCTTTTTCCATTCTTTCAAGGACAATCCGATTGTGGAACGCATATTTAAAGGAATACGACCCGCCGTGGTGGCATTGATCGCCGCACCGACTTTCACCATGGGACGGTCGGCCAAAATCAACCGGTACAACTTATGGATCCCCGTCGTATCGGCATTATTGATCTGGCTATTGGGCTTCTCCCCGATATGGATTATCATTGCTGCCGGTGTAGGAGGTTTCCTATGGGGAAAATTTAAAAAAGTGGAGAGTGAACACCCAAGGCTATGATTCAAGATTCATAATTCTAAATTAAAAAGAGATGATTTATCTTCAGTTATTTTATACGTTCTTTAAAATCGGACTTTTCGGTTTTGGCGGAGGTTACGCCATGCTTTCGATGATACAGGGCGAAGTAGTAACCCGGTATGGGTGGGTAACTTCGCAAGAGTTTACAGACATTGTCGCCATCAGCCAGATGACCCCGGGACCTATCGGCATCAATGCGGCCACTTATGTAGGTTTCACATCTACAGGCAGTGTATGGGGATCGATTGTAGCTACATTTGCAGTTGTTTTTCCTTCTTTCATACTGATGCTGACAATCAGCAAATTCTTTCTGAAATATCAGAAGCACCCGGCAGTAGAAGCCGTATTCAGCGGACTTCGCCCGGCGGTAGTAGGACTGCTGGCATCGGCGGCGCTGGTGCTGATGAACACGGAGAACTTCAGTTCGCCCCAGGAAGATATGTACTCTTTCATCATCAGTATCATCATCTTCCTTGCAGCTTTCATCGGAACAAGAAAATATAAGGTCAACCCCATACTGATGATTATAGTATGCGGAATAGCAGGGCTGATACTTTATTGATAGTTGGCAGTTGATTCCTATAGCTTCACTTTCTTGCTTACAGACTTGGATTCGTTGTGCAGGCGGTCGAGCGCCGTAACCACATAACGGTACTTCGTCTTGCCATCCTCATAAGGCAACTTATAGAAAGTGTTGCGCGTAACAGCCACAATGTGCGAAGGGTCGTCGATGTCCACCTTCTCTTTCGAACCGAAGCGGTAGACAACATACTGTACCGGGCGGTTCATTTCATCCTTGAACTTCGGAGCAGTCCAGAAAAGGATGTAACCGTCGGCAGTCCACACCGGTTTTACCTTGCGCACCTTATTCGGAGCTTCATTGTCCATAAAGTCAAATACGGGCGGCAAAGCCGGATACTTATGATACTCGGCAACCAGCGCATCGCGGTATTTGCCGGCATTCTCCACTACTGCGCTGGCAGGCCATTGGCAACTGCCGCCGATTGTCTGATATGCCCGCTGCAAAGCCATCTTGCGGGGAAGCTGATTGACGGACGGATTCTTCGGGTCGGCATTCTGTACCGTATTCATTACAGACTGGCCGATAAACAAAGGACGGTTCTCCGTATGCTTTGCCCACCACTTCACCAAAGTTTCATAGTCGGCAGCCGGATGTCCTATCTGCCAGTACACTTGCGGTATGTTATAATCAATCCAGCCTTTGCGTGCCCACAGAAGTACGTCGGCATACAAATCATCATAATTCTGCAAACCGTTTGTGGCACTGCCCAGCGGGTCGCTGCTCTGATTGCGGTAGATACCGAAAGGACTCACGCCGAACTTCACCCAGGGTTTCAGTCCGCGGACCGTCTCATGTATTTTCTGAATGAGAATATTCACATTACTGCGGCGCCAGTCCGCCTTATTGCTGAAACCGCCGCCATAGCGTGCAAAGCTGGCATCATCCGGGAAATCCTTTCCCTTGATAGGATAGGGATAGAAATAATCGTCCATGTGAATGGCATCCACATCATAGCGCGACACGATGTCGGTTACCACCTTACAGATATGATTGCGGCTTTCGGGAAGCGCAGGATCGAAGTAAAGCTGGTCGCCATACGTCACGAACCACTCCGGATGCGAATTATAAATATGGATGGGCGAAAGCTCGTTCTTCAACGAAGTCTTTACCCGATACGGATTAATCCAGGCATGAAACTCCATGCTCCGCTTGTGGCACTCCTCAATCATAAACTGCATAGGGTCCCAATAAGGTTCCGGGGCTTTGCCCTGCACACCTGTCAGGAAACGGCTCCACGGTTCGTACTGCGAAGCATACAACGCATCGGCTTCGGGACGCACCTGAAAAATAACGGCATTGATACCTGCACCTTGCAGGGAGTTCAACTGATTTATCAAGATTTGCTTCAACCGGTCGGTCGGTATGCCAAGGAACTGTCCGTTTACCGCCTGAATCCATGCGGCACGAAATTCACGTTTAGGATGTGCGGATGTGGATACGAACTGTGCCTGTACAGCCAGTGAAAGGCAGCAGAAAGCCAGTAACAAGAGGAGATTTCTCACTTTCATTTTATTCTTTTTAAATATTGTGTCGCAAAGATAATGATTATCTTTGCAACTCAATTCATTTTCAATCGTCTTATGGCAAAAAATACATCTATCATCATAAAGGGGGCACGCGTCAATAATCTGAAAAATATTGATGTGGAAATTCCCCGCAACAAGCTGGTCGTCATAACCGGACTGTCCGGTTCCGGCAAGTCCTCGCTCGCATTCGATACACTCTATGCCGAGGGGCAACGGCGCTATGTGGAAAGCCTCAGCAGTTACGCCCGCCAGTTTTTGGGACGTATGAGTAAGCCCGAATGCGATTTCATCAAGGGTATCCCCCCTGCCATTGCCATCGAGCAGAAAGTAAGCAGCCGCAATCCCCGTTCCACCGTAGGCACTTCTACCGAAATCTACGAATACCTGCGCCTGCTCTACGCCCGTGTGGGACGGACTTTCAGTCCGGTCAGCGGACAGGAGGTAAAGAAACACTCCACCGAGGACATCGTGAACTGCATGCTCCGACAACCTGAGGGAACACGCTATACCGTGCTCACCCCGATATTGCTCCGCGAAGGACGTACCTTGCAGCAGCAACTGGAAATAGACTTGAAGCAAGGGTTCAACCGACTGGAAGTGAACGGAGAAATGGTGCGCATTGACGAGTATCAGCCTAAAGACGGTGACACCGTATTCCTATTGGTAGACCGCATGACGGTTTCCGGCGAGAAAGATGCCGTCAGCCGCCTCACCGACTCCGCCGAAACCGCCATGTACGAGGGTGACGGAGCCTGCCTGCTGCGTTTCTACCAACCGGACGGCACTACCAGCCTGTACCGTTTCAGTACCAAGTTCGAGGCGGACGGCATCACGTTTGAAGAGCCCAACGACCAGATGTTCTCGTTCAACTCCCCCATCGGCGCATGTCCGGAATGCGAAGGCTTCGGACGTGTCGTGGGCATCGACGAACATCTCGTCATCCCCAACCGCTCCCTTTCCGTATACGACGGCGCCGTGGTGTGCTGGCGCGGCGAGAAAATGGGCGAATGGAAAGACATGGTGATACGCGGTGCGGAGAAAGCCGGCTTCCCCATTTTCACTCCCTACTACCAGTTGACCGACGAACAGCGCCGCATGCTGTGGGACGGAACCCGCTACTTCGAGGGTATCAATGCCTTCTTTAAAATGTTGCAGGAAAACCAGTACAAGATACAATACCGCGTTATGCTGGCGCGTTATCGCGGCAAAACCCTTTGTCCCAAATGCCACGGTACAAGGCTGAAGCCCGAAGCCGGTTATGTACGGGTGGGCGGACGCAGCATCTCCGAACTGGTAGACCTGCCCATTACCGAACTGAAAGTGTTCTTCGACAACCTGAAGCTGGACAAGCATGATGCCGACATTGCCCGCCGCATCCTTATAGAAATCAACAACCGCATCCGCTTCCTGCTGGATGTAGGCTTGGGATACCTCACCCTGAACCGCCTCAGCAATTCGCTGTCCGGCGGTGAAAGCCAGCGTATCAATCTGGCAACTTCCCTGGGAAGCAGTCTTGTGGGCAGTCTCTACATTCTGGACGAACCGAGCATCGGACTTCACAGCCGCGACACGGACAAGCTGATACACGTCTTGCGCCAACTGCAACAGTTGGGCAATACGGTGGTCGTGGTGGAACATGACGAAGAAATCATCCGGGCCGCCGATTATATCATCGACATCGGCCCCAAGGCCGGACGTCTGGGCGGCGAGGTTGTCTACCAAGGAGACATGAAGGATTTGCAAAAAGACAGCAACAGCTACACCGTGCGTTATCTTCTGGGCGAGGAAACCATTCCCGTGCCCGAAAGCCGTCGCCCGTGGAATCAGTATATTGAAATCACAGGCGCCCGCGAGAACAATCTGAAAGGCGTGGACGTACGCTTTCCGCTCAATGTAATGACCGTAGTCACCGGCGTATCGGGTTCCGGTAAAAGCACACTGGTTCGCGATATCTTCTTCCGCGCCCTCAAACGCGAGCTGGACGAATGCACCGACCGTCCGGGCGAGTTTGCCTCTATCAGCGGAGACCTGCGCAATCTGCGCAACGTAGAGTTTGTAGACCAGAACCCTATCGGCAAGTCCTCGCGTTCCAACCCCGTAACCTACATAAAGGCCTACGACGAAATACGCAAACTTTGGGCAGAACAGCCCCTCGCCAAACAAATGGGCTATACCGCCGGCCATTTCAGTTTTAACAGCGAAGGCGGCCGCTGCGAGGAGTGCAAGGGCGAAGGAACCATCACCGTAGAGATGCAGTTCATGGCAGACCTTGTGCTGGAGTGCGAATCCTGCCACGGCAAACGCTTCAAGGCAGATACGCTGGAAGTGAAATACCATGATGTCAATATCTACGATGTGCTGGAAATGACCGTTAACCAAGCCATTGAATTCTTCACCGGACACGGACAGAAGAAAATCGTGAAGCGCCTGCAACCGCTGCAAGATGTGGGGTTGGGATATATCAAACTCGGCCAGTCGTCCTCTACCCTCTCCGGCGGTGAGAACCAGCGCGTAAAACTGGCCTACTACCTCAGTATGGAGAAAGCCGACCCTACGCTATTCATCTTCGACGAGCCTACCACCGGCCTGCACTTCCACGACATCCGCAAACTGCTGGAAGCCTTTGATGCACTGATACGCCGCGGCCATTCCATCGTTATCATCGAGCATAATATGGACGTAGTGAAGTGTGCCGACCATGTTATAGACCTCGGCCCCGAAGGCGGAGACAAAGGCGGCTATATCGTGGCAACCGGTACACCGGAAGAAGTGGCGGCATGTGCGGCAAGCTACACAGGGCAGTTCCTAAGAGAAAAACTACAATAACCAAACGTACAATTCAGTCAGAAACATCCCGTAAGATAGATTAATCCGTCTTACGGGATGTTTTTTCATCTCACGAAACAAAAAATCGTCTCCTAAGACGAAACAAACCATCTTAGGAGACGAAATCAGATATTGTGCAAAAAGAGCTTTTTCTTTTTTAGAAGTAGAAACCGAATCCCACTTTCAACCCGAACTCCGAACGGTCTTTATTTATATCCCAATAAACGGCAGGCTCGATAGTGACCGTACGCGACAGGAAGAAAGCATAACCGCCCTCCATGCCGAAGCCGAAACGGGTTTTATCGCCACCGTCCCAGTTGTAACGGTTCAAGTTTACATCAGCTCCCAGAAATACGCCAATTTTGTTGAAATAGTAACGTCCGCCCACACCCAACGTATAGACATCCGTTCCGCCGCCTTGCCATGTAGCGCCGGCATCCAACAGCAAAGCCACGTTATCGATTAAAAAAGCACCACCCTTGACCTCAAGACCGAAATGAGCCTTATCCGTTTCCGTATTGTAGGAAAAATTAAGTCCGGTAACGGAAGGGTTGACGAACCACTTTCCTTTTTCAAACTGCGCGTGGGCAGCCACTGTGCCAATAAGCAGGCATACGATCAATGCAAGTCTTCTCATCTTGTTTTCGTTTTTAAGTGAATAATTATTTTCGTTCTATTTTATCTTCTTCACGGCGCTTACGCTGCAACTCCTCTTTTTTGCGCAGCACCAGCCACAACGCCAGTACGATGACATACGAAGCGATTACGGTTACATATTTCTCCGTATTGCTGATTTCCGTATTGCGCGGCAGGAAATACGCCGCGGTGGCAGAAACATAAATAAGCAGGGCTACGGTCAGCCCGGTAGATTTCTTGAGTTTCTTCATCGGTTTAAGAGTTTTTAGTCTGTTTGTCTTTTCTTCCATAGCACGAACCATACCAGAGCTATCGCCACACCAGCTGCCCCTATGCCGTAGGATGCCGGATGCGACAGGCCGAAACCTTCGGGCGCTATACAGATATACGTTGTACAGACACAGGTCATGAAGAGGGCAGGTATCAGCGTCAGGAAATACAGCTTTCTTGCACGCACCAGATACACTGTGACAGCCCATAGAGTAAAGACGGACAAGGTCTGATTGGCCCATGCAAAGTAACGCCATATCATATCGAAACCGTCCTTATCGCGCAGGCTGTACAGCAACAGTCCGATAGCAGCCAAAAACATCGGTATGCAGATATATAAACGGCGGCGCATCGTTTTTTGTTCCATCCCCAGAAAATCAGCAACGATAAGCCGTGCCGAACGGAAAGCGGTATCGCCGCTGGTAATGGGGGCTGCAATCACACCCAGTATGGCCAGTACACCTCCGATTGTTCCCAACCAGTCTTTCGTAATGGCATCCACAATGACGGCGGCATTCGTCTCCGCCATTCCGTTTTCATGGAAGAAGCAAGTAGCGGCGGCAGCCCAGATAAGGGCCACGATGCCTTCGGTAATCATGGCTCCGTAGAATATGGGACGTCCATGGCGCTCGCCCGTCATGCAGCGTGCCATCAAAGGGCTTTGCGTGGCATGAAAACCGCTGATAGCCCCGCACGCGATACTGACAAACATAATGGGAAATACAGGCAACGCCGAAGCGTTGGGATGGGTATTCTGCAATCCGTCCCATACTTCCGGCAATGCCGGATGCTTCACGTAGAGCATAACCAAAATGCCCACCGCCATAAACAGCAGCGCAATGGCAAACAGCGGATATATCTTGCCGATAATCTTATCCACCGGCAGCAAGGTGGCAAGTATATAATAGATAAAGACCACCACAATCCAGAAAACGGTGTCCAGCGTTTCCGGCGTCAGGCTGGCAAGCAGTCCGGCAGGACCTGCCACAAACACGGCTCCCACAAGTATCATCAGGACAACGGTAAATCCGCGCATCACCTGCTTGGTAGTCACGCCCAGATAACGGCCTATAATCTCCGGCAGGCTCTCGCCCCCGTTGCGCAACGAAAGCATTCCTGCAAAATAGTCGTGCACCGCCCCGGCAAAAATACTACCGAACACTATCCACAGATAGGATGCCGAACCGAATTTCGCTCCCATGATTGCACCGAAGATAGGTCCCAGGCCTGCGATATTCAGGAACTGTATCATAAAGATTTTCCACGTAGGCAGCGGGATATAGTCCACCCCGTCGGCTTTGGTAATAGCAGGAGTCTTGCGGTCGTCCGGTCCGAATACGTGTTCTATAAAGCGTCCGTAGATGAAATAACCTGCAACCAACGCCAGCAGGCAGAGCGTAAATGTAATCATGGCGTGCTAATGTTTAATATACAGCAAGTGTTAATAATGTATTTTATGTATGCAAATGTAACGGTTTCTAACTAAACTACGCAATTTTATCAGGTGATTTACGTATCTTCGCCGTGAAATATAATAGAAATAAAGAAGTAAAAAGGAATTTGTTTCACCGCAGAGGAGAAATCATCATTTACCGAAAACAAGACAGCAACATGAAGAAATCAAGCCTTATACTATTATATATCTTCTGTCTTCTTCCCCTTGCCGCCCAGCGGCCGCCCAAGCACGAGGTACGTGCCGCATGGGTCACCGCCGTCTACGGACTGGACTGGCCCCGCACCCGCGCCACCACGCCCGAAAGCATCCGCAAGCAGCAGGACGAACTCGTAGAGATACTGGACAAACTGAAAGCCGCCAACTTCAACACCGTACTGTTTCAGACCCGTACGCGGGGCGATGTGCTCTACAAATCGTCCATCGAGCCTTATAACTCCATCCTGACAGGAAAAACCGATGGCAACCCCGGCTACGACCCGCTTGCCTTTGCCGTAGCCGAATGCCACAAACGCGGTATGGAATGCCACGCCTGGATGGTGACCATTCCTTTAGGCAACCGCAAGCATGTCGCCGCCCTCGGCAAGGCATCGGTCACCAAACGCAAACCCGCTATCTGCGTACCTTATAAACGCGAGTATTTCCTCAATCCCGGACATCCGCAGACCAAAGAATACCTGATGAGCCTTGTCCGCGAAGTCGTGGAACGTTACGATGTGGACGGCGTGCATTTCGATTACCTGCGCTACCCCGAACATGCCCTGCGCTTCTCCGACAGCTATACCTATAAGAAGTACGGCAACGGACGCGACCTCGCGCAATGGCGGCGTGACAATATCACGGAAATAGTCCGTTATCTCTATAAAGGAGTCAAGGCGCTGAAGCCCTGGGTAAAGGTGAGCACCTGCCCCGTAGGTAAGTACCGCGACACCGCCCGCTATCCGTCGCGCGGCTGGAATGCGTTCCACACCGTCTATCAGGACGTACAAGGCTGGCTGGGCGAAGGCATACAGGACCAGATATATCCTATGATGTACTTCCGCGGCAACGGCTTCTATCCTTTCGCCCTCGACTGGCAGGAGCAAAGCAACGGCCGGCAGATTATTCCCGGACTGGGCATCTACTTCCTCGACCCCGGCGAAGGCAACTGGACTGTGGACGAGGTGGAACGGCAGATAAACTTCACCCGTGCACACGGCCTGGCGGGCGAAGGCCACTACCGCGTGAAGTACCTTATGGACAATACGCAGGGGTTGTATGACATACTTCAAGAGAACTACTACACCGCCCCCGCCCTGCAACCCGCCATGCCGTGGATAGACAATGTGCCGCCAACCGCCCCCACGCAACTCAACGTCGGGAAGCTGGCCGACGGATATTGGAAAATCACCTGGCAAGCCGCCACTGACAACGATAAGCGGAATGCGCCGACCTATGTAGTCTACGGTTCCGATACGTATCCCGTAGATACCGCCAACCCGGAAAATATACTGGCGCAACGCATACAGGGAACCGAATACATATATGCCCCTATCCGCCCCTGGAACACCCGGAAATACTTTGCAGTTACCGCCGTAGACCGTTGCGGCAACGAAAGTCCCGTCTGCCAATAGGAAACACAAAGGCAATGCGTTTATAGTCAAAAGGATGCATGTACCAAAAGGATTCCTCATTTGGTACGTCTCGTACCTGACTGTGGTACGACGTGTTTCTTACCATGGTAGGACGTGTACCTTAGTAAGGTACTTGACGTACCAAGCGGCAGGTACATCAGGTATCAGCCACTTGAAATATGCATCAACAACAAGAATCATATCCGGACATACGCTCTGTAACAGCTTTTACCCGTAACGGGCACTAACGGCAGATAGCCGGAAGCAAGTCTGCCCTGCTCCACCGTCAACGGATAATCGTGCATATCCTGTTCGTGCCGTGCACGCAATGTTTCATTATCGGGAACGTATTCAACAGCAAAACATCCCTTACTGCCGGGCGCCACAAACCTGTCGTAAAACAAGCGGGCTACAACACCCATATTCATACGCATGTTTATCTCCACGCAAGGATGCACACGATATCCGTTCTCCTTGTCTGACCGGCAAACCATCATATCCACTCCCAGATAACCGGTATACGTGTTCCCATAGATTGAGGCCAATTCCGCACGCAGCGCTTCGCGTATCCCCGTCAACTTCTCAAGGGACAGACAGCACGCGATGCTTTCCTCTATCTGTCCGTCCGATGCAAGCAGATTGCCCGTATAGGCGCCATGCTCATTGGTGGAGAACACGGAATAGCCCGCAAAGCGCACTTCGCCCTGTCCGTCCGAATAGAACTCAAGGGCAAAATCCTTCACCTTATTATATATGGGTTCTGCCGTAAGCCCCCCCTGCTCTCTCAAAACCCGTTCACACCAATTGGAGACGGGCTTCGTAAACCCATGCAGGCACCAGTTCAGCCCCTTTCCGCTACCCGACCAGGGTACTTTGAGCAGGCAGGCGTGCATTGCATTCACCGTGCGTTCACAATCCGCAATATTGTTTAGGAGCGTATGTTCGCCGCAGGTGCATTCGGGATAGCGGTCCGCCATGCGCCGGGTCACCGCCACAGCCTGCAGACGGGAAGAGAGCAGCCTGTATTCCGCAAGAAGTTGGGGAGAAGGCAGTCTGTCTTCACGAACTCCCCCTTTCAGAAAGAACCTGCGGATGGCAGGATTCCAGCCCCACGGCACAATTCGGGCTTCGGCATAATCGGGCAACTCAGGCTCGGTGGCCAGTTGCACCTGCAATCCGAAGAGTTCCCGCATCCGCTTCAAGAAATCCGCATTGTAAGCGGAAGGCGCCAGTACCGCACTGCCCGGAGCGGCATACCATATCGGCAGCAAAGCCATGTCCTGCGCCATGCGGCGGGCGGAAGCCGGGGCTATGTAGTTCGCTTCGTTATTGGCAAGCGCAAGGTCTGAATCCGGATTGAAAAGATATAGTTCCATCGATTATAGTTCATAATTATTCGGAACTGCAAACTTACAGAGAAAAAGAACAGCATACAAATATATAAAACTTAACTATGAAATAAGATATTTTGCTATCTCTACTTTGCAATTCTATAAAAAAGGCGTATATTTGTCGCCCGATAAACCGAATTTAAAGCATGGAAGCATTTTACCGAACACACGCTTATCTGGTAGAGCATACAAATGCCCCCGTTCGCCGCGACCTCATGGATGAGATTGACTGGAACGACCGTCTTATCGGTATCAAAGGCACCCGAGGCGTAGGCAAGACCACATTCCTGCTGCAATATGCCAAAGAGAAATTCGGTACCGACCGCTCCTGCCTCTTTATCAACATGAACAACTTTTACTTCTCCGGTCACAGCCTGGTGGACTTCGCTTACGAATTCCAGCGCCGCGGCGGAAAGGTATTGTTGATAGACCAGGTGTTCAAGCACCCCGACTGGAGCAAGGAGCTGCGCTTGTGCTACGACCGTTTTCCCAATCTGAAGATTGTATTCACCGGCTCGTCCGTAATGCGCCTGAAAGAGGAAAATCTGGAGTTGCGCGACATTGCGAAAAGTTATAACCTGCGCGGTTTCTCCTTCCGTGAGTATCTGAACCTGCAGACCGACATGAAGTTCCACGCCTACTCACTGGAAGAAATCCTGAGCAACCACGAACAGATAGCCAAAGGCATCCTGTCCAAAGTACGCCCGCTGGACTATTTTCAGGACTATATGCACCACGGCTTCTACCCCTTTTTCCTCGAGAAGCGCAATTTCTCGGAGAATCTGCTGAAGACGATGAACATGATGGTGGAAGTGGACATCCTGCTCATCAAACAAATAGAGCTGAAATATCTGTCAAAGATAAAAAAATTACTATATTTGTTGGCGGTGGACGGCCCGAAAGCGCCTAATGTGAGCCAATTGGCCAACGATATACAGACATCCAGAGCTACGGTGATGAACTACATCAAGTATCTGGCCGACGCACGGCTTATCAACATGGTATATCCCAAAGGAGAAGAATTCCCCAAAAAGCCGTCGAAGATAATGATGCACAATTCCAACCTGATGTACTCCATCTACCCCGTAAAGGTGGAAGAGCAGGATGTGCTGGAAACGTTCTTTGTAAACACCATGTGGAAAGACCACAAAGTGAACAAAGGCGACAAGAACATTTCGTTCATGGTGGACGAAGTGATGCCTTTCAAGATTTGTCAGGAAGGCATGAGGATCAAGAACAATCCGGGAGTGACGTACGCATTGCACAAGGCAGAGATAGGCCGGGGCAATCAGATACCTCTCTGGCTGTTCGGCTTCCTGTATTAGAATTACAGACAAAGAGTTTTTTTTACTTAATAAATTCAATTTAGTTATGACTAAACAGAAGAAATTCATTACTTGTGATGGTAACCAGGCTGCTGCACATATCTCGTATATGTTCTCGGAAGTAGCTGCCATCTACCCTATCACACCCTCTTCTACGATGGCTGAATACGTAGACGAATGGGCTGCCGCAGGTCGTAAAAACATCTTCGGCG
>OHGS01000815.1_pt1 | contig 12176 bp, 7 predicted proteins | sample 1567831 | NCBI WGS metagenome assembly OHGS01 (sample SAMEA3879596, study PRJEB24766) | human gut metagenome | biome: human-associated habitat; feature: feces | place: USA | collected 1985/1987
GAATAAAGTATAAATTCGTTTATAAACTACGGGGGAATATTTTTTATATATAATAAAAAGCCAGATAGGCTGTGAATCCTTGGATTTGCAAGCATATTTGGCTTTTTTGTTTATGGAAAAAGACGTCAGTTTATAATTTGTTTATGTTTTTATGAATTTTATGTTTGGCAATAACCTTAAAAGAATCATAACATCTATTGCAAATGAGACTAAAGTACTATAACATACCGCCTTGTTACGTGACACACATAATGAATGTGAAATAAGGAGTAGTTCAATGAAAGCAATATGGATGAAGAAAGGAATTATGACATTGATGGCGGCAGCTGTGACAATGAGTCCTGAACAGACAGCAAGTGAGCCTGACCACTGGGAATATGAAGCCAGTCAGGATTTTACAGTGACGAGTGACGGCGTCTATCAATTTGAATTATATGGTGCGCAGGGCGGTTCTTATCAGGAACATACAGGTGGAAAAGGTGGCATGGTCAATATGCAGGTCAGCCTTCACCAGAATGATCGGGTAGAGCTTCGTATTGGTGGAAGCGATGGTAGCCAGGGTGGTGGTCAGGGAACTTTGACTTTCGGAGGCGGCGCCACAACGGTGGTAATCAATGGAGTCACGGCAGCAGTTGCCGGCGGTGGAGGAGGAGCTACGGATACGCAAGATGGCGGTTATGGAGGAATAGATAAAGGAGTGCTAAATGGAACTTCAATGGGTGAATCCAGTTCAGAGCCGAATTCAGCCGGTGGCGGTGGTGGCTATCAGGGTGGACAGAGTGGCTATACCAGATACCATGAGCACACAGGCAGCGAAGAATCAGGCGGCGGCTGTTACACAGGAGAGGTCAGACATATTCATGACGGCAGTTGTTTCGTACAGTGTGGAACATTTGAGAATTTCAGAGTCAGTGATGATCAGCCGGGCTATATAGAAGCCAGTTGCAGCGTGTGCGGAGAATGGGGAAGCAATGAAGGCGATATGGATTCGGACTTTATTACAGATGGTTCGTGGACACATACCAAGCGGAACTGTGGGAAGGACACTAACAGCATAGATAAATATCAACTATCATGTGGCAAATCGGAGACTATGATTGAAGAAAATAAGCAGGCATATGGTGGAACGAATTATTATAACTCAGATGTGTGCAAAAACGTTTCGGTGGCAGCAGGTGTGAGACAGGGAAGTGGGAAGATAACCATAACTCAACTTACCAAAGAACGACTGACCTTAAATTATTATAATTATGATATGACTTTACTGGGCAGCGTCACTGCATCAAAGGGAAGCATAGCTGATTACCCAGTGAAGACAGAACCTGTCAGAAAGGCAGATTCACAGTACAGTTATACTTTTACCGGCTGGGACGATATGGAGACAGGACGTAAAGAGAACCTGACAGGGACGGACACCGTGCATTCCCCCGTTACAGAGAACAAAAACTATATTGCAGTATACCGCAAGATTCCCAAAGAATATACAGTAACTTTGGAAGATGCCTATGGCAATGTGGTAGAGACTATTACAGCGGCATATGGGAAGCAGATGCCAGATATTACACTCCCGGTCAGGGAAGATGGATTATTTGCAGGCTATTACCTGCAAAAAGATGGCAGGGGAACCTGTTATTATAGTACGTCAGGTGAACCGGCGCGAAAATCAGATATTGTTCAGGATGAGACATTCTATGCGTACTGGGTAAATCCCGTGTCTGTTACAAAACAGCCAGCATCCGTAGAAGTGGAGTCTGATTATGCAGAATGCTATATGGAAGTTGCCTATGCGCAGAGTACGGAACAGGGCTATACCATTACACCACAGTGGTATATGCAGCAGAATGGCAAAAAGACCAAAGTAGAGAATGGAAATACAGTCAAGTGTAAAATTCCTTCCGGCTATAAAGCAGGAAAATACACTTTCTGGTGCGAACTGACAGTAACCAGTGAACAGAACGGGCAGCAGATCAAGGTAAGCTCCAACCAGGTAACCTTACAGGTTAATCAGGCAGCAGAGCCACCCAAGAAGGAAGATACCAAACCAACTACCCCAGACCAGGATAAGGATAACACCACAGGCAAACCGGGTGACACCAATAATGGAAGCACACCACCCCCGGATAATTCCGATAATGGCTCAACTGGAAAAACAGACGGCGCAGATAATGAAGCCACAAGTAAACCCAATATCCCTAACAATCTGATAAACGGAGCGCTAAGCAAGAATGACATTACCAACATAAATGATGCAGCATTTACATTGGCAGTGAATCCATCACAATTACCAGTGAATGGCAGCAAACAGGAAAATACAGAAAATACAATGCCTGCATTGACAATGGTGCCTGACCCTGTAGCTTTGACAACCATCCCCGATGATACTCCATGGGAGAGTCATGCCAGTACAGCTGACAGCCCATGGATAAACCATACAGGGGCAGATAACACAGATTACAATCAGGCATCACCAGATCAGGATGCCATTTCACCGCAGAGCCATGCCACGTATGAGACAGAGCTGGTGAAAGCCAATTATTCCTTTATTGTAGGCTTAAGCATACTGGGGCTTATGGCAATTCTGCTGCTTATCCTTTTTCTGAGCAATAATCATGGAGACCATTGTGCAACGGAATAAGACTGTCATAATAGCTCATAATGCCATCGAAAAATGCATTCAGAAGTGTAATATCGTATTTTCCACTGATTGCTTCATTATGCAGATAATCCAATAACTCAGCCATAAGCATAGGCGTAGAATCAGAAGACGTATGCTGTGTATTTTCCAGATAAGCGCATAAGGAATTGGCAATGGAGACGAGCCTGACATGAGGTGGGATATCCTCTGCCCGGCATCCATTTGGATAGCCTGTTCCATTGAGATATTCGTGATGCATGGATACAATATCCAGAACAACAGGGTCATCCGTATGATGCTTGACCTGTTCGAGACCGGCACTGATATGTTCATCAAAAGCCAGCTGTTCCATATAAGACATAGACTGGGGATTTTTGCCACAGGCAGAGCAACATCCCTTTCCAATATAACCAATATCATGGAGAAAAGCGCCTAACACAAGAGAAATAGGAGAGATACCCTGCTCATTGAGCATTTGACGATTACCAAAGAGTGCCATATGGGCAGCGATAGAGGCGACATTTACGCAATGTATGTATAGATCCATACTGGTTGCTTGCAGCATCTGTCCCATTGTGATGACCCATTGATTATAGGTAAGGGCTTCCAGGACAAGGAGCTGAGGTTCGAGTGCACGAATTTTTTTCATAAGAAGTTCCTCCTTTGCGAGGTGACAGGACTGCGGGCAGCCCATTAACAATTATAGTACGGACATATAATATAACACAAGACAAGTATATCATACATAGGACAAAAATACATTAAATAATAATTATATTCAGACAATATGCTAAAATAGGTTAAAAAGAAAATTAATTTTCAACCAGATATGAGGAAGGAGAACCCATATGAGAAACTTACTGTCAGTATCGGATGATATTTCCGCAAAGGTCCTGTTCATTATTGAAGAAGATGGCAGAGACGCAGGCTACCTGAAAGCCTGTACCATGTGGAATATGGATGCAACCATAGAACACGTGCCTTTTCAGGGATATCGTAAGGCTACACAGGAACAATATGATGTGGTAGTTGTAGATGACTATATGGCAAACAAATCAGGATATACACTGGCAATGGAGATTCTGGATAGAAAAGACGATGTCACAATGTTTATGATGGGCAAGGATATGGACGATATCAGTGTGGTAGGTGCGTATCGTATGGGGATTGCAGACTATATGCCCATTGCAACGCCTCCGGTTCAATTAATGGCAAAATGCATTGCCAGTGTGAATCATCGTCGTAAGAGCGTTAAGCCGGTACAATATCAGGAAGACGGCAGAATTGCAGTTTCAGATGTAATTCTGGATACGAAGAATTCAATCCTGGAAATGGATGGTGAGAAGATTGTGCTTATGAAGATGGAAGCACTGGTATTGCAGGTACTGATGGAGAGCGCAGATGTATTAGTCAGCAGAAAAGATATCTATGAGAAAGCCTGGGGACTGCCTTATGTGAATGTTCGCGAGAATACAGTAGCCATGCATATTTCCAAGCTGCGCAGGAAGATGAAAGATGATGGTGAGATTTCAAGATACATTGAGACGAAATGGGGAGAGGGATACCGCTTCCTGAGTCATCCAAGGAATGGTATCTATCATTAAGAAAATATGTGCAAGCCGCCATTTTGTGCTATAATCTGCTATAAGGTAATTATGCAGACCCACATAGGAAAAAACAAAGCATTGAAGCTGCGATTTTACGCATGGGTTCTGAGTTGGCAGCGGTATAGGATAACAGGAAGGCATGGATATTATGTATACAGAGACAGATATTCGCAAGGATACATCACAACAGGTATTTCAAAGAGGTAAATGGCTGTATCAGAGTGGTAATGTGCAGCATATTCAGATTCAGGATGTATATATAGAAGAAACACCGTGTAAGAAGATCAAAGCATATGTACAGGGAAGCAGCTGGAGATGCTATAACACGGAAGTGGTGGTAGACGAAGAAGTAAAAGAGCTGCATTCTTATCGTTGCGAATGTCCTGCCCATGTAGAATATGCCGGTCTTTGTAAGCATTGTGTAGCGACACTGCTTCGTTATTTTCAGTGAGAGAGGACATACGGTGTAAGCAGGAAGCCCCGGCGAAGAAGCTCAAGGTAGAATTCCCGGAGAAGATAGCACAGCTGGAAGCAACGCCCGGTATTGTAAAAGGCAGTACCTTATATGGCAAAACACCGGAGCGGGAGCACCTTACCAGACAACGCTCCATGCCGCAGACGGACAGAGGTATGTATCGAATCCTGATGAATCAGGGGCTGGAACAGCAGCTTCCTTTTAAACAGCCTACAGTACGGGGCAAAGTACAGCTTATACCCTGCTGCCATGACTACCATGGTAAGCTTTCTGTGGAATTTCGCATTGGAATTACGAAGCTTTATGTATTAAAAGACATAGGAGAATTCGCAAGACTTATGGCGGATTCTGAGTATAAGTCTTATGGTGCGAAGCTGGCATTTTACCATCATATATCGGCTTTTGACAAGGAAAGTGCACCACTTGCGGCTTTCCTTGTGGATATCATGAAGGATTTTCAGACCCGTGGTGGACAGAATATCTATCAGTATTACACAAGAAACGATGTCAGGAGAGAGATTCCACTGGCAGGAGCGCAACTGGACAGATTCATGGAGATCATGGAAGAGTCTCAGATGCCTTTTGAACTGGAGACGGTTTTTACGAATCCCGTACAGTACACAGTGCAGGAAGGGGAGCCACCGATTCCTTTGAGTGTTATAGGTGTTCCCTCTGGCATCCGGCTGATTGCGCGTTCCATGCCTATGACAGAAGGTGCAGTATATTCCTATGCCTATGACAGCGATGCGGGTATCATATATCGGACAAGCCTGGATACAATACGCAGAGTTCGGGGCTTTCGCACATATATGAATGAGCAAGGCGGTAACAGCGTATTTATTGCAGAGCGGGAGCTGCCGCTTTTTTGCAGGGATTTATTACCGGAACTTGAGAAACATTATGATGTGCAGATTCAGGAATTTCGCCCGGAGAATTATCTCCCTGACCAGGCGCAGTTTGCCATTTATCTGGATATGCCAGAATATGATGAGATTACATGTAGATTATGTGCGGTTTATGGAGAAGAGAGTTATGATGTCTTTTCCGTAGAGAATGATGCGGCACGTTTTATTGATATGCCGTCCGGTTCTTTATCGCAGAAGAGAGATGTGCAGCGGGAGATGGAGATGGATGCCGCAGTCAGTGCCTTTTTCCCGGAATATGATGGCAAAAGCCAACGCAGGGTGCTGCGTGAGGATGTGGATGCGATTTATGAATTTCTGCAAAGCGGCATACATGCACTGGAAGAGCTGGGAGAGGTCTATATATCGGAGAAGATGAAAAAGGTGCAGATTCTGAATACGCCTGCCTTTTCCATGGGAATTTCACTAAAAAGCGGTCTGCTGGATCTGACTCTGGATTCCAGCGAGTTGTCAATGGATGAACTGGCTGAAGTGCTAACAAAGTACAATCGGCGCAAGAAATATTATCGTCTGCGTTCAGGTGCATTTCTGAATATGCAGGATACAAGGCTGGAGAATCTGGTAGAGCTGGTGGATGGTCTGCAATTGACGGCAAGACAGATCAGAAGCGGAGAGATACAGATTCCACGGTATCGTGCACTGTTTCTGGATAGTCTGGCTCATGAGGAGGGCGCAGAGTATATCCGCCGGGATACGGATTTCAGGCAGCTGGTCAGAAATATGCGTGCCATGGAAGACAGCGAATATGAAGTCCCAAAGGAGCTTGAGCAGATCATGAGAGAATATCAAAAGAGCGGATTTCGCTGGCTCAAAGCTTTACAGGCAAATGGCTTTGGCGGTATTCTGGCGGATGATATGGGACTTGGTAAGACCTTGCAGGTCATTGCTTTTTTGATGACAGAGAGACACAGGACATTGATCGTCTGCCCGGCTTCGCTGGTGTATAACTGGCAAAGTGAGATAGAACGTTTTGCTCCAGGCCTGCATCCTGTCATGGTCACGGGAGATGCAGCTTCCAGAAAAAGACTGGTAGAAGAGAGCACAGACATGGATATTCTGATCACTTCCTATGACCTGCTCAAGAGGGATATTGCGAACTATGAAAATACAGAATTCTTCTGTGAAATTCTGGATGAAGCACAGTTTATTAAGAACCAGAGCACGCAGGCTGCCAGGGCGGTGAAGATGATTCATGCGGGAACCAGGTTTGCATTGACAGGTACGCCTATGGAGAACAGATTGAGCGAGCTGTGGAGTATCTTTGACTATCTGATGCCGGGATTTCTCTATGGATATAAGCAGTTTAAAGAAGAGATAGAAGCGCCCATTGTGGAACAGCAGGATCAGGATGCCATGATGCGTCTTCGCAGAATGATTACGCCTTTTATTCTGAGACGCCTTAAAAAAGAGGTGCTGGCAGACTTGCCTGATAAGCTGGAAGAAGCAGTGTATGCCAGAATGGAAGAGGAGCAGCAACAACTCTATACGGCAAATGTACAGAATCTCAAACGTCTGCTTAATGGTCAGACAGATGCACAGTTTCGTGAGAAAAAGCTGCAATTGCTTGCAGAGCTTACCAGGCTGCGACAGATCTGTTGTAACCCGCTGCTTGTATACGAGAATTATAAGGGTGGTGCGGCGAAGCTGGAAATGTGTATGGAATTACTGCATAACGCCATAGAAGGAGGACATAAGATTCTGGTATTTTCCCAGTTCACTTCCATGCTGGATCTGCTGGCAAAACGCAGTGATGCAGAGCAGATTTCCTATTATAAACTGACCGGTCAGACGCCAAAGGAACAGCGGATTGAAATGGTAGAAGCATTTAACCGGGATGAAGTGTCGGTATTCTTTATATCATTAAAAGCCGGTGGAACAGGACTTAATCTGACGAGTGCAGATATTGTGATACATTTTGATCCGTGGTGGAATCTGGCAGCGCAGAACCAGGCAACGGACAGAACACACAGAATTGGACAGAAGAATGTCGTTACGGTATATAAGCTGATAGCCAAAGATACCATAGAGGAGAAGATTCTGAAGCTCCAGGAGATGAAACAGGAACTGGCGGATCAGGTTCTTGGCGGAGAGAATATGGATAATCCGACATTCTCCAGAGAAGAACTTCTGGAGCTTCTGGGCTGATTATTTATTTGGATATACGTAGAAGATATGGCGTTTCTCTCTTGGAACTTCCTGAATGCGTATATCCATTTCCAGCCTCTCCTGATATTCTGACAACTGACTGGTGATTAACGGATTGCTTGCATCCTCCTTATGAAGTACCAGCTTCATACGTTCACTGATCGCAGCATGAAGAAGATCCATTTTCAGATACAGTGGATGTGAAGTGACCTCGTTGCACAAAGAAGCAATACTGCTAAGCTGTGACACATACTGTTCTTCATCAGCGCTGGCGTTCTCCAACTGCTCGATCAGGCGATCTTTTTTGAGCGTAATTGCCTGTAGAGTGACTGGATTGGGACAAGTCTGCAGGGACAACTCTAATAACATATCATCACACTGGCTTATGTGAGCCAGTAATTGCAGAATTCTCTTGTCATTTTCACAAATCGTCTTTAACAGTATTTCATAAGTCTGTCTGTAATCCATATAAATCCCCTTTTCTTTACACGTATCCCCTGTTACTTTAATACCAACAGATTGTTTCGCACTGGTATTATAAAATCGCTGGTTTTATTTTAACACAAAACTTTACATAATAACAGAAAATAATGAATAATTGTTGAGTAAATTTATTTAATACGGTATAATTATCATATAAAACGGCAAATAATCAGACAGTTATTGAAATATAGATACGAAGTGATTGGAATAAAGCATGAGCAAGCAGCAGCGCTTAAAGGACATAATGAATCAGGAAAGGCAGGGTTAGGACTATGGGAGATGTAAGATTCAGCTTGTGTATGATTGTTAAGAATGAAGAGGCAGTTCTGAAAGACTGTCTGGATTCTCTGCAGGCGTTAATGGATGAAATCATTATTGTGGATACCGGCTCTACAGATCGTACGAAAGAGATAGCTGCGCAGTATACAGATAAAATATATGATTTCCAGTGGTGCAATGATTTCTCAGCAGCCAGAAATTTTGCCTTTTCCAAGGCAACAGGGGATTATATCTATTCTGCGGACGCAGATGAATACATAGATGCAGAGAACAGGAAGAAGTTCCAGCTGCTGAAGCAGGCAATTCTTCCGGAGGTAGAGATTGTACAGATGATTTATGTTACAGAACAGATCAACCATCCTACGGAGAATTTTGCCAGAGATTTAAGACCCAAGCTTTTTAAAAGACTGCGGCAGTTTACGTGGATTGAGCCTATTCATGAGACCATAAACACGAATCCGGTCGTATATGACAGTGAGATTGAAGTACGTCACAGACCACAGGGAGACCACAGTGGCAGAGATTTCGGTGTCTTTTCCAGAATCATAGAGGAAAAGGGCACACTTTCTGACAGATTATTGACTATGTATCTGCGTGAGCTGTATAAAGCGGGAGACGAAGATACGCTGGTCCGGGCAAGAACTTTCCTGGAAAAGATGCTGGAAGAAGCGGCAGCCAGAAACAAAGAACTGTTGACCAGACAGATCATTGCAGTACTTTTAAAGATCTATCGGTTAAGCGATGATGCAGCAGCTATGTTAAAGACCGGGCTTCGAAGTGAGATTACAGTTCCTTCTGCGGAAGTATGCATGGAATTTGGATACTTTTTCCTGAAGAAGGAGGATTATCCGGAGGCGGCGCACTGGTTCTACACAGCGGCTTTTGAAAGTGAAAGCGAGATTGACATTGCCAGCAGCGGTACATCACCTTTGATGGCGCTGGCGTTGAGCTACCGAAGATATGCCAAGTCACCGCATATCAGGGCGCTGCCACAGGAAGAGTATGAGCTGGAGAAGCTTCGACTTACACAGAAGGCAGCAGAATACGAACAGATGGCGCGTGACTGGAAACCACAGGAGAATGGTTTTTGAGTTGACTTAACACGGTAGAGGGATTACACTGAAGTTAACATAACAGAAAGGGAAACTTACCAATGCATTATCAGTATTTAGTAGTAGGCGCAGGGCTATATGGTGCAGTCTTTGCTCATGAGATGGAGAAAAGGGGAAAAGACTGTCTGGTCATTGAGAAGAGAGATCACATAGCCGGTAATATTTATACAAAAGAAGTAAATGGAATTCAGGTTCATGAGTATGGAGCACATATTTTTCATACCTCAGATAAAGAAGTATGGAATTACGTAAATCAGTTTGCGGAGTTTAACCACTATATTAACTGCCCGGTGGCACGATATAAGGATGAGTTGTATAACCTGCCTTTTAATATGAATACCTTTGCCAAGATGTGGAACATCAAGACCCCAAAGGAAGCCAGAGAGCATATTGATGCACAGATTGCAGACCTGCATATCACAGAGCCTAAGAATCTGGAAGAACAGGCATTGTCACTGGTAGGAAGAGATATCTATGAGAAGCTGGTGAAGGGCCATACGGAGAAGCAGTGGGGCAGAGACTGCAAGGAACTGCCAAGCTTCATTATTAAAAGGCTTCCTGTCCGCTTCGTCTTTGACAATAATTATTTTAATGACCCATATCAGGGAATCCCCAAGGGTGGATATACGCAGATCGTGGAGAAGCTTCTGGAAGGAATTCCAGTGAAGCTTGGAACCGATTATGAGACTTTCTGCCAGCGGAACACAGATGGCGGATTTATCTCTATGGACGGTGAAGATACTTTTGAAAAAGTACTGTATACAGGTATGATCGACCAATTCTATGAGTATTGTTACGGAGAACTGGCATACCGTTCCCTGCGTTTTGAGACAGAATATCTGGAAGACGAAGACAATTATCAGGGAAATGCTGTAGTAAATTATACAGAAAGAGAAGTACCTTATACCCGTATTATTGAACATAAGCACTTTGAATTCGGCACACAGAAAGGTACTGTCATTACCAGAGAATATCCGAAGGAATGGAGCCGGGGGGATGAACCATATTATCCTGTAAATGATAAACATAACAGTGAATTGTATGAGAAATATGCACAAAGAGCTGCGCAGGAGAAGAATGTACTCTTTGGAGGCAGACTGGGACAGTACAAATATTATGATATGGATAAGGTGGTTCGTGCCGCACTTACCATGGTAGAAGAGCAATTATAAATATTCATTATAATAGGTACAAAAAAGGCATCATTTGAGAAAGAATCAGATGATGCCTTTAACAATATGTATTAAACAGCATTCCGCTGTAGATACTGGTTACATATGGATTGATATAAGTAGTGGCAGGATTGGGATAGGAACAGATCTGCCGGTTCAGGTATTCCATAGGGTCCATGGCAATAGAGCTTAATTTACGGATCAAATGACTGCCAAAGTTCTGCAATGCATTCAGATCCATCGGAGTCGCCTCTTCTGATTTCTCTCTTGGCGGATAGAGGAGGGTATCATCTTCTTTGACCTGTATACCGTATTTCTCAATCTCATTTTGATGCCCTTGCAGTAGTCTATGCATATCTTCGCTTAAACGTTCTGAATGTTCCGGCGCAGATTTCGTGCTTTCCCAGAATGTATTATAACTCTTTACAAAAGCGTCTATATTATAGGAAAGAGATTGCGGATCGGGATAAAGTCCTACTTGAATCTCAGTGTTCTTATCGGCAGCAGATTCAGGATGCAGAGTGATTTCATATGCATCATAGACCCGGAAAGTATTGCCATAGGAAGACTGAGGTTCACCATCTATTGTATAGGCAGCATTTCTTGCTGTCTCAATGTCTTTGTTAAGACCAAGGTAATGTACCATGCCGCTGCTGTGAGAGGTATTATCATCTGTAATGCGGAAATGTTCATTGCCTTTTGCAGGAATACCATAAGCATCAGAGGTAATCTGCAGGGCACTGCGGCCGCTGTCGTCCTGAAGTACCTCGGCATGTACGCCCAGGTCAGAATTGTTGATCAGACGCATGAGTCTGTGTTGCAGGGTATCATGTGTATCGCCCGGCTGTAAGTCGAATTGCAGTTCATAGTGCAGTTTATTTGTAATCAGATCAAAGGAATAGCTGCCGGCAGGCATCATGACCGGTTGGGAAGAGGTCAGATAACTGGAGGTATTACGCTGCGGAGTCGCATAGTCCTGAATTGACATAACAAAGTGAGCAGGTGCTTTACAATAAGAAGAAACACCTTGATTCTCTGTCGGTTCATAAGAAACACTGACTTGTCCAGGGTGATCGCTATAGGCAGTTTTAGTGGAAAAAAGCTGATTCTCATCATCACAGCTTAACGTATCTATCGTTTCGTGCAGAGACTTAGCCTGTTCTTTGAGCTGAATTGCATAAGAAATCTCCGTGGCAGTAGGGCTCTTTAAATATACCGGTGCGAACCGGTTCTTTAACTGTATGGAACTGTATAGCTCTTTGAGCTCTTTTGAATCATGGGTGTCATAACGGGAGCAGCGCTTGCTGCCATAGGTTGTCAGATATTGATCGTAGATTTGCAGTGT
>OHGS01000847.1_pt1 | contig 11907 bp, 9 predicted proteins | sample 1567831 | NCBI WGS metagenome assembly OHGS01 (sample SAMEA3879596, study PRJEB24766) | human gut metagenome | biome: human-associated habitat; feature: feces | place: USA | collected 1985/1987
AAATAGGAAAAAGTGTAGATGCGGACATGAAATACTGTTGACTTAAAGTAAATTAAGTAGTAAGCTAAAAACAAGTTAAACAAGTAACTTAAAAATGAATTAAAAATTCTAAAGGGAGGAAACAAAAATGAAGTTAAGAAAATTAACAACATTGGGTATGGCAGCCGTAATGACTATGTCTTTAGCAGCATGCGGCAGCAGCAATTCAACCAACACAGAAGCACCAGCAGCAACAACAGACACAGCAACAGATGCAGCAGCTTCTACAACAGCAGAAGCAGCAGCTGACACAGATGCAGCAGCTGTTCCTACATATGCATCTATTAAATTAGGTGAGGACTACACAGATCTGACAGCTTCCATCAGCTTCATGCATCATAAGACAGACCGTGAAGAAGACGGTACAATGGCTAAGTTGATTGAAGAGTTCAACAAGGTATACCCTAACATCACAGTAACAACAGAAGGTATCACAGATTATGCAGAGACAGCGCTTCTTCGTCTTCCTACAGAGGATTGGGGCGACATCATGTTCATCCCTTCTGTAGATGCAAAGGATCTGTCAACATACTTCTATCCTTACGGAACAGTAGATGAGATGTCTGAGCTTGTAAACTTTGCAGATCAGTGGAAAGCAGATGGCCTTTGCTACGGCGTAGGTTACATGGGAAATGCACAGGGTATCCTGTACAACAAGGCAGTATTTGAGAAGGCTGGTATCACAGAACTTCCTAAGACTCCGGATGAGTTCATTGCTGACTTACAGTTAATTAAGGATAATACAGATGCAATTCCTCTGTATACAAACTATGCAGCAGGCTGGACAATGGGTGGCCAGTGGGATGCTTACCTTGGCGCTATCACAACAGGTGATGAGACATGGTTAAACCAGAAATTCGTTCATACAGCAGAGCCTTTCAAGGATAATGGAGATGGAACAGGTGCTTATGCACTTTACAAGATGCTGTATGATGCAGTTGCTAACGGCTTAACAGAGGATGACTACTCTACAACAGACTGGGAAGGCTGCAAGCCTATGATCAACAACGGCGAGATTGGTACTATGGTACTTGGCTCATGGGCAGTTGCTCAGATGAAGGCAGCCGGTGATAATGGAGATGATATCGGATATATGCCATTCCCTATGACAATTAATGGCAAACAGTATACAACAGCAGGTCCTGACTACTGCTACGGTATCAATGTACATGCTTCTGACGAGAACAAGACAGCAGCTATGGTATTCGTTAAGTGGATGGTTGAAGAATCCGGCTGGTGTGATCTTGAAGGCGGCTATCCTATCTCCAAGACAGCTCCTACATCCTTCACATTTGATAATGTAGAGGTTGTATCAAATGTAACAGCATTAGATGGCGAAGAAGACCTGATGAACGAAATGAACGCTGAGTCTGAATTAAACTTCAATGCAGGCGGTGACTTAAAGGTTCAGAAGATTGTAGAAGAAGCAGCTAACGACGGTTCCTTCGATGATATTATGGCTGACTGGACACAGAAGTGGAACGATGCCCAGGATACCCTTGGAATCGAAGTTAAGTACTAATCTTTACAGGCAGCAAAGGGGAAAGCCCTTGTAAATAATTTCCCCTGATCATGGGCCGGGGGTATATACTCCCGGCTCATTTTCTGAGTAACTGTGTGTTACGTTCATGTTTTTGAGGAGAGAAAAGGAGGAGGTTGCGCTATGGCATCATCCCAGACGAAAAAACCATTTAATCTACACAAGTGGCTGAGAAGCAGAAAAGGACAGCAGGCTGTAATTATTGTGCTTTTCATGATTGTTCCATTAACTTTATTACTTTTATTTACTTACTATCCTTTCGCAGAAATGTTCAAGTTCAGCTTCTATAAAATGAAGTATGTCGGAGAAAGAACATTTGTAGGATTAAGAAATTACAAAGAAGTCTTTACCAGAGATGACTGTTTCAGGTCATTGTGGCTGTCCTTATATTATATGGGCGGTGCTGTAATCCAGCTTGCCCTGGCATTATATCTGGCAACAATTCTTAGTTTTAAGGTAAAGGGAGGAGATTTCTTCAAAGGATGTATGTTCTTCCCGTTTTTGATCAATGGTATTGCAATTGGTTTCATATTCAAATTCTTCTATACCAGAGGCTTCGTATTGGATACGGTGCTTGGCTGGATAGGCTTTAATCAGGAAAATCTTCCGTACTGGCTCAAGGATACCAGTATCAACAATTTCTCCCTGGTTGCGACCAGTGTGTGGAAATATTTCGGACAGAACATGGTACTTTTCGTAGGCGCTATGATGTCAGTTGATTCTGAGTTATATGAAGCAGCCATGTTAGACGGTGCAAATAAATGGCAGCAGTTCAAATACATTATGCTGCCGAGTATCAAGACAATCGTTATGTTAAACCTTATCATGTCAATTTCAGGCTCTTTAAGTGCATTCGAGCCTCCATACGTTGTTATGTCCGGTGGTGCAAACGGAACTGCTACATACTTTGTAAAGATGCATGAAATTGCACATACAAGCCAGAAGGTTGGTCTTGCATCTGCTATGGCTATTGTATTATTGATTATTATCATGATCGTGACATTACTGCAGAATCTCTTCTTCAAATATGTATTCAAGGATGCAGCAGATGAAGATAAGAATGCAGGTGCCAGAAGAGAAAAGAAGCTTGCACGTATCAGAGCAAAGGAGGCGGCAAAAGCATGACAGTCAGCCAGAAAATCAAACATTATTTATGGATATTTATTGAATATTTCTCATTAATATTCTTCTCCTTTGTAGCACTGCTTCCGGTAGTATCCTGTGTTATTACAGCATTTAAGACAGAAACAGAATATCAGAATACAAATGTTATGACATTACCGGAGAGCTGGTTGAATTTTGATAATTTTATCCAGGCATTTAATAAGGCAAACATGGGAAGGGCATTTATAAATTCCTTCATCGTACTGGTATTTGTTGTATTTGGTTCCGTTATGGTAGGTTCCATGTTAGCGTATGTACTGAACAGATTTACATTCCCCGGAAATGGACTGATCAGAAGCCTTTTTCTGTTTGCTACATTACTTCCCGGTATCGCAATGCAGGTTGCTACTTACCAGTTAATGTATCAGATTGGATTTATCAACCACTTATATGGTTACATTATTCTTTCCATGGGTACTGACGTAATCTCTATTTACATTTTCATTCAGTTCTTCGAGAATATCCCGACTTCGCTGGATGAGTCAGCATATATGGATGGAGCTTCCTACTTCACAATCTTCTTTAAGATTCTGTTCCCTCTGCTGAAACCGGCCATCGTAACAGTTATGATCTTAAAGGGTGTAGGTACTTATAATGAATACTATAATGCCAGCCTTTATTTAAGTGATCCCAAGTTAAAGACAATCGCCATTTCCCTGTATACCTTCGTAGGACCTCTGGGAAGCAAATATAACCTGATCTGTGCAGGTGTTATCATCAGTCTGATTCCTGCCCTGGTCGTATTCCTGATTTTCCAGAAATACTTTACAAAGGGTATTGCAATGGGAGCTGTAAAGGGTTAATTATTTCTATATAGAAGGAGAAATGAGAGTAGAAGAAATCAGAGAACATCTGACCAACGATATCATCCCTTTCTGGAAACATTTAAGGGATGATGAAAACGGTGGTTATTACGGATGGATGGACTATGAACATAAGCTGGATAAGAGGGCAGTAAAAGGCTGTATTCTTAACAGCCGTATCACATGGTTCTTTGCCAATGCCTATACTTTATTAAAAGATGAGAGCCTGTTAGACGAAGCTCGCCACGGCTTTGAATTTTTAAAAAATCATTGCTGGGATAAGGAAAATGGCGGCGTGTTCTGGTCCGTAAAATACGATGGAACACCGGAAGAAACAATCAAGCATACCTATAATCAGGCTTTTTCCATCTATGCACTTTCTTCTTATTATGAAGCAAGCGGAGATAAGGAAGCTCTGGATATGGCTTATCAGCTTTATGGTTTGATTGAGAATAAGATGCGTGATGAGCTGGGATATAGAGAAGCTTTTGATGAGACTTTTCATGAGATTGATAATGATAAGCTTTCAGAAAATGGTGTTATGGCAATGAAAACCATGAATACACTGCTTCATGTATTTGAAGCATACACAGAGCTCTATCGTGTCGATCATAAGCAGGAAGTAAAAGAGCATCTGATGTGGATGATGGATTTGATTGCCAATAAGATTTATAATCCAAAGCTCCACAGACAGGAAGTTTTCTTTGATGATAAATGGAACAGCATCATTGACTTGCATTCCTATGGACACGATATTGAGACAGCCTGGCTGGTTGACAGAAGTGTAGAAGTCATTGGAGAAAAGGCATACGCTGATAAGATGACACCGATTACGCTTGATCTGGCAAGACAGGTCTATGAGGTAGCATTTGATGGTCATTCCATGGCAAATGAATGTGATAAGGGTGTTGTAGATACCAACCGTGTATGGTGGGTGCAGGCAGAGACAGTAGTAGGTTTCTTAAATGCAGCTTCCAAGTGTGGTAAGAGTACGATTGAAGGTCAGAAATATCTCAAGGCTGCGGATGCAGAATGGGAGTTCATTAAGAAATATGTAATTGACCACAGAGATGGTTATGAAGCCGGAAGAGAATGGTACTGGCTTGTCAATGAAGATGGCAGACCATACACAGACAGACCTATCGTAGAGCCGTGGAAATGTCCTTATCATAACGGCAGAATGTGTTTTGAAGTAATAAAACGATCATGTAATCAGCTATAAGGAGGTACGTGAATGTTTCAGGAAAAATATAAAGAGATTATGGAGCGTTACGAGGAAGTCGTAAACCGCAAAAATGAAAAGACAGACTTTTATAATGGTATCTATGACCGTTACAAATATCCTGTATTGACAAGAGATCATATTCCCCCCTTCTGGAAATTTGATCTGAATCCAAAGACCAATCCATATTTTATGGAAAGACTGGGCGTAAATGCTGTATTTAACTCAGGTGCAATTGAACTGAACGGCAAATTCTATCTGGTAGCCCGTGTAGAAGGCAATGACAGAAAGTCTTTCTTTGCGGTAGCAGAGAGTGATAACGGTATTGATGGGTTCCGTTTCTGGGATTATCCAATCCTGTTAGATGATGTATGCCCGGAAGAGACGAATGTATATGATATGCGTCTTACCAAACATGAAGATGGTTATATTTATGGCGTATTCTGCTCAGAAAGCAAGGATAACAGTGTGAATGACCTTTCCGCAGCAGTTGCAGCGGCAGGTATCGTCAGAACCAAAGACTTAAAGAAGTGGGAGAGACTGGATAATCTTAAAACTCTAAATTCCCCTCAGCAGCGTAATGTCGTACTGCATCCTGAATTTGTCAATGGCAAATACGCTTTCTATACAAGACCTATGGATGATTTCATTGATACAGGAAGCGGCGGAGGAATCGGTTTTGGTCTGTGTGATGATATTACACATGCTGTTATTGATGAAGAGATCATTACAAGCAAGAGAAAGTATCATACGATTACAGAAGCCAAGAACGGTGCAGGTGCAGTTCCAATTAAGACTCCTAAGGGCTGGATTCATATTGCACACGGCGTACGTAATACAGCAGCAGGACTTCGTTATGTCGTATATGCATTCGCTACAAGCCTTGAAGAGCCTACCAAGGTCATTGCTGAACCGGGTGGATTCCTGATTGCTCCTCTTGGAGAAGAGAGAGTCGGAGATGTATCTAATGTAGTATTTACCAATGGTGCAATCGCAAGAGACAACGGAGATGTATATATCTACTATGCATCCAGCGATACAAGACTTCATGTAGCAACTACTACAATTGACAAGCTGATGGATTATGTATTCAATACACCAACGGATCCGCTCCGCAGTGTTAAGTGCGTAGAGCAGAGATGTGATTTTATTCGTAAAAACTTAGAATTTTTAAACAAATAATGAGAACAGGAGAGCTGGAGCGATGGCTGACAAACTGATTGATAATCATCTGGGAATCGTTAATTGTGGAAACTGGTATCGAATTAAAAAAGTTATGAGAAAGGCAAAGAGCGGAGAGCCTATTACGGTAGGCTTCCTGGGAGGCTCTATTACACAGGGCTGCCTGTCCTCAACACCGGAGACCTGTTATGCATATCTGGTATATGAGTGGTGGAAGAAACAATTTCCTGACACGAGTGTCACTTATGTAAATGCAGGAATCGGTGGTACGACTTCGCAGTTTGGCGTGGCAAGAGCAGATAGTGATCTGCTATCCCATCATATTGATTTCTCTGTTGTGGAATTCAGTGTCAATGATGATGATAATGCACATTTTCTGGAGACTTATGAGGGCTTGATCAGACATCTCTATTCAGATGAGGGCAAACCTGCGCTCCTGATTGTGAACAGTGTACGTTATGATGATGGCTGCAACGCCCAGGCGCAGCACAACCATATTGGAGAAGTATATCAGATTCCATGTGTAAGCATGAAACCTACCATTTATGCCAAAGTGGCTGATGGTTCAATAACCAATCGTGAGATTACGCAGGATGACCTGCATCCAAATGATCTGGGACATCAGATGATGGCAGATGTCATAATTCATTTTCTGGAGTTGGTATACGCCAACCTGGAACACGAGAGAGAGCAGGACAATGACATGCCGGCGCCTATAACACAGAATGCATATGAACATTCTACACGCTGGCAGAACAACAATTATGACCCTGTCACAGATGGTTTCGTCAGAGATGATACCCCACAGAATGATATCCGTGAGATATTCCGCAAAGGCTGGACAGCATCTGAAAAAGGAGCAAACATCACTTTTGAAGTAGAGGGAAGCTGCCTGGCTGTACAGTATCGAAAATCAGTGGTACAGCCTACCCCGATTGCAAAAGCCATTGTAGATGGAGACGAGGAACACGCCATGATTCTTGATGGCAATTTCGAGGAGACCTGGGGTGACAGCCTTCATCTGGATACATTGGCGGAGCATTTACCTTATGGGAAACATACTGTCAGAATTGAACTGGTTGAGACTCATGAAAATGACAAAGTACCATTTTATCTGGTATCAGTCATCGCTTCACATTAATTAAAAATTCATTAGGCGCCGTCGAATTATGCCGCTTTATGCATTGCATAAGCCAGCATAATTCCCCAGCCTTAAACAATATCTATAAGTAGAAAGGAAAATATCATGAGCAAAGTAAAAATATATAACGCACCTGCAGTTAAGAATATGCCATGGCAGGAAAGACCGGAAGGAGAGTTCACAGGAGCACCCATCTGGAGATATAAAGAGAACCCCATTATTGGAAGAAACCCATTAAAAGGCGTAGCAAGAATCTTTAACAGCGCAGTTATCCCTTACGGTGATGAGTTCATCGGTGTATTCCGCGGTGAGCAGACCAACGGAATCCCTTACATTTACATGGGACACAGCAAAGATGCAATTCACTGGAATTTTGATGAAAACAAGATTAATTTCGTGGATGAGGACGGCAAGCCATTTATGCCGGTATATGCGTATGATCCCCGTCTGGTAAAAGTAGAAGATACCTACTATATTATCTGGTGTGGTGATTTCTATGGAGCAGCAATCGGTATGGCTAAGACTACAGATTTCAAGACATTTACAAGAATTGAGAATCCGTTCCTGCCTTTCAATAGAAATGCCGTTCTTTTCCCAAGAAAGATTAACGGCAACTTCGTAATGCTGAGCCGTCCTTCAGACAGTGGACATACACCATTTGGTGATATCTTCGTAAGCGAAAGCCCTGATATGGAATTCTGGGGCAAGCACAGACATGTTATGGGTAAAGGAAATGAATGGTGGCAGTCACTTAAAATCGGTGGCGGTGCAGCTCCTATTGAAACAAGCGAAGGCTGGTTACTGTTCTATCACGGTGTAAGTGGAACATGTAATGGTTATGTATACAGTATTGGCGGAGCAATTCTGGATATTGATAATCCTTCTATCGTAAAATACAGATGTGAAACTTTCCTTCTGACACCGGAAGAATGGTACGAAGAGAGAGGCTTTGTGCCTAATGTATGCTTCCCTTGCGCAACCATCCATGATGCCGAGACAGGAAGAATTGCAATCTATTATGGCGCTGCTGACAGCTATGTAGGGCTTGCATTTACAGAAATTGATGATATTGTAGAATATATCAAGAATAACAGCAAGCTGTCCGAATCCGATGAGGAGATTGGCAGGAGATAGTGTGAAGATGCTGAAATGGTGAGTAATGGAGGAAAGTACATATGGAAACGGCAGTAAAAGACATCAAAGAGCTGAAGGTACATGGCAGGACGACAAACAGGCGTGATCCGTTGACGTTATTCTGGACCGCCAGTGGGTTTGAATGCAATGTATCTGGTTCTGAACTGTGGGTAGAGGTAGAAGTTACCTATGACACTTACGAGCCTTGGTTCAGTTATACTGTAAATGGTGACTGGATAGGCAGACAGATGCTGACTGCCGGTCGGTACTGGATTCCCCTTTTCAGAGGAATGAATCCTGATAATGTGAAGAATGTAAGATTTTATAAGGATCTGCAGGCAATGAGTGCAGATCCCAAATCCTACATTCATATTCATGCATTACGTCATGATGGCGTTTTTTATCCTGTAGCGGATAAGGCATGTAAGCTTGAATTTATCGGTGACAGCATTACCTCTGGGGAAGGAACCTTTGGTGCAAAACAAGAGGAGGACTGGATACCCATGTTCTTCTCTTCTTTGCGTGATTATGCCTATCTGACTGCAAAGGAACTGGATGCAGAGTATCGTGTCTTTTCACAGAGTGGCTGGGGTGTATGTAATACCTGGGATAACAATCCAATGGCGCACTTCCAAAGTACTACAGACAGATTTGCAGTCTGATGAAGAGTGATATGAACGAAGAACTTGGCGGCAATGAGAATTTTGAGTTTGCCAGCTGGCAGCCGGATGTCATAGTGGTGAACCTGGGAACGAATGATGCCAGCTCCTTTGAACAGCCGCAGTGGGTAGATGAGCAGACAGGAGAGCACCATAAAATGCATAAGAATCCTAATGGCTCCTACAATGAGGAAGATATTGCCTTTTTCAGAAAAGGTGTTAAGGATTTCCTGTATACATTAAGAGAGTGTAATCCGAAAGCGCAGATCATCTGGTGCTATGGTATGCTGGGTATTCCATTCCAGAAGCCTATCTGTCAGGCAGTCTATGAATATGTGGATGAGACGCAGGATGGAAAGGTAAGCTATCTGCAGCTCCCGGATACGGATGCTGACAGCTTCGGCTCCAGACAACACCCTGGTTACCCAAGTCATCAGAAAGCCGCCAGGGCATTGAGTGCATATATCAGAACATTATTAAAATAGGAGGTAAGGATATGTTTCCAGAGAATTTTGTATGGGGCGTTGCCAGCAGTGCATATCAGATAGAAGGTACAGATCCGGAAGATGGCAGAGGTAAGAACATATGGGATACTTTTGCTGAACAGGGCAGGATTTATGATGGCCAGAATGCAGATGTAGCGTGTGATCATATGCATCGTTATAAAGAGGATTTTGCCATGATGCGTCTGTTAGGAGTGAAAGCGTACCGTTTCTCTCTGAATTGGGCAAGGATTCTGCCGGAAGGAACCGGACGGGTTAATGAAAAGGCAATTGCCCTGTATCGTGATATGATAAAGGAAATGAAGAAAAATGGCATAGAGCCTTATGTGACCATGTATCATTGGGAGTTCCCACAGGCCTTGCAGGATAGAGGCGGATGGCTCAATGAAGAAGTGATTGAGTGGTTCGGCGAATATGCGAAGGTTGTTGCAGAGAATTTCTCAGACCTTGCAGAGTACTTTATTACATTAAATGAGCCGGAGTGCTTCGTAGGAATCGGTCATCTGAGCGGTATCCATGCACCCGGACTGAAATTACCTGTAAAAGATGTATTTCAGATTTCCCACAATGCATTACGTGCACACGGAAGAGCAGTTCAGATGCTGCGTAAATATGCAAAACAGCCAATCAAGGTCGGATATGCGCCTACCTGTGGCGTGGCTTATCCATATACAGACAGCCCGGAAGATATTGAAGCTGCAAGAAGTATTTATTTTGGTTTTGACCAGCCGCTTGATAACTGGACCTGGAATGTGGCATGGTTCAATGACCCTGTCTTTTTGGGAGAATATCCTAAGGAAGGACTGGAGAAGTACAAGGAATATCTGCCGGTAATCACGAAGGAAGATATGGAGCTGATCCATCAGCCATTGGACTTTATGGGACAGAATATCTACAATGGCTACTGGATTCGTGCGGGTAAAGATGGTAAGCCTGAATATGTAGACCGTACAGAGGGCTTCCCGAAAACAGCAACAAACTGGCCTGTAACACCAGAGTGTCTCTACTGGGGCGTGCGCTTCTTATATGAAAGATATCATCTGCCTATGTATATTACAGAGAATGGCATGGCATGCCACGATCAGATAGCAGCAGATGGCAGGGTGCACGACAGCAATAGAATTGATTTTCTTGATAAATATATATCCTGCCTGCAGAAAGCAGTGGATGAAGGGGCTGATGTCAGAGGATATTTCCTGTGGACTTTCCTGGACAATTTTGAATGGGATAAGGGATACAGTGAACGTTTCGGGCTGGTATATGTAGATTATCCGACACAGAAAAGGATTGCAAAGGATTCTGCATACTGGTATCAGCAGGTCATGGAAACTAACGGAAGGAATCTTAGCATTAATATGAATAAGAAAGAAATTATCTATATGAACCCTGTATTCAAGCAGATGATATGGGGCGGCGACAAATTAGGGACAGAATGGCATTATGATATTCCAGGGGATAATACCGGTGAGTGCTGGGCAGTCAGTGCACATCCAAGCGGAGACTGTACCATCAAAGAAGGCACTTATGCAGGCAAAACCCTCAGCCAGTTGTGGACAGAAGAGCCGGAATTATTCGGAAATGTGGATAACGATAGATTTCCACTCCTTATCAAGATCATTGATGCCAAGGCTGATTTAAGTATTCAGGTACATCCTGATAACGTATATGCAGCTAAGAATGAAAACGGCTCTCTTGGCAAGACGGAGTGCTGGTATATTCTTGATGCACCCAAAGGAGCTACCTTGGTCATCGGACACAATGCCAAGACTAAAGAAGAATTAAACTCCATGATCCGTGAAGGCAGATGGAATGAGTTCATCAGACAAGTACCCGTTAAGAAAGGCGACTTCATCCAGATAGACCCTGGTACAGTCCATGCAATTAAGGGCGGCATCCAGATTCTGGAGACACAACAGAGCTCAGATGTTACCTATCGTGTCTATGATTATGACAGACTTTCCAACGGCAAACCAAGAGAACTTCATGTAGACAAGAGCATTGATGTTATCACAGTTCCTGCCAAATCCGTAGAAGACAGCATCCTCTCTGCAGAGAAGATCGAAGCAATGCCTACCCCGATGAAACTGCTCATCTCCTGTGATTACTATAAAGTATGGAAAATTGATGTGGAAGCACCACTTACCATCACACAGGATTATCCATTCCTCATTATGAGTGTCATCGACGGCGACGGACTCATTAACGGACAAATGATTAAAAAAGGCGATCACTTCATCCTTCCAAACGGCTACGGCAAAGTAGACCTGCAAGGCAATGACCATTATTGCCTCAACCATTGCCTGAATTGAAATTCGTACACATAAAAGAGAGCTGAGAAATCAGCTCTCTTTTGACATGACATACCCCCGATGCTATAATAAATCCGATAAGCAGAATTGGGTGGATTTTTCAAAATCCACCTCAATTCGGAACCATTGTATTATAAAAACTAGCAGAAAATTGCGAAACGCCCGTTATGGATATAGAAGTGTACAGCTTTAACAAATGCATAAGCAGGCA
>OHGS01000853.1_pt1 | contig 11826 bp, 9 predicted proteins | sample 1567831 | NCBI WGS metagenome assembly OHGS01 (sample SAMEA3879596, study PRJEB24766) | human gut metagenome | biome: human-associated habitat; feature: feces | place: USA | collected 1985/1987
GCTGCTGCCCGGTTAAGAAGAATAGATGAGCAAGCTGAAATCATTTTATTGGAGAAAGGCAAATACATTTCCTATGCCAATTGCGGATTACCTTATTATATAGGCGGCGTTATCGCCGAGCGCGAAAAATTATTGGTTCAGACTCCCGCATCATTCGGTAAACGTTTCCGTATCGATGTGCGGGTAGAGAACGAAGTAATCGCAATCGATCCGGAAAAGAAAACATTGACTATCCGTAAAGCAGATGGAAAGGAATATGAAGAAACCTATGACAAACTTCTGCTTTCTCCGGGAGCCAATCCGGTGAAACCGCCTTTGGAAGGCATTGACTCGGAAGGTATCTTTACGCTTCGCAATGTAGAAGATACCGACCGGATTAAGGCTTATATCACAGACAAGCAAGTAAAACGCGCAGTTGTAGTAGGCGCAGGCTTCATCGGACTTGAGATGGCGGAAAACCTGCATCATGCGGGCATTGCGGTTTCTGTTGTAGAGATGGGCAATCAGGTTATGGCGCCTATCGACTTCTCCATGGCTGCACCTATTCACCGGCATCTGATCGAAAAAGGCGTTTCACTTTATCTGGAAGAGGGCGTTACCCGTTTCCGGCGTACTGAAGAGGGAATTACCGTTTTTCTGAAAAGTGGCAAAACGATTTCTGCCGATATGGTATTGCTTTCTATTGGTGTGCGTCCGGCAACGGCATTGGCGCAACAGGCAGGTTTGGAGTTGGGCGAAACGGGCGGTATCCGGGTAGACGAGCACTTGGAAACTTCCGTAAAAGACATCTATGCTGTGGGCGATGCCATTGAATATCCCCATCCGCTGACCGGAAAACCGTGGCTCAACTATCTGGCCAATCCGGCAAACCGTCAGGGACGCATCGTTGCCGATAATATGGCCTTGGGCAATACCACATCCTACGAAGGAGCTATCGGTACATCCATCGCCAAAGTCTTTGATATGACGGTAGCCTCTACCGGACTTGCAGCCAAGCGTCTGAAACAATGGGGTATGGAGTATCAAAGCTCGGTAACCCATTCTGCTTCGCATGCGGGTTATTATCCCGATGCGTTGCCTCTGACCTTGAAACTGACGTTCCATCCGAAAACCGGAAAACTCTATGGAGCGCAATGCATAGGCTACGAGGGAGTGGATAAGCGCATCGACCAGATAGCGGGACTTATCAAACATGGAGGAACCGTTTACGATTTGATGGAAACGGAGCACACCTATGCACCGCCTTTCTCATCGGCAAAAGACCCTATTGCCATAGCCGGATACGTGGCTTCCAATATTATCAGTGGCGCCATGCCGGTTATTTCCTGGCGCGAACTGGCAGAGAAGAAAGATGAAGTAATGCTGATAGATACCCGTACCCCCGAAGAATTCTCGTTCGGAACGATTCCGGGAGCTGTCAATATCCCGCTGGACGAGATGCGCGACCGTTTGTCGGAAATACCGGCGGATAAGCCCGTCGTGCTTTTCTGTGCCGTAGGTTTGCGCGGATATTTGGCACAACGTATTCTGATAGGGCGCGGTTATCGCAATACGGCCAACTTGATAGGCGGATATAAGACCTATTCTGCAGCAGTGGCGCCCATTCCTGCTCCTACGGCATCATCGCCGGCTCAGCCTGCTGCATCCGCTCCGTCTCAATCTGTACAGAGCGGTTCTGCCAAAGAGCCTTTGAGGGTTAATGCCTGCGGCCTGCAATGTCCCGGCCCTATCATGCAGGTAAAGAAAGCCATGGATAGCATCGCTCCGGGCGAGCGGGTGGAAATTGTGGCGACCGATGCCGGATTCGCACGTGATGCTTCTGCCTGGTGTGCCACTACGGGCAACAAGCTGATAGAGAAAAAGGAAGAAAAAGGACGCTACACGGTATTGCTTGAAAAAGGCGATGAGGCTTGTGCCTGCCCGTCGTCTCTTCCGGCAGCAGGCGGACGGGGAAAAACTTTAATTCTTTTTAGCGATGATTTAGACAAGGCTTTAGCTACCTTTGTACTCGCTAACGGCGCAGCGGCAACCGGACAGAAAGTGTCGATATTCTTCACCTTCTGGGGATTGAATGTCTTGAAGAAGATACAGAAACCCCGGACAGAGAAAGATGTTTTCGGAAAGATGTTCGGTATGATGCTTCCGTCCAGCTCATTGCGGCTGAAACTGTCCAAGATGAATATGATGGGCTTGGGCAGCAGGATGATGCGCTTCCTGATGAAGCGGAAAGGAATAGATTCTTTGGAATCGTTGCGTTCTCAGGCGTTGGCGCAAGGAGTTGAGTTTATTGCTTGTCAGATGTCTATGGATATGATGGGCATCCGGCGCGAAGAATTGCTGGACGAAGTTACCATAGGCGGTGTAGCGACCTATATGGAGCGCGCGGACAAGGCGAATGTGAATCTATTTATATAAACGGAATAATGGAAACTTTATGTAGAATCCGAGATATTTACCGGGCGATAGCCGAGTTTGAAGTAAAATTCATGCAGGAGTTTGACTTGTCGTTGAATGAGGGTATGCTGTTGTGTACCTTGCTCAATACGCCCAAACTCACCTCCAGCGAGATAGCGGAAGCGCTCGGACTGTCAGCTTCCAATACTTCCAAGGTAATCCGCTCGGTAGAGGACAAGAAGCTGATTACCCGACTGGTGGGAAAAACGGATAAGCGTCAGATGCACTTTGCGCTGACGCCGGAAGGGAAGAGCCGTATTACGGTTATAAAAAACAGCACTCCCGAAATTCCGGCCCTATTGCAGGAGATTGTTTAGGGAGAGGCTTTCCGGTTTATTCATGGTGATACGGCCCGCCGTTCAGTATGGTCATGGCACGGTATAACTGCTCCACAAAGATAAGTCTTATCATCTGATGCGAAAAGGTCATGCGCGAAAGAGACAGCTTTTCGTGTGCCGCTTCATAGACTTTGGGGGAGAAGCCGTAAGGGCCGCCAATAATAAAAACCAGCCGTTTGTTTACGGTGTTCATCTTGCGCTTCATATAGTCTGCGAACTCTATGGAGCGCATTTCTTTTCCGCCCTCATCCAGCAGCACCACCACATCGCCCGGTTGGAGCGCTTTCAGTATCAGTTCGCCCTCTTTTTCTTTTTGTACGTCTGCGGAGAGGCTTTTGGTATTTTTCAGTTCCGGGATAACTTCCATATCGAACGAGAGATAGCGTCGCGTGCGCTGTATGTAGTCATTGATGGCTGTAATAAAGTGCTGTTCTACGGTTCGTCCTACGACGAGCAAGGTCATTTTCATATGAATTACTGATTTTCGTGCAAAAATAATCCTTTCCTGTGAGAATGTCGCTTTTCTTTTCTTGTTATTTATAAGATTTGCTTACCTTTGCCTATCATTAATACTTGTGAAAATGAATAAACGAGTAGTAATATTATGGCTCTGCTTCTTTGTCTGGACAGTTTCGCTTATGGCACAAGACGTACCGGCAGGAGTGGTCGCCGCCTTTAAAAAAGGAAATTCTCAGGAACTGAACGGGTATCTGAGTGATAAAGTGGAACTGATTCTGGAGAGTCGTTCAATCAATGTCGACAACCAAGCGGCAGAGAAAAAGATGGCATCTTTCTTTTCCGGTAATCGGGTGAGCGGTTTTACGGTGAATCACCAGGGAAAGCGCAATGAGTCGAGTTTCATAGTCGGTACGTTGACAACCGCGAACGGAAACTTCCGGGTGAATTGTTTCTTTAGAAAAGTGGCAGGCAAATATGTGATACACCAAATAAGAATATCCAGTTCCTGTTAGTACTTGCCTGCATCTTAAAGGCAGTAGATGTTCACGCAGACCTGCTTCGTCAGAGTGCATCTGATGTTGGTAACGATCACAGACTTGGCGCTAATGAAGCACCTCCAGCAATCATTTCCGTATTCCTTGGCGAGCAGCTTGAGGATGTTGTAAAGCAGTTGATCGAGACTGGTGATGCAGCTAAGGTTAAGGAAGGCGGTAAGCTTTTAACAGGTGTATCTACACTTCCTGACCTGCAGAAGGATGCTACAGACAGAAACAGAACTTCACCTTTTGCTTTCACGGGTAATAAGTTCGAGTTCCGTATGGTTGGTAGTGCAGACTCTATCGCAAGCCCTAATACCACATTGAATGCGATTGTTGCAGAAGCTTTCTGTGAAGCAGCAGACATTCTGGAAAAGGCAGACGATTTCGACATAGCTGTACATGATCTGATCAAGGAATACCTGACTGAGCATCAGAGAATCATCTTTAATGGAAACGGCTATTCAGATGAGTGGGTAGCAGAGGCAGAGAGAAGAGGACTTCCTAACATCAAGTCCATGATCGAGGCAGCTCCTACTCTGACAACAGATAAGGCAGTGAAGTTATTTGAGAAGTTCCATATCTTTACAAAGGTAGAACTGGAATCCCGTGAAGAGATCATTTACGAGACATATGCTAAGACAATCAATATCGAAGCATTGACTATGATCGACATGGCTGGTAAGGACATCATTCCGGCAGTATCTGCTTATACAGGAGATCTTGCTAATACAGTACTGGCAGTGAAGGAAGCAGGTGCTATGGCTTCTACACAGATAGAATTACTGAAGAAGGTAGATGGCTTACTGACAGAGGCACAGGCTGCGCTTGAGACTTTACAGGCCGAGACAGCTAAGGCGTCTGCAATCGAAGATGTGAAAGCACAGGCATTCTACTACAAAGATACCGTTAAGGCTGCTATGGATGCATTACGTGCACCTGTAGATAAGCTGGAAATGGTAGTTGACAGCGATATCTGGCCTATGCCTACATACGGTGAATTAATGTTTGAAGTATAAGAAATAACGTAATATTATAAAAAGGCGTTTTACAGTGAGAGCTGTAGAACGCCTTTTGTTGTCTGCAGTGTTTTGAGAAAAGAACAAGAAGAAAGCTTGAAAAAGCATTTTCCATGAGCCATAATAGCAACTGGCATTTTGTAATAAAAATAAAGAGGAAGATTATGAAAAAGAAAAAAGAGCGGCTTATGGCTGTGGATAATATGAAGGCATTTCTGATAGGGTGCGTTGTATTGGGGCATTTGTGCGAAGTAATCAAGTTCCCATACAGTTCATACCTCTATCTGTTGATTTATTCCTTCCATATGCCGGCATTTGTGTTTTTATCGGGATTTTGCAGCAGCAGGGAAGTACACTATGATAAGATCGCAAGAAACTATGTGTATCCGTATGTGGTATTTCAGATTCTGTATGTATTATTTGACCGCATTGTATTAAAGCATGACAGTGATATGCAGTTCGTGAAACCATACTGGTTATTATGGTATCTGCTGGCGCTGGTAATATGGAATTTACTGATTCCTTTTGTTGTGACTGATTCACGAAAGAAAAGAGCTGTGATCATGACAGCGGCTGTAGCCATGGCACTGCTGGCTGGATTTGATGAGAATATTGGATATTACATGAGTTTATCCAGAATTATTGTCTTTTTCCCATTCTTTCTGGCGGGCTTATACAGTCAGGAATATGGCAGATTCGTGTTTCCACAGTGTTTTGGAGAAAGTGCCAGTCATAAACAGCTGCTGAGAATTACCGCAGCAACGGCAGCTGTGGGTATTGCGGTGCTTTTATTTGAATACCGCAAGGGAATCAAGGTGTCCTGGCTGTATCAGGCGGCTGCCTATGAGAAATGGCATTATAACGTGGTAATCAGGCTGGGAGCGATTATCTGTGCAGCTCTGCTCATCCATTTTCTGTGTGTATGTATGCCAAACCGCAGAATCCCCTTTGTAACGAAGCTGGGGCAGAATACCATGCCGGTATTTCTGCTGCATGGGTTCGTAATCAGGTTACTGAAGTATTATCCGGTTCCTGCAATGAAGCAGTATCCGGTTCTGTGCAGTGTATTACTTATTGTCGTATTGCTGGTAGTATTATCCAGTAAAGTGATAAAGAAATTATGCAGGCCCATATTGTATTATCCGTTTTAAAACAATACAGATTAATTTTACATAGATTTTACATGAAAAAGGTAATTTTTTTTACACAAAAATGATATTATATCGTATAATTAGGTTGAATTGGATAAAGCATGTAAAATAATTATCGAAGGAGACCTATTATGAGTTTATTTGGTTTGTTGTCTATGATAGGCGGCTTGGCACTGTTCCTTTATGGAATGCACATTATGAGTGAGGGTCTTGAGAAGGTATCAGGCGGTAGGCTTGAGAAAGTTCTGGAGAATCTTACCAGCAGCAAATGGAAGGCAGTGCTTCTTGGCGCAGGAGTGACAGCTGTCATTCAGTCCTCATCAGCGACAACAGTAATGGTAGTTGGTTTTGTAAATTCAGGCATTATGAAGCTCTCTCAGGCAATCGGTATTATCATGGGTGCCAATGTGGGTACTACGATCACTTCATGGTTACTGAGTCTGACAGGTATTCAGGGAGATAATATCCTGTTACAGTTACTGAAACCCAGTTCTTTTTCTCCTGTTCTTGCGCTGATTGGTATTATCCTTGTAATGTTCATTAAGGATAGCAAGAAAAAGGATATTGGTACGATTTTTATCGGTTTTGCGATTCTGATGTATGGTATGGAAGCCATGTCAGATGCAGTGGCACCGTTGAAGGATGTTCCTCAGTTCACTCAGATATTTACGATGTTCACGAACCCTATACTTGGTCTGATCGTTGGTGCAGTACTTACGGCAGTGATTCAGTCTTCTTCTGCATCTGTAGGTATTTTACAGGCGTTGTGTGATACGGGGGGAGTCAGCTATGCGGCAGCGATTCCTATTATTATGGGACAGAATATCGGTACGTGTATCACAGCAATCATGTCTTCTGTAGGAGCCAGCAAAAATGCAAAACGTGCAGCAGTGGTACACCTTTTGTTCAATATTATCGGAACTACCATATTTATGGTTGTCTTCTACAGTGTCAATAGTGTTGTACATTTTGAATTCCTTGGTGAAGCAGCAAACAAGGCGGGCATTGCAGTAGTGCATACAGTCTTTAATGTGGCAGCAACTATTGTGTTATTACCATTTTCCAAATTGCTGGAGAAGTTATCCTATATGGTAATCCAGGTGGACGAAGAAGAACGCAAGCAGGCAAAGCAGCAGGAAGATTTTGTCAGGATGGATGAGCGTTTCCTCAATACTCCTTCCTTTGCTCTGGAACAGGCATATTCTTATGTTGTGAAGATGGCAGAGATTACCAAGGCTTCCCTTCAGGAAGCAATGGGACTGTTCATTACATTTGATAAGGAAATTGCAGCAGATGTGGAATTCAAGGAGAATCTGGTAGATCAGTATGACGATGAAATCAGTGGTTATCTTGTGAAGCTTTCCAGCCGTAACCTGAGTGAGAAGGATTCCAAGAAAATGACAATGCTGATGCACAGTATCGGTGATTTCGAGAGAATCTCAGATCATGCCATTAATCTGGTAGATGCGGCAAGAGAGATGCAGAAGAAGGAACAGACATTTTCTTCAAAGGCATTGGAAGAGCTGGAGACATTCTCCAGAGCTGTCAGCGACATTGTTGATATGTCCGTCAATATCTTTGAAAAGGAAGATGTAGAAGAAGCGAAGCATGTAGAGCCTTTTGAAGAAGCAATTGATGTGATCCAGAAAGAGATGAAGAAACGTCATTCAAAGCGTCTGCGTAAGGGCAAGTGTACAGTGGAGCTTGGTTTTGTATTATCTGATATTACAAACAACTATGAGAGAATTGCAGACCATTGTTCCAATATCGCAATCAGCGTCATGCAGCTGAAGGAAGATGAGACACATGCACATGAGTATGTTGATACACTTCCAAAGGGTGAAGGCAGCGAATTTGATATTAGACTTCAAAGCTATCTTAGAAAATATGAATTGCCCTAAGATAGGTTGCGTAAGTAATAAGGGACAGCGGTCATGCCGCTGTCTTTTTTATGACTGGCGGTAGAGCAGTAGAATAAAAAGGAAGCAGCAGTGCTGCAGAAAGGTACGGTTATCAACATGGCACTTATTTATATAGTAGAAGATGATAATGACATTCTGGAAGTAGAGACATTTGCCCTTAAAAACAGTAATTATGAGGTAAAAGGCTTTACCAATGCAAGGGATTTCTATGCAGCAGTAGAAGAAAAGGTTCCTTCTCTTGCAGTTCTGGATGTTATGCTTCCGGATGAAGATGGACTACAGATTGTACAGAATATAAGACACAATCCCAAGGCGGCGCATGTCCCTGTTATTATGGTAACAGCCAGAACCACGGAAATAGATAAGGTCAAGGGACTGGATATGGGAGCAGATGACTATCTGACCAAGCCTTTTGGTGTTATGGAACTGATAGCCAGAGTGCGTGCACTGCTGCGTAGAAGTGGTGATGGTAAAGAAGAGAAGAAAGTTTTAAGCCTGGATGAGTTGTCCATGGATGATGAGAAGCATGCAGTATATGTGAATGGGAAGCCATGTGAACTTACTTTCAAGGAGTACGAATTGTTAAAAATGTTTCTGGATAATGTGGGAATCGTACTTACCAGAGAGAGTATTATGAACCGTATCTGGGGAACTGACTACAGTGGAGAGACCAGAACTGTGGATATGCATATCAAGACGCTGAGACAGAAGCTGGGTGAGGCAGGTAATCGTATCAAGACCATTCGTAATGTAGGATATATGTTGGAATAATGTGAAAATTTGTGCCTGCACAAGGTGCTAAAATATACCTGAAAGTATGCAGATTATGGAAGGACAGGGTTACTTACATGAAAAAGAAGATATATATACATTGTATGGCTCTGGCGGTCATTGCCATATTAGAAACGTTGCTGCTCACGCTGGGAGTGTCATATGACATGCTTAAGAAGCAGGTCATGGAAGAAATACGCTCTTATGCGTATTTAATATCAGATATAGCGCAGCAGGAAGAGATTCCATGGGAGAGATTCGATTCCAGTCAGGAAGAACTCAGAGTTACAATAGTAGAGAATGACGGAATTGTAATATATGATAATTATGCAGATGCTTCCAGGATGGAGAATCATGCACAAAGAGAAGAAATACAGGAAGCCATGCAGTCAGGAGAGGGCGAAAGCATAAGGAATTCTGATACATTATCACAGAATCTGTTTTATTATGCTGTTAAGAATTCTGATGGATATGTTATCCGTGTATCCAAGCAGGCAAGTAATATATGGGGGATTTTATTCAGAATGCTGCCTCTGATGGGATGTATCGTGGCTCTTTTACTGGTAATCTGTGCAGCACTGGCTCGTTTCATTACCTATAAGATGATAAAGCCGATAGAAAATGTTGCGCAGCATATGGATGATCTGGATTCAGTAGAGGTCTATGATGAGTTGAAGCCTTTTGTGGCAACGATCAGTAAACAGCATGAAGACATTATGAAGAGTGCAACGATGCGTCAGGAATTTACGGCGAATGTCTCTCATGAACTCAAGACTCCTCTGACCTCCATATCAGGGTATGCAGAGCTGATGGAGAATAACCTGGTAGATGGAGAGAATGTTGTAAATTTTGCCAGTGCGATTCATAAGAATGCAGACAGGCTATTGACGCTGATCAATGATATCATCCGTCTGTCTGAACTGGATGGGGTGCAGGCTGCACCTGAATTTGAGGAGCTGGATCTGTATGCCATTGTGCAGAACTGTGTACAGACGTTACAGGTCAATGCACGTAATCATAACGTCAGCATCAGTGCCAAGGGAACAGGGCAGTTGATCAAAGCCAACAGACAGATGATAGAAGAGCTTGTATACAATCTGTGTGACAATGCAATACGCTATAATAAAGAAGGCGGCAAGGTGGAAGCCGGTGTGGCACGTACCAGGGAAGGTGTACAGCTGATCGTGCAGGATAATGGAATTGGAATTCCAAAGGAACATCAGGAAAGGATATTTGAACGTTTCTACCGTGTGGACAAATCCAGATCCAAGGAGACCGGAGGAACCGGACTTGGACTTGCTATCGTAAAACATATTGCGCAGGTACATAATGCTTCGCTGGAGGTAATCAGTGAGGAAGGTCAGGGTACCAAGATTCTCGTTACTTTCCATGCATAATAAGTGTATTGCATATTTATTCATTCGAGACACAAGATAACGCACACGAAAAAACAGTAAAACGTACAATTATTTGTGAAATAATCACAATGAAATTCAGCAAAATATACCAAATTATACGTTACAGTAGATTTCTGATTGTGCATGAAAAAAAATTCGATTATAATATGTTTTGAGAAAAATTTAGCACGGTAAAGTGATGTTGTATCCGGCAGTGCCAGAGGGATTTCTCATAATTCTATGTATACTAAACTAAGGAGGTTTTATTACAATGTCTTATGTAGATGAAGTACTTGAGTCAGTAAAGAAAAAGAATGCAAGTGAACCCGAATTTTTACAGGCAGTAACAGAGGTTCTTGATTCATTGAGACCTGTTATTGATGCTAATGAGGATTTATACAGAAAGAATGCAATTTTGGAGAGAATTACAGAACCGGATCGTCAGATTATGTTCCGTGTACCTTGGGTAGATGATAAGGGACAGGTTCAGGTCAACAGAGGTTTCCGTGTACAGTTCAACAATGCAATTGGACCTTACAAGGGAGGTTTAAGACTTCATCCTTCTGTAAACCTTGGTATTATTAAGTTCTTAGGTTTCGAGCAGGTATTCAAGAATTCACTTACAACACTTCCTATCGGTGGTGGTAAAGGTGGTTCCGACTTCGATCCTAAGGGTAAGTCAGACAGAGAAATCATGGCATTCTGCCAGAGCTTTATGACAGAGCTTTCCAAATATATCGGCGCAGACGTAGATGTACCTGCTGGTGACATCGGAACAGGCGCAAGAGAGATCGGCTTCATGTTTGGCCAGTACAAGAGAATCCGTGGATCATTCGAAGGCGTTCTTACAGGTAAGGGACTTACTTATGGTGGATCTCTTGCACGTACAGAAGCTACAGGATATGGTCTGTTATACTTAACAAACGCTTTATTAAAAGATCATGGTATTGATATCGCAGGCAAGACATGTGCAGTATCCGGTTCCGGTAATGTAGCTATCTACGCTATCGAGAAAGCACATCAGTTAGGTGCTAAGGTTGTTACATGTTCTGATTCTACAGGCTGGATCTATGATCCTGAAGGAATCGATGTTGCATTATTAAAGGAAGTTAAGGAAGTTAAGCGTGCACGTCTTACAGAGTACGCAGCAGCTCGTCCATCAGCTGAATATCATGCTAAGCAGAACGGTGAGCATGGTGTATGGCAGTACAAGGTAGATCTGGCACTTCCTTGCGCAACTCAGAACGAATTAGACATTGAAGATGCTAAGATGTTAGTTGCTAACGGTGTTACATCTGTAACAGAAGGTGCTAACATGCCTACTACACTGGAAGCAACCAAGTACTTACAGGAGAACGGCGTATTGTTCGTAGGTGGTAAGGCTGCTAACGCAGGTGGTGTTGCTACTTCCGCATTAGAGATGAGCCAGAATTCCGAGAGACTTCACTGGACATTTGAAGAAGTTGATGGAAAACTCAAGGGCATCATGGAAACAATTTATGCTAACATCAGCGATGCTGCAAAGAGATACAATGCAACTGTTGGTGGTCAGGCAGACTATGTTGCAGGCGCTAACATTGCAGGCTTTGAGAAGGTCGTAAATGCTATGCTCGCACAGGGGGTTTGCTAATAAATTAGCAGCTAATTAATAATTATTTCATAAAATAGGAAGTCCCTACATGTGGCGGAAAACTGCAAAACATGTGGGGATTTTCTTTTTATGCTTGTATAAAAATACAGTGATTAAAGGGGATATTCAACGGAAAAGTGTTATAGGAG
>OHGS01000854.1_pt1 | contig 11806 bp, 9 predicted proteins | sample 1567831 | NCBI WGS metagenome assembly OHGS01 (sample SAMEA3879596, study PRJEB24766) | human gut metagenome | biome: human-associated habitat; feature: feces | place: USA | collected 1985/1987
ATTCAAGGGCAGAATCCAGGATGCATTCGGTCCTGCCATACGTGCCAAGCTGGAGGAATATGCAGTAGAGGTTGTAGGACAGAAAATCGTGGATGATAAGCAGGAGGATATCGTGGCTGCGATACAGTCCTATCTGGATATGGATGTGGATCTGGTGTTGTGCACAGGCGGTATGAGTGTTGACCCGGATGACAGAACACCGGGAGCAATCAAGGCAGTAGGTGCGGATATCGTATCCTATGGTGCGCCGGTGCTTCCGGGGGCGATGTTTCTGATTTCGTATTACAATACTGTAAACAACAAGACAATACCTGTATTGGGACTTCCGGGGTGTGTCATGTATGCGAAGCGAACCGTGTTCGATCTGGTTCTGCCAAGAATTCTGGCAGGCGAGAGACTGACACCACAGGATATCAGCACTTATGGAGAAGGCGGCTTGTGTCTGAACTGCGAAGTCTGTCATTTCCCCAATTGTGGTTTTGGGAAATAATGTGAAAGGAAAGATTGTTATGGCAGGGTTTACGCATTTTGATCAGAATGGGAATGCAATTATGGTAGATGTGACAGCGAAGGCAGACACGGAGCGTATTGCAGTTGCTACGGGATATATTCAGGTGAATGAAGAAGTATTTAACGCAATACAGAATCAGACAGCGAAGAAGGGGGATGTGCTGGGAACAGCAAGGATTGCAGGCATTATGGCGGCAAAGAAGACCTCAGATCTGATTCCCATGTGCCACCCACTTATGCTGACCAAGGTCACGGTAGATTTTGAAATGAAAGAAGAGGATCATACCATTCACTGTTATTGTACCACGAAGCTGTGTGGTAAGACCGGCGTTGAAATGGAAGCACTTACAGGTGTGAATGTGGCACTTCTGACCATCTATGATATGTGCAAGGCAATGGATAGAAGCATGGAAATGTCAGGCATTCACTTAGTAGAGAAGATGGGTGGAAAAAGCGGGCATTTCATCAATCACAAATAAGAGGAGCAATGGATGAAAAAGAAAATAGCAGCAATGATTATGACAGTCGCTTTAGCGGCAGCATCTTTAGCAGGTTGTGGTACACAAAAGGCAGATACAGCACAGGAGACAACCGTTACACTGTTTGCAGCCAAGAGTCTGAATACAGTTATGGAAGAGCTGATTGCCGCATATCAGGAGAAACATCCCAATGTAAAAATTGTAGGAAGCTATGACAGCTCAGGTACATTGATGACACAGATTGAAGAAGGCGCAGCCTGTGATGTCTTTTTCTCAGCAGCACAGAAGCAGATGAATCAGCTGGAGCAGGCTGGACTGTTAGTGGATGGAACCAGACACAATGTAGTCAATAACCAGGTATGTGTTGTTACTTATAAAGGAAGCAATACTGCTGTAACAGGACTTGAAGACCTCTCCAAGGCAGGCAGCCTTGCACTGACTGATGGCTCTGTCCCGGTAGGTAAATATACAAGACAGGCTCTGGTCAACGCAGGAATCCTGAATGAGGCGGAGGATGTGTCCAAGATCACAACACAGGAAGTCTCCGAAGCACTGGGTAGAATAGAGATCAATGAGTGTGCCAATGTTGGTGCAGTAACCTCTGCTGTAGTAGAAGCAGCCAATGAAGTAGGAACCGTATATTATTCAGATACTTATGGATATGAAGACAAGCTGGAGATTCTGGAGAAAGTGCCTTATGACCTTACAGGCAATGTCATCTATCCGATTGCACAGGTGGTAAATAAGGAAGCAGATGAATCACAGCAGCAGGCAGCGAAAGAATTTGTGGAATATCTGGTGTCAGAGGATGCCAAGACTGTTTTTGACAAGTACTACTTCGATACAAATGTTGAGGATTAATCTGAAATGAAAGAAATAGGACAATACATAGCGGGGCTGGATTTTAGCCCCCTTCTCATATCATTAAAGACTGGTGTGGTGGCAACGGTATTTTCCTTCTTCCTGGGGATATTCACGGCGCAGAAGGTAGTCCGGGCCAACACCAGGGTAAAAGCCATTGCAGATGGCATTCTGACACTTCCTATGGTACTTCCGCCTACTGTGGCAGGTTTTTTCCTGTTGCTGATATTCAGTCTGAGACGACCTTTTGGTGCATACTTATATGATACTTTTCAGATCAAAGTCGTACAGACCTGGCTGGGATGTGTCCTTGCGGCTACAGTAATTGCTTTTCCGCTGATGTACCGTAATGCCAGGGCGGCATTTGAACAGGTGGATCAGAATCTGATCTATGCGGCACGTACACTGGGTATGTCAGAAACGGCAATCTTCTGGAAAGTACTGATGCCGGCAGCACGACCTGGGATTGTATCCGGTACGATTCTGACATTTGCGAGGGCGCTTGGAGAGTATGGAGCAACCTCCATGCTTGCAGGCAATATCCCAGGCAGGACGAGCACGATTTCACAGAAGATTGCAATGGTCATTCAGGACAGTGATTATGCCACTGCCGGGTTCTGGGCTGCAGTGATCATGATGATAGCCTTTGTGGTCATATATGCAATGAACGTCGTTACAGCGAAATGGACACAACAGTAAAGGAATAGAGAGATAGAGATAAAAACAATGGCATTACAGGTGAAAATCACAAAAAAGCTGGCAAACTTTACGTTGGATGTGGATTTCTCAGTAGAGCAGGAGATTTTTGCCCTGCTGGGGGCTTCAGGGTGTGGTAAGAGCATGACACTTAAATGCATTGCGGGAATTGAACAGCCGGATGAAGGTGTGATCGTGCTGAATGGACGGACCATATTTGATTCGGCTAGGAAGATTAATCTGCCGCCCCAGAAGAGACAGATAGGGTATATGTTTCAGGATTATGCGCTTTTCCCCAATATGACAGTATTGCAGAATGTCATGGCAGGCATGGGAAGAAGACCATCCAGAGAACAGGCGCAGGAGTATTTAAGGCAGTTCCATATTGAGGAGCTGGAACAGCAGTATCCTGCCAGATTATCAGGTGGACAGAAGCAGAGGGCTGCCATGGCACGTATGCTGGCTGCCAGACCGGAAGTGATTCTTCTGGATGAACCGTTCTCGGCTTTGGACAGTCACTTGAAATGGACCATGGAGCAGCAGATGAGACAGCTTCTGCAGGAGGTGCATAAGCCTACCCTTCTGGTATCCCATAACAGGGATGAGGTGTACCGGCTCTGCAATGTGGTAAGCTGTGTCAACCGTGGCAAGCTGGAAGTCATCGAGCCGGTTAAGGAGTTCTTCAGAAATCCAAAGACGAAGACAGCAGCCGCTTTATCAGGCTGTAAGAATATAGCAGATGTAGAGCTGGCTTATGAAGAAGGACAGGCTGTGTTGCAGGCTGCACAATGGAATTATAAATTTGCTTTCACATCATTTCCGACACAGATGTCAGAAAATAAGATGAGCTGGGATGAAGTGGGGGCAATAGGAATCAGGGCACACTATCTGGAACCCATTTATCAGGGACAACAGGTGCAAATGGCAGAGAATGACAATATGCTGGAGCTTGCAGAATACCAGGTAATAGAGGATTCCTTTGAATGGATTGTTCTGTTCCAGGTAAGTGATAAGGGTGACTGGCTTCAGTGGAAGACCCCAAAGCTTCAGGAACAGGAGCTGGAGCTTCCATGCCGGTTCAGAATCCGGCAGGAGAATCTGTTATTTCTGAGGAAAGAATAAGCAGTAGAAGGATGGGACAGATACATGCAGGATAGTTTTGGAAGAAAAATAGAATATTTAAGAGTGTCTGTAACAGATAAGTGTAATCTCAGATGCCGCTACTGTATGCCACAGGAAGGCATAACAAGACTGGCGCATGATGATATCCTGCGTCTGGAAGAGTGGGCAAGAATCATCCGAATCATGCAGGAGCTTGGCATCACCAAGGTACGCTTTACCGGGGGTGAGCCTCTTGTCAGAAAGAATCTGATTCAGTTAATCAAGGATGTTCATGCGTTGGATGGAATCAGTCAGATTGCCATGACTACCAATGGAATTTTGTTAGGAGAACAGGCAGCTGATTTAAGAGAAGCAGGGCTGACACATGTCAATATCAGTCTGGATACATTAAATCCTCGGACTTTTGAAGAAATCACCAGAGTAGATGCGCTGAATCAAGTACTTTCTTCCATTGAGAAAGCATTGCAGGCAGGATTACAGGTTAAGATAAACTGTGTGCCTTGTCAGGAATGGAACGGAGAAGATCTGACAGATATTGCAGCGCTGGCGAGACAGTATCCGCTGGATGTCCGTTTCATAGAACTGATGCCGGTAGGCTGTGGCAGAGAGTATCATGGCATTTCTTCTGACAGGGTATTGGAGAAGCTGGAACAGCAGTATGGAAGGGCAGTTCAGGCAGACAATGAGAAGGGAGGTCCTAAAAAGTATTATGATTTTGCAGGATTTCAGGGCAAGGTTGGAGTAATCAGTGCCATGTCCCATCAGTTCTGTGGAAGCTGTAACCGAATCAGGATGACAGCAGAGGGCAGACTGAAGCTGTGCCTGCACTATCAGGATGGGATAGAGTTAAGACCATTATTAAGAGAAGGCAGGACAGATGATGAGATCAGAGAGGCGATTGTGGAGGCTGTCAGACAAAAGCCCAGAGCGCATGATTTCGCACACACGGCAGAGCATACAGATGCAGATCAGAGAAGAATGGTTCAAATTGGAGGTTAAAATGGGTAATATTGTAGCAGTATGTATCAGTGAGAAGAAGGGTACAGCGAAGCAGAATGTAGGTACTTGCAGGTTCATAGAGAACTGGGGGCTGGAGAAGGATGCACACGCAGGCAGCTGGCACAGACAGGTCAGTCTGTTATCTTATGATGAAGTGGAGAAGTTCAGACAGAGAGGTGCCAATGTGGCAGACGGCGCATTTGGAGAGAATCTTCTGGTAAAGGGCTTTGATTTCAAAACGTATCCTGTGGGAACGATTTTCAAGTGCAATGATGTAGTGCTGGAGATTACGCAGATTGGTAAGAAATGCCATTCAGAATGTGAAATTTTTCACCAGGTAGGAGACTGCATCATGCCAAGGGAAGGTGTATTTGCCAGAGTGCTTCATGGTGGTGAGATTCATGTAGATGATGAATTGGTGGTATATCCTTTCCGGGCAGGAATCATAACAGCCAGTGATAAGGGAAGCCGTGGAGAGAGAGAAGATCTGAGTGGACCTGCCATTGCGGAGCTGATCGGGCAGCAGGGTTATTATGTATGCAGCAGTAAGATACTGCCGGATGAGGAAGAAGATCTGTATCAGGAAATGGTACGTCTGACAGACGAAGAGAAGGTGGATGTGATCTTTACAACGGGGGGAACAGGACTTTCGCCAAGAGATAATACCCCGGAGGCAACACTCAGGGCTGCAACTAAGAATGTACCGGGAATTGCAGAGGCAATCCGTGCATACAGCATGCAGATCACACCAAGAGCTATGCTGAGCAGGGCAGTGAGCGTGATGCGTGGTCAGACTCTGATCATCAATTTACCCGGAAGTCCCAAGGCAGTGAAGGAAAGTCTGGAATTTCTTCTTCCATCCCTAGCCCATGGAATCCAGATCATGAAGGGCGAAGCAGGAGAGTGCGCCAGAAAGGGATAGAGGATGAATAAGGAAACCACCAAGAAGATACAGACAGTCATGGTACGAAATGACGGAACCATAACAACACAGTCAGAGGAAATCGTATGTGAGCATTTTCTGGATGTGTATGTGAATGAACAGCTTGTGGCACGACTGGTATGCACGCCTGAATATCTGAAGGAGCTGGTAATTGGAAGACTTCTGACAGAGCGTATCATTGAGCATATCGAAGATATAGAACAGATATATATTTGTGAAGAGAAACGAAAGGCGAAGGTCTTTTTGAAAGAACAGATACAGGTGAATCTGGAGCCTACACTGAAAGCAGAGCCGACCTGCTGCACCGGGAATCAGATTTACCTGCGCAATACGGCAATAGCTGAAAGTGGTACTTTGCCCAAAACGCAGTGGAAAAAGGAATGGATCTTTGCCCTGGCGGGTGACTTTGCCAGGGGAACCCTGCTGCATAAGAAGACGAAGGGAACCCACAGCTGTTATCTAAGTGTTGCAGGAGAGACAGTATTTGCGGTAGAAGATATTGGAAGACACAATGCATTGGACAAGGTGATAGGATATGCGGCATTGCATCATATCGCTTTTGAAAAATGCATTGTTTTTACATCGGGACGTGTGCCTACAGATATGGTCATGAAAGTAATTGCTGTGGGGATTCCCATTCTTGCCTCCAAAGCAGTACCTACTGACGCAGCAATAGAGCTGGCGCAGCTTCGGGGGCTGACGCTGATATGCAGGGCGTGGGAAGACAGCTTTGAAATCTATACAGGAGATTGTTAATTAATTATTTTAATTGTTTTTATCCATGTCTTATAGTATGATGGAGTAAAGCGTGAAAGCGCTTACATATAAGATATAGGAGGATCTCATGTACTCTGAAAATGTAATTCAAAAGAACGAAATGAATGAAAAAACAACGAAGTTCCTTGATAAGTTCGTGAAGCGTGTCAAGGCAAATCCGCCAGGAGTCTGTCCCATTGCGGTGCAGCTGGCTTTTTTACAAAGTGCCAGAAGCCAGACCTGTGGTAAATGTGTTCCCTGTAGGGATGGTCTGGAGCAGGTCGAGAATATGATGCGGCAGATACTGGATGGCAAGGCTGATATGGAGACTTTTGATAATATGGTAGAGTTAGCCCAGATGATCCAGGACACGGCAGACTGTGCGATTGGATATGAGGCGGCTAATATCGTATTACAGAGTGTGGAATTATTTCATGACGAGTATATGAGCCATATTGAAAGCCATAGATGTAAGGAAGAGATCGGACAGAAGGTGCCATGTATCTCCTATTGCCCGGCTAATGTGGACATTCCCGGATATATTGCACTGATCGGAGAACATCGTTATGCAGATGCGATCAATCTGATCAGACATGATAATCCTTTTCCAACCGCATGTGCTTTTATCTGTGAGCATCCCTGTGAAGCAAAATGCAGGAGAGATCTGATTGACAGTCCCGTTAATATCCGTGGATTGAAGAAATTCGCAGTAGACCAGGTGGCAGCAGATCAGGTCAAAGTGCCGGCATGCAATGTTTCTACAGGTAAGAGGGTTGCAATCGTAGGTGGAGGTCCATCCGGCTTAACGACAGCGTATTTCCTGTCTCTGATGGGGCATAAGGTAGTCGTATTTGAAGAAAGAGAACATTTGGGTGGTATGTTAAGATATGGAATCCCCAATTACAGACTGCCTAAGAACAGATTGGATGAGGATATCAATGCCATCCTGTCTACCGGCAATATCGAAGTCAGATATAATACTGCCATTGGTAAGGACATTACCATGGAGCAGCTGCTGGAGGAATATCAGGCTGTATACATAGCAATCGGCGCACAGGCAGGTAAGACTGTAAAGGTAGAAGGTGCCAACAGCAATGGTGTATATTCTGCGGTGGATATGCTGGGAGAGATTGGCAGGGGTAATCTGCCGGATTATACAGGCAAGAGAGTTGTTGTTGTCGGTGGAGGAAATGTTGCTATGGATGCAGCACGTTCTGCAATCCGTTGTCATGCCAAAGAAGTTACGATTATTTACCGTAGAAGACAGGTGGACATGACTGCATTGCCATCTGAGATTCAGGGAGCCATCGAAGAAGGTGTAGAACTGCTTACCTTAAATGCACCTGTAAGAATCGAGGCAGACGAGGCTGGCAATGTGCGTGCCTTTGTGGCACAGCCCCAGATGATCCATGAATATGACCGACAGGGAAGACCATCTTCTGTCAATGCCAACAAACCCGAGCTGGAGATTCCATGCGAGATTGTACTGATGGCAATTGGTCAGGACATTGTATCACAGGATTTTGAAAAATACAGTGTAAATCCCAGAAGAAAGACCTTTGAGACCCATGACACAACCAGAGTAAAGGGTTATGAGAAAATATTTGCAGGCGGTGACTGTGTCTTTGGACCTGCAACTGTAATCAAGGCAATCGGAGCAGGCAAGATCGCAGCCTTGAATATTGATGAATACCTGGGATATCACCATAAATATCTGGATGATATCAGGATTCCAGAGCCAAGAGAAAATGACAGAACACATTATGGCAGAGTGCATCTGACAGATCGTTCCGCAAGAGAACGTAAGACGAATTTTGAGCCAATTGAGAATGGAATGTCCTTTGATGAAGCCATGCAGGAGTGTGGTAAATGTTTAAGATGTGACCACTTTGGCTGCGGTGTAATAGAAGGAGGACGAGTATAATGGGAGAGACACAGATGACTCATATTACAATAGATGGAAAAGAAATCGAAGTAGATTCCTCCTTAACAATACTGGAGGCGGCACAGAAGGCAGACATCAAGATTCCTACACTTTGCTATTTAAAAGAAGTCAATGAAATCGGCGCCTGCAAGATGTGTGTTGTGGAAGTAGAAGGTAAGAATCATCTGGTTACTTCCTGCAATACGAAGGTTGCAGAGGGAATGCAGATTCATACAAAGTCTGATAAAGTTGTAAGAAGCAGGAAACAGGTATTGAACCTGCTGCTTGCCAATCATGATGTCAGATGCTTCTCATGCAGCAAATCCGGCGACTGCCGCTTACAGGATCTGTCTAATGAGTATGGCATTACCAAGTCATGCTACGAAGGGGATGCAGCGAAGTTCGCACCGAAGAAGGAGAATCCATTCCTGACATACTATCCTGAGTTGTGTATCAACTGCCAGAGATGTGTCAGCACCTGTAATAAGGTAGTCTGCAACGGTACATTACATAATGAGAAGATCGGTACAAGAACCCTGATCGATGCTCCATTTGGTCCCGACTGGAAAGAAACAGACTGTGAATCCTGCGGTAACTGTGCAAGAGTCTGTCCCACAGGCGCATTGGTTGCCAAGAACAGAAAGAAATATCAGGTAGGTAAGGTGGAGAAGGTACTGACCACATGCCCTCATTGTGCAACAGGCTGTCAGTATTATCTGGTAGTAAAAGACAATGAGATTGTGGATGTAGAGCCTGCCAATGGTCCATCCAATCAGAATCTTCTCTGTGTAAAGGGAAGATTTGGTTCCTTTAATTTCGTACATTCACCGGAGAGATTGAAATATCCTCTGATCAAGAATAAAGAAACAGGAGAATTTGAACGTGCTACGTGGGATGAGGCATTAGATCTGATCGCATCCAAATTCAAGGAGATCAGGAAGCAGTACGGCTCAGATGCCCTTGCAGGATTTGCCTGTTCCCGTTCTCCTAATGAAGACTGCTATATGCTGCAGAAGATGGTGCGCTGTGCATTTGGCACCAATAATGTGGATAACTGTGCCCGTGTATGCCATTCTGCTACAGTAGCCGGTCTTGCAATGACCCTGGGGTCAGGAGCAATGACCAATCCAATCTCAGATATCACACATGATGTAGATGTTATTATGTTAGTTGGTTCTAACCCGGAAGAAGCACATCCTGTCATTGGTATGCAGATCCGTCAGGCAGTGGAGAGAGGAACCAGACTCATTGTAGTAGACCCCAGAGATATCGGTCTGTCCAGAAGTGCAGATATTCATCTGAAATTAAAGCCCGGAACCAATGTGGCTTTTGCCAACGGTATGATGAATGTGATTATCAACGAAGGTCTTGCAGATGAAGAATTCATCAGAACCAGAACAGAAGGCTTTGAAGAATTAAAGGAAATTGTAAAGGAATATACACCTGAGAAAGTAGCCGAGATCTGTCACATTGATCCGGATCACCTGCGTGAAGCTGCCCTGATGTATGCCAAAGCGAAGAAAGCACCGATCATTTACTGTCTTGGCGTAACAGAGCATTCCACCGGAACAGAGGGCGTTATGTCCATGTCCAACATGGCAATGCTGGTCGGCAAGCTTGGTAAATCAGGATGTGGCGTGAATCCGCTCAGAGGTCAGAATAATGTACAGGGCGCCTGCGATATGGGTGCGTTACCAGGAGATTTTCCCGGATATCAGAAGGTAACAAATCCCGAAGTCGTTGCGAAGTTTGAGCGTGCGTGGGGTGTGAAGTTAAGCAATAAACCCGGTGTGCATGCAACAGATGTATTTGGCGCAGCCATCCGCAAGGAAATCCGGGGATTGTTCATATTCGGTGAAGATCCTGTGGTAACAGATGCAGATCAGCATCATATCAGAAAGGCACTGGAAAGTCTGGACTTCTTCGTTGTATCAGACCTGTTCATGACAGAGACTGCACAGTATGCAGATGTAGTGCTTCCGGGAACCAGCTATGCAGAGAAGGAAGGCACATTCAGCAATACAGAGAGACGAGTACAGCGTGTGCGTAAGGCAGTGCAGCTGGAAGGCGAGATGAGACTGGATACAGACATCTTTATAGATCTGATGAATCGCATGGGCTATCCACAGCCACAGCTGACTTCAGAGGAAATCATGGATGAGATTGCTTCTGTGACACCGATATTTGGAGGAATCAGTCATAGAAGGCTGGATAAGGGCGAGAGCATTCAGTGGCCGTGTCCTGATAAGAATCATCCAGGTACACCGATCCTTCATGTCGGCAAGTTCTCCAGAGGATTGGGCTGGTTCTATCCAGCAGAATATGTGCCAAGTGCAGAGCTTCCGGATGAGGAATATCCTTTCATCATGATGACAGGACGTATTCTGTATCATTACAATACGAGAGCCATGACAGGCAAGACTCCTGGACTGATGGAGAAAGAGGGACATTCCTTTATCGAGATTAATACAGAAGATGCTGCAAGGCTTGGTATTGAGAATGGAGAAAAAGTCAGAGTATCTTCCAGAAGAGGCAGTATTGAATCCACGGCAAGAGTCGGTGAGAAAGTATCTCCCCATGAGACCTGGATGCCATTCCATTTCCCGGATGGCAATGCCAATGTGCTGACCAATGCAGCTCTGGATAAATATGCGAGAATACCAGAATACAAGGTGTGCGCAATTAAGATAGAAAAGCTTTAAAGATAAGATAGAACAAAGGTGCCGTTTTCCAGTGAAATGGCACCTTTTTTGTGAGATAAATAAACTGAAAACTCGCTCTGTTAATTGACATCAAAACAGGGCATGAAGTATAATAATATTATAATATGCCATCAGTGTGACGTGATGGTGAGTGAAGGGGGCATATGTGTCATGCCGGGATTTGACAGAGATGAGTTTTGGCTGAAGGTTCTATCCTATTATCAGACAGCCAGAGAGAATAATTATCTGGTGAAACTGAATGAAGAACAGACAAAGGAATTGAAGGCTTTATATATCGAACAATATATTCCAACGGAGAAGCTGAGCCATTATGATGATGAGAAGCTGATTAAGAAGATGATGACGGCAATTGTATCAATCTATAAGCTTGACAAGGATATAGCCAGCAATTATGGTGAAGTTGTGGAACTGGTGAATTCAGTAGATTATGATGGAAAGTGTCTGTATTTGCATTATGCGAAGATTTCAGCAGTGAAATTACGCAGATTTCAATTAGGCAAATCACAGAAACAGGTTGCAGAGAAAATGGGATGCAGTGTCTCTACTGTGAAGAATTGTGAGGAATTCTTCTGTGATCTGGACAGGCAGCCTCCTGAACTGGTTGCCAGGCTGGCAAAAGCACTGGAATGTGAACCGGAAGATTTGAAATAAGAAAGAATGAGGAATTGAGAATGGATAAAAAAGAGTTTAGTCCGATAGAGATTGATGCGATTGGAGAAATATCCAATATTTGTCTGGGAAATTCTGCTTCTACATTAAATATGCTGGTACGTGAAAAGATAGATATCACACC
>OHGS01000865.1_pt1 | contig 11666 bp, 12 predicted proteins | sample 1567831 | NCBI WGS metagenome assembly OHGS01 (sample SAMEA3879596, study PRJEB24766) | human gut metagenome | biome: human-associated habitat; feature: feces | place: USA | collected 1985/1987
TATACGAGGGAGTTTATCGAATACTTACCTTTTAGCCACGAGGGGCTTTTCACAAATCACGACTTTCATTTTCTTACATTTTTATTGTCAGGTTATTATCTGTTGTTTATGGATTATCCTATTTGGGGACGTTTCTTCGACTTCCCGGCTCCTTTGGCGGGTTTCTCTCCGCTCCGGGCTTTCTTTGTTTTCCTGATCTTCTCGGAAAGCTGCGGCATATTCCTCATGCTTTCCGCGGGGGAAGGGAGTGTCCGGGCGGGAGGAATCCCCATAGGGACCATGTCATACCCTTTGGAGGTCATCTCCAGTCTCACATGGTCCATCGGCTTGAGATACAGGGTGGCTTTCCCGTCGGAGGTGAACTCGTAAAGAACCGTCTCCCTTCCGGCGAGGATGCTCTCGTAGTTCTGGTAGCAGAGGCTTTCCTGCGGGACACCGTTCCGGAGGAGCATCCCGCAGATCTCGTCGGGGCACAGGTTTCCGAATTTCCTCTCATGCGGCGAGGCGAATATATACTCGTAGGTGGACAGCAGCAGACTCTCCTGAAGCAGGCTCGGGCAGCGGTCATAAGTGGTCATCCGGTATATTTTCCTGGATATGTCCTTCAGCTGCCGGGAAAGGTCGCGGGGCTTGGAGGAAAGCGGTATGCTCCCCAGGCGGATGAGCGAGCGGTTGATGTCGCCTATGACGCCCCGTTCCCACCGGGCGAGCAGGTCCGCGCGGTTCTGCCGGAAATTCTCACGGAGAATCCCCGGAATTCCTCCGGTGTTGAAGAACAGGCCGGCGCGCTTCCATAAGGATGGTTTCCTCAGGTTGGTGGCACTCCAGCGGATGACATTGAAACGGTAGCTTTCCATGAACTGCCGGAGCGGGTTCCGGTATGAGAAAATATCCTTTATGGTCTTCTGCAGCGCCTTGCGGTCGATGGTGCGTCTGCCGGCGTCGAGCAGCTCTTCGGGTGTGGGTGTTCCTGTTGTTTCCATTGCGGTTTATAATTGGGGTTTCACTTTTCGGGAGGCCGGTCTCTTTTGCTTGCGGGTCGGTTCCTTTTTCTTTTCACCGGAGGATGGGGGGATCATGCCCTTTTCCGGGCATTCCGCCATGGCCTGTATCCTTTCCGCATACTTGTCCGTCTTTTGAGGAACGGATGGCGTATCCCTGCGGATTCCTTCCCTTTTCAGGAGGAGTTCGGCGGCCGCCATGGACCTTTCCCGAAGGTCGTGCATCCTCTCCTTATAAGGGAAGTTGCGGTACAGTTCCCTTTCCCTTGCGAGCATGCGGAGTTCCTTCTCGATACCGGCGAACTCCTTCCTGTAACGGAACGGACCGTCCATATACAGGTGGGCGTATCCCTTCCGGGCGATATCCTGCAGGGTCATGATCTCCCGGTTGTTTGCGGAGAGCGCCAGGGAGTTGGCCCTCACGAAACGCTCCAGGTTCTCCGCCGTGGGCGACATGTCGAAAGATGCTGTCGGGAGATAGCGGGCAAGGATTTCCAGTGGGGGCTGGGAGGCGGGAAAATCCCGTCTGTTCTCCCGTGACATTTCCAGCAGCCTCCGGGAGGCTGTCTCGATCCGGTATATGGAAAGCGTTTTCATTCCTTCCCATGCGGCGGAATAGAAACGGTCCGCCATCTCCTGCAGCATCCCGCGCATACGCTCCGGGCCCTGCAGTCCGTCATTGAACACCCCGACACCCCGTTCCGTTTTCACGAGGGTAAGGCGGAACAGGGCTTTCTTCCCTTCCGAGGCCCTTTCCATGGCGGTCTCATAGGCCTCGTAGTTCCGGCAGCCGGGTGAAAGCCCCATCTTTTCGAGTGCGGTACGGTCTATCTCCCTTCCGTGCGCCCTCAGGTAGACGGCCCGTCTGAGCGGGACCGGTTTTCCTCCGGTTATTTCGCCATATCCGGAGATGAGCTTCCATATGTTTCCGGGGCGTTCCTCCCGGAGCTCCTCCCTTGTCGGAAGCATTCTTTCCGGCACTCCTTCCAGGGCCAGCAGCAGGTTGTCCGGAACCTGCCCGTTTCCCTCCCTTATGGCTTTGTCGGCGGTATGCCCGATGAATTCCATGAAGGGATCCGTGCCTTTCGGCCTGTGCCGGACCACCATGAAGGATTTTATCCGGTTGTCCGGACACAGCTCCAGATAGAGGTTTCCGGACGTTTCCTTCCGGGGGCGTTTCCAAGGCCTTTTCAGCCGTTCCAGCCATGCCATGCTATATCCGTCTTTTAGAGGTTCCATCTGTTTTCCTCCATCGGTTTGTCTTCTTTTTACCGGCAGGCGGACCGGCTCTGTGCCCGGTTTCCTTTTCCGCTATGGAAGGCGCGTATCCCCGTACCTTATATTCTGTTCTGAGAATTCTCTCCGCCATGTCCCTGGAGGCCTGTCCGAGTGCCCGGTACATCACAATGTCATTCCTTTTCAGGCAGGCCTGCCGGCGTTCATACAGGCTGCGGAATCCGGTCCGGTGGACGGATACCTTCTCCAGCTGTCCGGGATCCGATAGCCCTCCGGCACGGATTCCGGTCAGGGCGGCGATTTCATTCGCCTCGTCCGTGACATTCAGGCCGAAGGTCTTGACAAACCGCCGGAACGCCTCACCGTCCGCATGCATGGGACAGCCGGCTGACGGATGGAGTCCGGCCACAAGGGAGTCCGGCAGATAACCCGCCTTTTGGGGGACGAACTCACGCCGGCCTTGCAGGGTGAACATAAAGGCGCACCTTTTGGCCGCGTCCGATATGCCTTTATCGGATGTACTGAAGTGGTATACATCCAGTTTCTCCAGCCCGTGGAGTTCGGGGGAGAAATACCGATCCGCGTGGTACTGCAGGTAACCTTCCAGACATTGCAGTCCCCGGCCCGAGTCATCGAACAGGAGCACGCCCTTGTCCGTGCGGACGGCGGAGAGGGTGCGTCCGGGCAGGGCATTCTCCCTTTTTTCGTGGTAGGCATGGTACGCTTCCAGCATTTTTCTATTATCGGGATTGTCCGCCAGCCGTCCCGTCTTTTCCAGTATGGCCCACATCCCTTCCGGAAGGCCGCCCCCCGTGGTCTCATGGATGAACGTGAGGCTGCGCAGGTCAATCGAGGGCAGGTCGTGGATGTCACCTTCTCGGATATAGTTGTCCAGCAGTTCCGGAAGGCCGTCGTCCGTCCGTTCCGCCCCCGCCAGGCTGAATACGGATTCATCGGGGACATACGCCCCGCCCAGGGCCAGCTCCGCCTGCCGGAGCAGATAATCGCCGCATTCACGGTCGCTGTGGCATACGGCATAGTCCGCCAGCCTACCTTTTCTGTCCACATTGAAAAGGACGACCGGCCCGTTCTGTTTCAAATCGGTTTCTTTTTCCATATCGTGATATTTTAAATTTCTTTATATCCCGGCAGGTTATGATATTTTCCTGCCTGCGGATTTACGGGTGGTCTTTTTCTTCTTCGGTACCTTTTCCCGCGGACTGACGGGATGCGGGACGCCGTCCTTTACCCGGTAGGTCCTGACCGGGAACGGTTCACCGGATACCAGCAGTCTGTTCCGTGTAAAGTCCGCCATGCAGTACAGCAGGTGCCGGGAGGAGGGGCGGTCATTCTCCGGCAGGTACAGGGCGTTCCCTTTGGCCAGTATCCCGAGTTGCGCCTTGTCCAGTACCCTGTTTCCCACAAGAAGGGAGGTATCGGGGGCATTGAGGTATTTCTCCAGCGGCCGGTGGCCCCTTGCGTCGAAGTCCCGGTGAAGGATATCCTCCGCCGCTTTTCTTATTTTAAGGGAAAGTTCCTTAAAGGCTTGCACGTCGAACAGGCCGGCGGATTTGATCTGGGTCACCTTTTCAAGCTGCTCGGCCAGGGGCAGCAGCTCCCGGTAATAGGTGAACGGCTTGTCATGGATGTTCATATAACCGTGTTCCCTGATGGAGAGCAGGCGGTAGATATCCTCGTTCTCCGGCTTTCGGGATAGTTCGAGCCCCATATATCCCCTCACTTGGGAGAACAGCCCGGAATACCCCTCGGATGTCGGATTCATGGGAACGTAAAGTTTCGGTTCGAGGCGGTTGATGAATTCTGCTGGGAGGAGACCGGAGGAAACATACCCGCCCTTTCTGTCCCCGCCCGGTAAAAGTCCCCTGCGGCAGCTGCTGTTGATATGGGAGGTCAGCTCCTTCCGTAAACCGGAATACTCATAAATTTCCAGGGCCCCGTCATGGGCATGGGGATCGAAGAAATGGTCGGCGGTATGCTGGAGATAGCTTTCAAGGCCTTCCTTGCCGGTATTGCTGTCGGAAAACAGCAGATAACCGGACTCCCGCCGCACCACTTTCAAAGGTGTTGTCTTGTTTTTCTTTTCCATACTGTCTTTCTTGATTTTACAATTTTACATTTTATGATGGGGTCCCGTCTTCTTTTTTGTACTTCTCGGAGAAGCGGAGGACCTCTTTCCCGTATCCCGTTTGAACCCGGCGGTTTCCCGGTCTCCGGGCGGGCGGCTGCCAAAGACGATGCGGTCCGTATTCCTATCCACCCATGCATACGCGTGAGCGGGGGCGGTCCGGATTTCACGGGGCAGGTACAACCCGAGGCCGGCTTTAAGAATGCCCCGCCGGGAAGCGGACAGGCTGACTCCCTCCACGCTGACCTCGGGGGCGGGATCATCCGGTATCCTTCCTGCCGTGCGGTGTCCGCGGACATCATAGGCGGAGTCCGGCAGCCTTTGCAGCTGCTGCCTGGTTTTGCGGGTTTCATCCTCTTCGTGGGGAACCGCTTCCGGCATGTGCCGGAGCGTTTCCAAATGCCTGTCGTAACGCTCCAGGGCCTCCAGGGTGTCGGCGATATTTCCGTTACGATGGCTGACCGTGCAACCGGCATTGTGACAGAAGCTGCGGAAATCCTCTGCCGTCGGTCTCATCCCGTTCCGGTAACGGACATCCAGCCGGAAATCCTCCGGCTTTCGCGCGTAGGGATATGCCGCAAGGGAGATTTTCTCCGGATTGACCGGAGAGAGATCAGTAAGTACACCTTCCGCCTCATAGACGCATACCGGTCCCAGGTCGAATGACGGCTCGAAATAGGTATCTGCCATTTCCTGAAGGAATTCCCGAAGGCTCCTCCTGCCTTCTTCCGTATGGGTGAAGAAGAGGAAACTCCGGGATGTCTCCACGGCCGTATAAGCCGTGGAAGGGATATTGTTTCGTTTTTCCGGTTTTTCCTCGGGACTGACAGTCCAGAGGAAGCACCTCATGATGCCTTCGGGACAGCACCTTGATATTTCCGGCTGTTTCATGGATTCCCCGTCCAGTTTGATGACAATGTAAAAGTCCGTCTCATTCCGGCCTGTCTCGCAAAGGGCGGTGACGGTTCCCTTGTACGGATAGCTTTCAGGGGATTCGGGATCGTCCCCGACAATCCGCATCCCGATTCTGACTTGCTCTTTTCTGATCATGGCTATATTTTAGGCTTGTTACTCTTGGACTTCGTTTCTCTTTTTTTCGCTTTCCCGTCAGGTTCCGGATCAACCGGTCGGATCAGTCCGTCGCTTGTCATCCGGTATGTCCGCACGCCGGGGAACGGCCTTGCCGATGTTACCAGCCGGTTTTCGAACCTGTCGGCCATGCAGTACGCCTGCCGGCGGTTTTCCGGAGAGTCATTCTCCGGAAGATGCACCGCGTGCCCGTCGTGAAGCACCGCCCTTTGGACGGAGTTCAGCTTGACGCGGCCTACCGTGAAGGCAAGGTTCCCGTCATCCAGCTCGTTTACGATGGAACGGTGCCCCCTCACATCGAAATCCCTTTGCAGGATGGCTTCCGCCTGTCGGCTGAGAACCGAGGAATAGATCCTGAAATCGTCCGCGTTGAACGCGGCGGCGTTTTTCACCTGCGTGACCTGTTCCAGCTTCCTTGCCACCGGCAGCAGGGTGTCGAAGTACGTAAACGGTTTCTCATGGACGTTCATATAGCCGTTACGCATGACGGTCAGCAGCCGGTAGATGTCGTAGTTCTCCCGGCTGACGGTCGTTTGTGTCCTCTCATCGTCCTTGAAGCGTGAGATGAAACTGGCGAAACTATCCGCGTCGGGACGCAGCGGATGGCTGTATAGGGGAACCAGCCCTTCCGTGAATCCCTCCGGCAGCGCGGACGGGGCGACATGGCGGTAAGGAGAAAAATCGAACCGGTTTACCGGAAAGTATCGGAAAGGGGTTGTATACCGTGTCAATAAAGGAAGGCAGCTTTCCCTCCAGGACGGGACATTCATAGATGTCCAGCCGGCCCATGTCGCAGTGCGGGTCAAAATAGTGGTCCGCCACATGCTGGATGCAGGCCCTGAACCCCTCCCTGCCGATCTCGTTGCCGGAGAAAAGCAGGTAACCGAAATCATTTTTCACCACCGTAAGGGGCAGCACGTATTCCGGCTGCAGGCGGTAGATGTTCTTCCTTTCACGCTGTCTCCCGAGGAATTCGATATATCCGCTCTCCTGCATGAAGTGTCTTTTCAGCGGGGAGCAGTCCGGCGTCCCCCTGGTCAGGGTGGAATATACCGCGTCGGCAAGGGTGATCTTCTTTTCCGGCAGCCGGTTTTCCGAAGTCAGGTAAGGAAGGAGCGTGTCGTGTATGTAGTGGTCTGCCGTCTGTCCCGTTCCGGGTGGCGGCACGTCTTTCATGCTTTGGAAACGGAAGACGAGCAGTGTCACGTCCGGCACGTATGTGCAGAGGGAGGCGGCCTTCACGTTGTCGTCCAGAAAATGCCTTACTCCGGTTTCCACGTCACCCTGCTGCAGAAAGCGCAGGGCGTTTTCCGAAGACGGCCGGTAATGGCCGTACCTGTCTATGGCGATACAGACCGTGCCGGGCTGCTGCGGATTGAAATAAGGTTCGGAAGATAGTCTGTTGCTGTCCATCGTATTATCGTTTTATCCTGTTGTTCCTTTCGTTTTTTTCGACCCTGTTCCTTTTTACTCTCTCCGGAGTGCCGTATCCCCGTACCAGGAAATCCGTCCTTAAGATACGGTCCGACTTTTCCCGCATCTCCTCCAGTATTTTTTCCATGCTGTCCCCCTTGGAAAGGCCGTTCACGCAATCATCCATCCTCCTGACGAATTCCTTGAACCGGAAATGGTAGGCGAAAGCCGGATCGAGGATGATGTCCCTGTCGAAGTGCTTCTGCAGGGTGAGCAGCCGGCAGATATCCCTGTTGTTCCCTTCCGGCCGGCAGCCGGAGAAGTCCTCCAGGCGGTATTCCGTATCGGAAGGGGCCATGTCCGTGGCGAATTCCAACACCCATCCTTTCTTTTCCGACGCCCCGATATCGGCGTACGCGTCGAAAAGGTCGAATATGTACCTGCCTGTTTCCGTCTCTTTCCGGAAGGCGGTGTCGGTGAGCCCGTACAGCCTTCCGGAAGGGAAATCCACGCGGTATTGCCTGACGGGACCGGAAGGCGCGTGCATCGAGAAATAGTTCCCCAGCAGGAACTTATAGAAGTTTTCGGTCCCTTCCCTTCCGATGTCGCCGCCGCTGAACACCAGTACACCTTTGGGAGTCTCGATGACGCGCAGGGGCAGCTTGTACCCGGGGATGTATTTGTACCTTGCGGCCAGCTCGTCCTGTAGCCGGCGGAACTCCGTGAGACGGTCGATCTGCCCGGCATCGAGGCGGAGAACGCCGCCCGGCTCCACCGGCAGCCCCTCGGAGCGTGTGAAGGCCATGTCGCGCAGGTTGACGCTTACCACCGGCTTCAGCCCGTTCTCCCTGATATGGGGAAGCAGCCCGCCGGTGATATACTCCTTGACAGGGGTATCCCGGAAGAAGGGAGGAAGGGCGGACATGCGGGGGAAGCGGTAGACCTCCATACGGGTGTCAGGTATGAATGCCGATATCCGGGCGGTCTCCACCCCGACATGCAGGAGGCTGAGGAACTGGCAGGTCATGTCCTTCCGGTCCGGGTCGACAGGATAAAGCTGGTAGGAGGAGTCGGCATGGGGCTTCTCCCTGCCCGTCTCGTAGCAGACAAGGAGGCTGCCTTCGCCTTCCCCGGCCAGCAGCTCTTCCAGCTGCTTGAGGTTTTCTTTTGCAGGTGCCATGGCAGATTACATTTTGGGGGTCACGGACTGTCTGGTTCGTCTGGCCGGTTTCCCGGCCGCCTCCTTAAGACCGGCTGCCTGTTCCTGCGCCTGTCTTTTTTCCGGCTTCTTCGTGCTTCTTTCCCACAGGAATTCCGTACCGCGTTCGGCCGCGCTCATCTGGATGGAGGTCCGGTACACCTTTCCGTTCGAGGACTTGAACTCGATGGGTACCTCTTTTCCTGCGGCGTAGTCGGCGTATTCCTTGTCGCTCAGCGCATAGTCCTTTATCTTGCGCGGACAGCGTGCCTGGTCTGCCGGAAGGAAGAACATCTCGTTGGTCACCGGGTCCTTGGACAGGTAGCAGGGCTTCGTTTCCCTGGTGCGGTAGTCCGTGACCAGGTTGACGAGCCGGCCCGCGTTGCCGGTACGGTTCAATGCCTCCAGCACGTCTTCCTCCAGTTTGTAGCCCCGGTATTCCTGCCCGACTTTCGGCGCCTGGCGGATGAAGTGCAGGTCGAACTTGACCGCCCCGTTCTCGTCGCGGAAGAGCGAGAGCTTGGCATCCCCTTTCTGACGTCCCAGCTCGGTGTTCATGGAGATGTCATAGGCTATGCCGGACTGCCTGCCCTGCAGCAGCTTTTCCATATCGCCCGTCTGTTTGAGCACCTCAGGGGTAAGGCTGTAACGCTCCGCCTGCTGCCAGTTGATCTCCCGTTCGTTGAAGAAATGGTTGTTGTAGATGCGGTTGTTCTTGGAAAGCTCGCGGCGGACGGCCTCGTTCTCGGGGCATTGGGCCTCCTTGATTTTCCTGGCGGCCTGTTCCACCGGGGTGTTTCCCTCCATCCGGTAAAGGGAGAAACGTGTGGGGTTGTTGTACTGGTAGAGGAAGTTCTTCCCGAAGTTGGTGAAGAAATTCCCGAAGCGGTCCACGCGGACGAACTGCCCCTTGTTCCGTTCGTTGGCCTCGAGCGTCTCCAGCTCACCGTTTGCCGCGATGCCCTTGACGCCTTTCGCCTTCTGTTCCTTCTTGTCGTAAGCCAGCAGGTAACCCTGTTCCTGAGTGGCGTTTTCGCTGCCTTGAGCAGCGGGATTTACTTCTTGCATGATTGTTAAATTTAAAGGTGAATGAATCATTTCGGGGGGTAAAATTAGTATCTTCGCCATTAAATAAATTGATTATGAGGAAGTTGTCATTAATAGTCATGTTTTGTCACCTTTTGTCACTTTCCGCCTGCCTGGAGGATGGGGGAAAAACGGCGGAAGGCGGCGGGGAAATGTTAAACGGGCATGTCCGGGAACCGGGGAAATGAGCGGAGGAATGAGGGCTGCGGCGGACGGTCGTCGTCCTGACGGACTATCCGGTCCTGTTTCCCCTTGACGGCAGGCGTACCCGCTACCGGGTGTCCTCCGGATTTGGATACAGGATCCATCCCCTTAAGGGCCGGAGAATATTCCATAAGGGGGTGGACCTGGCGGCCCCGTATGGCGAGCCGGTATATTCGGCCGGAAACGGCCGGGTGATCTCCGCCGGCTACAGTCCGGGTTACGGCCGGACCGTCCATATCCGCCATGGGGGTGGATACTCCACCCTGTACGCGCACATGAGCCGGATCCTTGTAAGGAAAGGTGAAACGGTCCGTATCGGGCAGCGCATCGGGAAGGTCGGAAGCACGGGGATGTCCACCGGCAACCACCTGCATTTCGAACTGCAAAAAAACGGCCGGCTGCTGGACCCGGTGGAATGGTTCGGCAGGCGGTTCTAAATTCTTACCATCATCAATCATATGACGAGTCATGAACATTGAAGAAGCGAAAAGGATTCCGCTGGAGGATTACCTCCGGCGGATGGGATTCTCCCCCGTAAGGGAACAGAGGGACAGTTTGTGGTACCGCTCGCCTTTCAGACAGGAGCGTACCCCCTCATTCAAGGTCAGCCTTTCCAGAAACCTGTGAATCGACTTCGGCGAGGGGACGGGAGGAAGCATCATCGACCTGGCGCAAAGGCTGTACGGGACGCGCGACATATCCTCCGTATTGAAGGGCATAGAGGGACACTTCCCCGTGTCCACGCCCGCTGCGGCACCCCGGAAGGCGGCCGCCACGCCTCCGGCATTCGAGGAGCTGCGCGTCTCGCCGCTCCGCAATACGGTGCTGCTGGACTATCTGGCAAAGAGGGGGATTCCTTCCGGCATTGCCTTGGGGGAGTGCGTGGAGGTCCATTACCGCACGCGCGGCAAATGGTATTTCGGGATCGGGTTCAGGAACCGGAAGGGCGGCCTGGAGATACGCAACCCTTATTTCAAGGGTTCGACCTCCCCAAAGGACATCACGCATCTCAGGCATGGAGCCGGGGGGAACGGAAAGGCGACGGCCCTGGTGTTTGAGGGCTTCATAGACTATCTCTCGTACCTTACGCTCAAACAGGGAAAGCCGGTGCCGGACTGCGTGGTGCTCAATTCGGTCGGTAATCTGCCGGGGGCGTTGGACGTGCTGAAAGGCTACGGGCATGTCTGCTGTTTCCTGGACAATGATGATGCGGGCCGGAAAACCACGGAGGAGATCAGAAGGCAGTGCGGGAGCGTGACGGACAAGGCGGTGCACTACCTGCCTCACAAGGATTTGAACGAGTTCCTGCAGCACCGCCTGAAAAAGGCGGAGGAGCCATGTGCGGAACTGAAACAGGGAAGCGGGTGAAAGATAAAACGGTAACCGGTCCTACGATGGGACTGACATGTAACAAGGGAGAGCCAAAAGTCCGGCCCTCCCTTTCATTTTACCGATGCACTGCCTATTTTGCAGCTGGAATGAAAGGCCCGATTATCATTCACATCTGCAAAAAAGAAAGATTTCCTTTGTTATCCGCGCTTATCACACCCATTGGTTTTATTGTTTTCAAACAATATCCTGACCTGCCTGTCATTCATATTCTTCCAGATTCGGTTTCTCATTAAAATTGATAAAAAAGCTGGAAAGGGATATGGCGGAGGAGACTCATGTGCTATTAAAAAATCCGTACAATTAAAATCATCCGGCGGACCCTGTACGGAAGGACGGGGAAAGAGTCCGACAAGGCTTCATGCCGGACCGAAGGAGATATGGACCGTACCCGGTTTCTGACAAATCACGGGAAGGTTACATGAGCGGTTCTCCCATGACTTTTTAGGGAATTCATCTGACCGGTCGGGATAAAATAGCTATATTTCCACTGCAAAACGGCTTGATTTATAGAAATTTGTAAACAATAATATATGAAGACGAATGAGAACTGGGCCGAAATCGTGGATACGCTCCACCCGTATCTCGATGGAAGTAGGGAGAAAGAAAGGTATCTGAAAGATATAGGGAACTGCCTGCGGTTTCTCGGATGGAGAAAGACCAACGGAACGATGGTGTCATGCCCGCCGGAAGACAGGAACTCCGGAAAACCGGATATCGTGCTTTTGAAGCGGGGGGAGGATACCGGATTGCAGGCATTTCCCGTCATGACGGAATCCCCTGGAGAGATGGTGTATGCCATGGGGCTGTATATAGGGAACAACATCCGGCTTTATTATAATGCTCCCGGAGAAAAAGGCACGCCGGCCTGCGTACTGACGGCGGAAATCAGGGTGGACGATGC
>OHGS01000872.1_pt1 | contig 11569 bp, 5 predicted proteins | sample 1567831 | NCBI WGS metagenome assembly OHGS01 (sample SAMEA3879596, study PRJEB24766) | human gut metagenome | biome: human-associated habitat; feature: feces | place: USA | collected 1985/1987
TGTCCATTTTCATAAAATATTACCGTTCCGGTCAGAACATCCTGATAAGCTCCCTTCGCTTCCAGAGTCAGAACATAAGTATCTTCCACATTTCCAAGAACTGCCAGGAGTCTCTGCATCAGACCGGTTTTCTTTCCGGCTTTCAAATTCAGGGAAATGCTTCCCTTCTGAACGGTGATCGGTCTGGAATTATTACCTGCCGTGTAATTGGTGCCACTTGCCACACTTATCGTTACCGTTGCCGTACCCGCGCCATGGATCGTTGCCCGGCCATCTGCATCAACCGTCAGTACATTCGCAGAGTCGCTTGTCTTGGTCACCGCTCCGTCTCCAACGGTGGTAACTCCAGTCAATGGAAAATCAGGATCGCCATATGTTTTCGTTCCCGGCCACTCTGCATCATTGATCGTGATCGAAGATGCTGCTTTTTTGATCGTTGCGGTTGCACTGGAAGGAATGTTGACCTGGTAGTTATCCGGATCGGCTGTTGCTCCGCCACCGCTCGCTGCTGCTCCTGTTATCACTGCCTTCGAAACATCGATCACAACCTCTTTATCGGTTCCGGCATTTTCATCCTTAAAAGCGGCTGTTAAGCCTGTGATCTGCAGCTGCTCCTCTCCTGAACCTGTATTCACGCCAGTCTTTACAATCAGCGGTTCATGCACAGTTGCTGTTCTCGTGCCATCATAGGTCTTATCTTTTACCGCAACTGAAAATTGCAGTGAGTACTTAGAAATTTCCGGTACCACGGAATCTGTTAATGTCCTATCGTATGAAGCACTTGAATCTGTCGGTGTAAATTTCACGGTATAAGCCTTGTTACCTTTTACATTCGGATAAATACCAGATGCTGAACTACTATTTTCCGGTTCCCAGCTCCAGGTTCCGGCTACCAGTTGATTTGCACCATTATACACACCATAACCAGAAGCCAGGGAAACCGGAATCTTATCAAGTGAAACCCCATAGGTCCCCTTCGCATTCCACTTTGGTGTTCCGTTTCCTACAATTCTCAGTGTATCCTTGGTAGACACATTAAGCGGTTCCGTTCTCTCAGAGGCAAATGCATTCTCTTTCGCCTTTATTCTGCTGGTTACCTGATATCCATGTGCCGGATATAATCCCTGAATTTCCGTACCGTCAATCCATGTAAATGCTCCGTCTGAATCTGCATCACGGTATCCATACTCAATGTCATTTTCCGGATTCGTTCTGTTTATGGTAATCGTCGTACCGGTTATAGTCACCTCATCCTTAGTTATTGCAGCCGGTGCTGCCGTTCTTTTAAGAATCGTGATACTTTCAGGTTTTCCGGCAAATTTCTTATCCTTGTTGCTTGCAGCAACCCGATAATAAACCGTACTCTCATGATCGGAAGAAATGATGTCTGTAATCGAAATTCCTGATCCACTGCCCATTTTTGCAGATGTCCAGTTTGGAGAGGTATTGGTTCCGTTTACAATCACATACTGTAAAGATGAGGAAATTGTGATTTCTTCCTTCCGATAATCAATATTCGGCTTGTTCGATTCTTCCGGAATCGCCTGTGTTTGCAAATCCGCCACCAAAACCGCTTCACTGGCTGACATGGACGAGGATGCTTTCTTGCGAATATAGACTGGTACAGACCCACCATTTTCACGAATGTTATCCAGCAGCCCTGTCAGACGAACCTTAGCACCCTGTCTTATAGTTGTCCATGACTGTGCATCCTTAGAAGCAGCATACTCCAAATCGCAGGAAGCTTTATTCTCTAAAGTCTCCTGTTCGTAATTGATAGAAACATCAGCAGCCTTAGGTGCCTCCTGCTGCACTTTTTCTGTCTGGAAATTTACATAGGTTACATCAAGAGATAACTTACCCTCCTTTTTAATCATCAGTCTGACATGATATTCTGTGTCCGGAGCTAAATCCTGAATAGTATACTCATAGTTTCCGGAAGAGCTTTCCTTAAGTAACGTTCCATTCAAGAACATATCATCTAATGTCCCTGTCTGCTCATCCTCGCCGGAGGTTAAGAAAAACTTAACCTCTGCTCCGGGAGTTCCTGTTGCCTTAAGTGTAGCAGTCGCTTTTTTGTCAGAAATCGTCTTAATATCCGTGACAGCTGCGGAAGTGATACTTGCCGCGTTATTATTAGAATATGTCTGAGTAGCTGGATCATAATATACCGTCTTACTGTACTTGCGGAAATGTGGGTAATCCTCCGTTCCGATCACCTGTCCCCACGTACCATCTGATTGATTACCGTTTAAGTTATAGGCAATTTCTCCGGATTTCAGTTTTTTCAGTTTTTCTTCGTTATCTAGAGTAGTAATACCCGGAGAACTATAATCACTCTTTTTTGTCTCATAACAGTTCGTAAAAGTAGCCCTATAATCATTCGGGTACTTATTTCCTTCCAGTTTTCCTGATACAGCCAAGCAATTAGTCACCGTTCCATTTTTAGTCACCGCTCCTTGTGAACAACTATCTGAAAAATCTGTTCCTACTACAAAACAATTCTGAATTTTGACATCATACATAGCGGTACGACACAATCCACAAGTCCAATCACCTTCAAACACCAGCCCTATATTTTGTACACTCCCATGTCTAATCCATGCCACCAGTCCGTACTTAGAACTTGTACCGTCATTAGCAGGTCGCAGTCCGGAAATTACATGGTAATTTCCCTCAATAGTCCCCCTGAAAGACTTACCATCAGCTATGGCTCCAATGCTTGTCCAGGCATATCCGTCCGGGATCTTAATATCCTTCATCAGCTTCAGATTGCTCTTCTTATTAAAGTTTTTATCATCATTAAACTGCTTTGCAAACCAGAAAAGCTGACCGGCATTATAAATCTCATAATATCCCTTCCAATTTTTGGGCTCCTGATATGCACCACATGCTTCACAAAATCCATCTGCATTATAGTGCTCATGACTACAAGAGGTATCACGCTGAAACATCGTAATTTCATTTGGTGTTTTTATCGAAATCGTCTCACCTGATTTTGTGATCGGATTGCCGTCATTTAAGCCCGGTACCGTCACCGAAATCTCTGTTTTATTCTCATTTTCCGGCAGATATACCGTCAGATGTCCCGTGTTCGCTTCATCATACGAAATCTGCATGGAAGGAATGACCATGGCTGCACTTTGACCTTCTTGATTGCTCAACAGTTCACCATTCTGCTTGATCGTGATATCGGTTGCCTGTAATATCTGATCGCTCGTGATCGCCGTGGAAACAAATTTTAATCTTGTCTCATAAAGAGGAGTTGCGGCCTTCAAAGTGATCGTTGCATTCTTATCATCAACATCAGCAACGTCAGCTTCCATCTGATAAACATAGTCTCCAACCGTCACCGTTACCGTTACCGGTGTCCCTGGCGTTAATGGCTTCAGATAATTGGATGCCTTAAGTGTAACTTGATAATCGCTCACCTTCATCGTTCCTGCATTCCAGGTAATCTCTCCCACGCTGATTGTCACCGGATAAGCGCTTTCGATGAATCGTACATCCGCAATCGTGCCCTGAATGGTATAGTTTTTCAGTCCGGGATTTTCACTTTTCGGGAAATAATCGCCGCCATTTAAGTTTACTGTTGCTTCATTACTGATGGAAATGGAGCCCACCAAGGTACCCTCCTGCAGCGCTTGGCCTGGTTTCACTCCGATACCGATCGCATATACTTCATTATTATACGCAATGGCTGAAACCGTTCCGCCCTTGATCACAATCTCACCATACTTGTATCCATCTTCTACCGGTTTTGCTCCACCGCCGCCAGTGCCGATTGCGGCTCCGGGGTGTCTTCCTGCGTTCGTAACATATCCTCCATAGGCTGTCACATTGCCACCATTGATTTCAATCAGATCCACGCAGCCGTACGCTCCACCGCCAATTCCTGCTCCACCGTATACATTTTTAATATCCTTGGGGTAGCTTCCATGTCCGCCCTTGGCATACACAGTTCCGCCGTTGATGATAATGGTACCGATGCCGCCCTCTAAACCGCCGCCAATACCTGCTGCCATCCCGCTGCCATAAGCTTCGATATTGCCTCCGTTGATCACAATCTTCCCCAAGGAACCCTTTCTCATGCTCGACGCACCAATTCCGGCACCTACTCCACCGGTTGCTTTTAAGCTTCCCTCTCCGCTGATCGTCAGGGTGCAGCCTTCCGGCACCTCAATAGCCGCACACATATCACCGCCCTTGAGCGTGTTTTCTCCCTCCAGAATCAGATTCAGTTTTGCACCATTTGCCAGTCGGATCGCCGGTATCCAGTTAGTTGCTGTCTCAGCGTTATTATCGATCGGAATCTGGATATCCAGATTCGAAATCGTGATTGTAGCATCCACACCACTAACCAGAATAACATTGGTCGTACTGCTTCCCGTGATAGTCGCATCCTTATACTGTTCCAATGTGTTGCTGTTGATGTTGATACCGCCATTCGCAATATCATAAGTACCTGTTGATGCCAGCAAAGCGATTCCGCCGTCCATGCTGACCTCGATCTCCGGAAGCTCCACGCCCGCTGCCAAAATATACTCTCTCGGAAGAACCGGAAGATAATAATAGAAACCACTTTCATCTTCCCGGTTCTCATCCGGCTCCCAAGTAACGCTGATATCCGTCAGCACCGGGATATCTTCTGAGATTTCCTCATCTTCAAACTCATAATCCTCAAGAAAATCCCCGGCATTGCTGTCGGTCGCGATCAGAAACGTACCCTGCTGGTCTTTCTCCTGAACTTCCTGTTTATCTGCTTCCTCCTCATCATTGCTATCCGGCACGTTTTCTGAATTTTCTGTTTCCGGAGTTTCCTCCTCATTCAGATTTTCTTTCTTTGCATTACTGCCGGCAGCAATTTCCGAGTCTTCTTTCTTATCACGGTCGTCTGCTGCCGCTTTCTCATCTTCCGCGCCCTTATCGCGATCCGCATTATTTTTCTGATGATTCACGTTCTTATATTCCACCACCGAAGCCTCGATCGTCTCCGGGAAATTCAGATAATCCTCAAAGTTTTCTCCGGCATCCGCAGGGATCTGAATATGCGCGACCTCCTCCGGTAATTCCGTAAATCCCGTAATCACTTTCAACTTTTTTGTAGGAACTGCAGCAAACGTTGCAGACGGTATGCATAACTGCATCGCTATCATTGCCGCCAATGCTGCAGATACGATCTGCCATTTCTTCTTTTTATACCTCATATCCATTTCCTCCTGTTGTCATTATTTTCTATATAGCGTGACGGTTTTGTTCTCTCCGGTAATATTTTTTATTCATACTTTTCCTCCTCACCTGATTCATTACTTCCCCTTTTTCCCTGAAGCAGCCGGGATACTGCCTCCCGCAGCTGATATTCCGTCACAGGCTTCACCAAAAAGGTGTCCGTCTGCATCCTGCGGCTTTGGGGTTCAAACTCTGCCTGGTCGCTGATCCAAAGGAGCGGGACATCCCTGCTGTAGCCTCGTATGCTCATGCAGAAATTCATCCCTCTGGCTCCATCCTCCATGACCACCACAGCATCATAAGACCCATCCCGCTGCATGGCATAGGTACAAAACACGCCGTTATCAAAGCGGTCTACTTTGCCCAGTTTCATCAGCAAAGCGGTTTCTTTTTCTTTCTGGCTATAACTGCACAGCGCAATTCGCATTTTCGCACCTCCATTTCATGATGGGTTTTATCGCCTCATATAGCTCCTGATCGGAGCAGTCTGCCGAAAGGAACGCAGAGATACGCAGGTGATACGCGATCAGGGCGAAGTTTTCATCATCACTCCACCAGATAAGCGGTACTTCCGGTGCCAGCCGCTTCGCCTGAATGGCAGCCTCCAATCCCCTTGCCCCGGTCATGGCGATGACAACCGCATGGTAGCGGCTCCGCCGCAGTGCCTGAGCAAGCTGGTTCTCATTCCACAATTCGTCAATCGCAAGCTGCCCATCCCCATCAAAAAGGGAGCGCAGCCTGCTTTCAAACCATTCCATATTTCTCAGCTCCGTACAAAGTGCGATTTTCATGCTGAGCCTCCTTTCCTGAAAAGAAAAATAAAAAAACCAGACCTTCTCATCGGAAAGTCTGGTAGTATAATTAGGATAGCATCTTGTCAAGGGAAATGCAACCGACTTTGTTTAAGACGCAGGTTTCCTGTTTAAGACGCAAGTTTTTCCTGCGGTTTTATGTTATACTAATATTGGATTATTGTGCAAAGGAGATGGCACGATGCAGATTGCGATTGTGGATGACAGAGCAGAGGACAGAGAAGAACTGTCTGCCTGCCTGGAAAATTATATGAAAAAGCATCAGCTGGACTATACGCTGACAGAATTTGAGGACGGAGAGAATTTTCTGAAAGCTGCCGCCCAGGTCAATTTTCAGCTTGTCTTTATGGACATCTATATGGAGAACATGGATGGAATAGAGGCCGCCAGAAGGCTGCGCCAGAAAAACAGGCTCTGTAAGATCGTTTTTCTGACCATTACAGAAGATTATGCCCGGATGGGGTACAGCCTGTCCGCCAGCTATTATCTGCTGAAGCCGCTTTCGCTCCATCAGGCAGATTTTGAAGAAGCGATGGAGCTGTGCCAGCTAAAACCGCCCTATGAAGTGATGACACTTTCGGTTATGGCTGACCGTCAAAAGCTGGAACTTCCCACAGAGAAGATTCTATACATAGATTATCAAAACCGTATGACACGGATTCATACGGCGGAACGCGTGATACCGGTAAGCGGAGGCTTTCAGGAGGTTACTGCCGCATTGCAGAAGGACAAGCGTTTTTTGCCCTGCTACCGGGGCGTTCTAATCAACATGGATTATATCAGCCATGTTGACAGTCAGACCTTCCGTTTGATAAACGGGGAGAATCTTCCGATTGCTCTCCGCAATGGAAAACAGCTGCGGGAAACCTACCGTCAATATGTTTTCTCTGGAATGGGGCGTATCGTATGAGAATGAAACAAATACGCAGGCGTATTCTGGGGGGCTGTCTGGCCTGCCTCCTCTGCTTCACCGGCAGTATCCCAGCATTTGCCGCTGAAACCGCAACCCCAGCCAATGCCGATGAAAGAAGGGAGAATCCGCCGGGTTTAGAAAACAAAGCTTCAGGGGCACTGGATAGCGGAACCCCGGAAACACCGGAAGCATCGGAAGAAATACCCCTCGTCCTTGTCACGGAAATACAAAATGAAGGCGAACTGCTCTCCCTGCCGGCTTTTACCCTGCCCCTTAGAACCACACCGTCTGATGATGACCTGGAGGAAATTTATCAGCTGGCCCTTCAGTATCAGACCGTTTGCGCCACTGTAACAGCCGGTGAAGAAATCCGACAGGAAACATTTTCTGTCGCATGGGATTTTTCAGCCATTGACCAGACCACTCCGGGAGAATATGCCGCAGCAGGCCGGATTGAACTGCCGGAGGGGTATGCCTTTGGTGAAGCTGTCTTGCAGGAGCTTCAGATTTCCGTCCGGGTGGAAGAAATGCCGCCTGCTGTCATTACTTCCATAGAGCAATGGTATCCTTATACAAATGCATTTGCGCTCCCGCTGGGCAGCGAAGTTGAAGCGCTGGAAGAATTATTCGCCGCCTCCCCGTATTATCTGGAATGCTATGCGGAAAACGGAACCAGCTACACCGCTGTGGTGGAATGGGATTTTTCCGGTATTGATTTGAATACTGTGGGACTGTACCATGCAGCAGGAAGGCTGACTGCACCGGAAAATACCATATTTGCGGATCGTGTCGATTTCCCTGAAATTACAATTCCTGTTTCTGTTCAGGCTCCGGGCAGCCCGGACATTAACTGTTTTCTGGCCGCCAGAGGAAACCTTTATTTTCCTTGGGTCACACCGCCGGGAGAACTGGATAAGATCAGTGTATGGCTGTCCGAAAACAACGGTTCATGGAACCAGCTGGAAAATGGCATTTACGTGGGGCGGGAAATGCTCTCGATTGCCACCCGTCTGCTGGCACCGGGCAGCAGCTACCGCCTTCAGGTTGATTATGGCGGTGGACAGACTGGTATCCTGTCCTTGACCTACGCAGATGAAATTGTCCTTGAAGGGTATCATGAAGGCGACCGGGATGGAGGGGATGCAGGCGGAAATCCACCCGATACCATCATTCAGCCGCCTCCTGAAGATACCGACGATCAGGATGATGGTTTTGCAGACAGGCCCTCCACGAAGCCTTCAAAACCACCTGCAACAAATGGCGGTGGAACGGATTCCGATGAACCGACTATACCGGAAATCGAAGCGCCCGTTATATCAGGTCAGCCAGAGGAAGATACCGCTTTACAGCAGCCCCCTGAAGTGCGGACGATTGCCGGCGCTTCAGAGCTTACCGTACCCGATCCTGCCTGGAAGCTTTCGGAAAACAGGAAAGATTCAGTGCAAAGTGCTATGACCGTTCCCCAGGAAGGCGCAGATTCCCAAAACTCTGCGTTTTCAGAGTTTTTCGATGAAACCACTGACCGGATTTCCGGCACGCGCTTTTTGATGATGCTGCAAACAGGGGAGCAAAGAGCCGTCTTTTCCAAACAGGGAATCACCATCAGCATACCCAAAGACGCCTTGCCGGAGGGTATCCAAAACGAAGATCAGATTGAAGTCATCATCCAAAAGGATACGGACGGCGGTTTTTCTTTTTCGTTTTCCATCAATGGAACTGTGCTCAACTCCCTGCCGGATGTTTCTGTCATGCTGCCCTATCCAAATGACCCGGCAGCCGGCACATTGTTCCTTTGTGATGAAAGCGGCGTAGAAATCCCCATGACCGGTTACGACGATACGGCGAAAGCCGCTTCCTTTCAGATCAGCCATACAGGGACTTACACCATTGTGGGAAAGGAAGATACCGCTTCCCTGGCACATGCTGCCGACACAGAGCACAGCTGGTCGCCCATATTCTTTTTCATTCCGGTCTGTCTGGTTCTTCTGTCTGCCGGTGTGTTTTTCCTAAGGAGGAGGCGAAAATAAGATGGTATCTTCTGCGGTAAAAAAATATGCTGCCTTATGTATGGTCTGCCTGTGCTCATCCCTGTTTTTTCTTGGCCTGTATCAGTTCAATAATAAATATGGTCAGGACACAATCCAAGCGGCAAATGGGATTCTGGCGCTTTCTGAGGAAGAACTTCAAAAGTCACCGGTGCGCTTTCTGGTATCCGGCTGGGCATTTTATCCTGATGCGCTTTTGACCCCGGAAGAAATACAAGATGAAAGCCATTATATGCGCTACCTTTCCATTGGAGAGCAGACCAATTTCTCCAGCCCTGCAAACCCTTCTCCCTATGGCTGCGGGACTTACCAGATGACATTCTTTCTGCCGGAACGGAAGGAAGTGTATGCACTGGAAATCCCGGAAGTGTTTTCTGCTTACAACCTTTATCTGGATCATGACCTGATCCTGCAAATGGGGGAACCGGCACAGGGGACACCATTGGTTCAAAACCGCATGGTCACTTTTCATGGCGGAAAACCGGTCACACTCACCATAGCGGTCAGCAACTATGACCACTTTTACGGAGGGATTGTTTATCCGCCTGCTTTCGGAACGATGCTGGCGGTCAATACAACCAGAGGAATCCGGTTTGCGTTCTGCCTGTTTGGCTGTACGGTTACCTTTGTCTGTGCGCTGCTGTCCTTTTATTTCAGCCGCCGGATGAAACAGAAAAATACATTCCTGTTCGGACTGATCTGCCTTGCCATGTGCGGCCTGTCATCCTATCCTGTGCTTCATATGCTGGCTGCTGTTCCCATATTCCCCTGGTACACGATTGAACTGTTCTGTATCTATCTGGTTACCTGGCTGATTGTGGTTCTGCAAAACCGGATATGCAGGCCGGGCTTCCTGCCTGCGGCCATCAGTAATGGAGTGGGCGCTGCCTTCCTGGTATATGCGTTTTTGTATGGCATGATGGCTTCCCATCTCTCCCTTGGAGCTATTCGTTTCTTCTCCGCATCGGTCTTTTGGTATAAGGCGGCATCTGCACTCTATCTATTTATCATCGCTGTGCTTGCCATTCACAGAGGAGAAAAACGGAGCAGGCCGATCTTCTATGCTGCGGCAGCCGCAACCTGCGCCTTTATATGGGATCGCCTTCTGCCGGTTTATGAGCCGGTTATCGGTGGTTGGTTTTTGGAATGGGGCAGCTTTTTCATAGCAGCCGCCATCGGTTATTCCCTCTGGCGCGATGTGGTAGAGGGGTATGGAAACAGCCTGATTTTTCAGGAAGAACGCAAGCAGGTCGTCCGGCAGCTTTCTATGCAGACCGAATACAGCCGTCAGGTTTCTGAAGCAGCGGCAGAAAACAGAAGGCTGATCCACGACATCAAACACCATCTGCGCACCATAGACCGCATGGCCTCTGAACGTGGGCAGACGGAGATCTGCTCCTTCCTGTTACAGGTAGAGGAACAGGTTGCGGCGTCATCGGGTCACTCCTATGTTGCGTTCTGTAAAAATCCCATCGTAAATGCGCTGATTGAATACTACTACGGCATGGCGCAGATACAAGGAACAGAATTTCAGGTGCGGCTCGATCTTCCTGATCAGATGCCGCTTACCGATGTGGAACTGTGTACGGTGCTAGGCAATCTTTTGGACAATGCCGTTGAGGCGTGCAGCCGCCAAAAGCAAGGGGTGCGCCGCGTTTTCATTGCAGGCGAAACCAGAGGCAATATGTACTTTTTGAAGATTGAAAACACTTACGACGGGCTGGTCTTTCAGGAGGGAAAAACATTCCTCTCCCGAAAGGGCGCATCCGCCGATCATGGAATCGGGCTTTCCTCTGTCCGAAGGATCCTTGAAAACCATGGCGGTGACCTTGATCTCGTACCCGGGGAAGAAACGTTCCTTGTCGGGATCACAATAGAATGTCCCTTTATCTCAAAAAGTCAATGTGTATTAAAATTTTGTCGTTTTTGCACAATTCAGAAACTGAGTAAATAACTACGCGAAAAATAAGTAAATAGAAATAAGTAAATAAAATAGAAATCCGGAAGGATTCCAAAGCCTGCGGATCCCTTCCGGATTATTCTATAGTTAGTACACGCGCCAAGTCTCACGGAGGTTCGGCTTGAAACTCGCTTTACTGCTTGCTTCTTCCGTCCCAGACACCGTTTTTATCTACATAGTATCCGTCCGGTGTCCTTTGTCCGGCGTACATAATCCCTCTCTTTCCATCGGAAATCGGGTTAAAATAGTACCAGACTCCATCGAGAAGCACCCAGCCGGTCTGCATGCCGTGTTCCAGATCCATATAGAACCAGCCGCCGTAATCCTCATCTCTTAACCAGCCTGTCTTGGCATAACCCGTTTCATCAAATGCCCACCATCTGCCGTTGATCTTCTCCCAGTGATATGCACCAGTACGATCGGCCATTGGCCATGTACCGTCACTAAAGCGGAGCCACCAGCCTTTGGCGTCTTTCATCCAATGGCTGTAGCCATCGTTCACGGTCTGATTGGCTGTGCCGGTGATGACGCCCTGTTCCACATTCCTGTAGCCCTTCTGACTGTCTTTCGTAACCTTGTTGGACGGATTCGGGGTTACTTTAACACTACT
>OHGS01000883.1_pt1 | contig 11485 bp, 10 predicted proteins | sample 1567831 | NCBI WGS metagenome assembly OHGS01 (sample SAMEA3879596, study PRJEB24766) | human gut metagenome | biome: human-associated habitat; feature: feces | place: USA | collected 1985/1987
ACCAAGCCGCTTCTTGGCGTGTGCCATCGGCAAGGCAGTACTCAGGTACAGAGGTAAGCGACCGGACATATATTTTAGTGCAGAAACGGTACGCCCCGGAATCCTCCCCTGCACATCTGTCAATGTACCGTCAATATCAAAGAATACAGCCCTGACCTTTTTCCTCTCCGGTATACGCCACAATGCCCCTTCTCCCATCATTCTCCTCAGAGGCGTATCCCGCAGATTGCTGAAAGCAATATAGCAATCGCATACTTTACGGAGACAAGAAGGCTGAAGGAGCGAAGCAGAATCATCGTAGAAATTCCCTGTCCGCACCCCACTTCTCGGGCAGGCATACATCCCCCCTTCCCGATCAACAAACAGACTCTCTCTACCTCCGGAACAATTATTCAAACATGCTTTTGCGTTCCGCCGATCATAATCGAACAGATTATCCATCTCGTTAAAAAAGCGGACATCTTCCTCCGAAAGCGGCTTCCGTAAACCTTGCATTGCGTTCACAAACAAGTAAACCGACGGATCCAGCAGCAGTCTCAACCTCCGGATCTGTTCCTTTGCCGAAGGATCACCAACCACTCCTGCACAGACCTCAATACCAGCCGCATGCAGTTTTTCTATTTTAGACGCAAAATCTGTGACATCCGCCATCTCAGGATGGTAGCTCGCCCAGAATTTGATTTTGGTGACATCTGCCCGAGCCTCTTCAACTTCATCCAGAAAACGGGAAACTGAAAAGGACAGGTTGGTCTGACAAGAAACCCCGGCCACATGGGGCATGGCAGCCAGACGAATGATACCTTCTCTGTAATACCGATGTATCATCGCTTCTCCATAAGGGATAATCAGAATACGCAACGCCCCATGCTTCCACTGACCGATACGTGAAATAAAACGGTGCAGCGCTTCCCGGTCACCATCCGTATCGGCAGATGCGGATTTCCTGCCAAACGGACAATACGAACATGTATAGTTGCAATATTCCAGACTGCCCCTATAATAGATATTCCGGATAGTACTCAAAGCCCCCATCGTGCAAAGTTGATCAAGGATATATATACTCGGACATCAGTCTCCTTACGGCAGGTGAAACAAAAGACTGGCCGATGTAATCGGAATAAGCCATTCCTTCCTCCGTAAGAAGCAGAACCCGGTTTTTCTCTTCAATCCACCCACGGTCTGTAAATTCCCGGAAGAGCGTTCTGTCCGGCTCCTTACCAAAACGTTGTTCATACTCCACCGTGTCCAGCCCCCGATAATACATCAGGTTCTTTATAATAAACCTTATTTGTACCTCTTCCGCGGAAAGCAAATAACCATTGGTTACCGTCAAAAAATCAGCAGTCCGGATATAACGGTCTATCTCTCCGGCTATGGCTTCCTGCCGCACAGCGTATGGAGTGGCATAATGTAAATCTCCCAGATAGCTCCGTCCCCCGGAACCACAGGACAGCATGGTTTCATCGCCACAGGAGAACTCCAGTTCCACTGTTTTCCGTTTAACAAAGCGACGCATGGAAGTCTGCACAAATCCCTGCTCCACCAACAGTTCACGAGCTGACCTGTAAATAGCATAACACATGTCATCCGTTGAGCGTACATCGATACGTGTACCCGGCCGGACATAAAGAGGATAAATAAATAATTCGTCGGGGCGATAAGTAAGCGCAGTGGTAAGCGAGTGAATAAAGCTATCCACCGTCTGTCCCTCAATGCCATAAATCAGGTCGAGGTTCAACTGCGGGAAGTCCGCTTCCCGAATATTTTGAAGTGCATCGATCACGGTAGCAAGCACAGGCCTCCTTTTCAGTTTTTTCAACTCCTCATCATTGAAACTCTGTACACCCATGCTCAACCGTTCCACCCCCCTCGTCCGCAATTGCCGCAAAACTTTCTTGTCGGCATACTCCGGTGAAGTTTCGATGGAAGTGAATACCTCCGAAGGGCGTACGCCGAACAGCTCGGCTATGCAAAACAGTTCATCCAACTGTTTTTCGTTCAGAATAAGCGGAGTACCTCCCCCAACTGCAAACGAAGTAAATTTCAGATCTTGTGCCGCCACGGACAACTGTTCTGCCTGACGGCGCATCGTACGGAGATATGCCGAGATACGCCCTCCATCACAGCTCTGCTGTGAAAACAGATTGCAATAACCGCACTTATGGGCACAGAAAGGGATATGAAAATATAGACTTGCCTGCCCCCCTGCCAACCGTTCAAAATAAGGGGCAAGAGAGACCGGAGGATTAAAAGTACGGTAAGCCGTCTTATGCGGATAACTGTACATATAGCTGATATATCGTGAAATCTGCTGCTGATCGTTCATTTTCTGAGAATAAAATGTTTATAAGGCACCGTATATACCTTCTCGTGGGAAATGCAGTGATACTCGTAACCGTCCTCACCATAACAGGTGCCATGATCGGACAAAGCAATGACCAATGTATCCGAACGTCTTCTGAAAGCCTCGAACAAGCGGGGCAACTGACTGTCAACGTATCGTAAAGCCGCAGCATGTGACTCTTTGTCGTCTTTCTTCTTACCCTCTACATAATGGCAGTTGGGATAATGGATGGCCGAGAAATTGATATACATGAATACTCTCCGGTCCGCCGGATACTTTTCCAGTTTACTGACAGCAAAGTCCACCTGATTGGCGGCACTGTTCTTATCCGTGCAGCCAAAAGCAGGCAGCCAGTAACTTTTATTGAAATAACCGGGAAATACCCTTCCGATGTCATTCCGTTTACTGAAAAAGCTGACTCCGCCGATACAGATGGTTTCATAACCGATATTGGACAGGCTCTGTACGAATGTAGCTTCTTTAAAAGCATAACTGCCCCGTGCCGGCCTGAAAAGGGAAAAAAAGCCACTTCCGGCTGCGCAACACATGGGGTTCGGCAGGTGAAGGCAAGAATCCGGCAAAAATGGCGAAATGCGAGGGATAGGTAAAATTGCCGGGAGCATGCCTCTTCTCCCAGCCACTGCCATAGCTATTCAGTACGGGAGTTCCCCCGGAAGCCTCTTCGGCCACACTGACGTCATAGCGCAAGGTGTCGAAACAGAGCATCAGTATGTCATGCGTGCCCACAATTCCATTCATATCTATATCCGGTTTCCGGTCTTGCTTACCGGATGGCAGTTCATCTATTTCCATTGAAAAGTGATTCTATCGTTCTTATCTGATTGGTGTATATCTTATTCTCCGTAAACATATCCTGATAGATATGATCTCCCTGTCCGTTCACCTCTATAATATAAGGTGTATCCGTGTTCCGTGCAATCAGCACATCTATGCCTGCATACCGCAGTCCCAGAGCCCGCGTGGCGGCAATGCTCCGGCAAAAAAGCTCCTCACGGACGGAAGGTGCAAGCGAAAGCTCTCCGAACAGCCTTGCTTTGTTGTTCAGATGAAGATTGGTTATGGCACCTTTGCTACAACGTACCACGACATAGTCGACTTCATCTTCCCTACAGACAACACGCAAGTCATAATTCTCCCCTTCCAGTTTTTCTTTTACCATCCACTCTTCAAGGACAGCTCCGCATCGCATGACTTCTTCTGCCAGCACAGCAATCTCTTTCCGGTTTGTCAACCGGCAGATACGTTTTTCATTACAAGCATGATCTCCCGCCCAACGCATGGTCGTATAAGCCACCCATTCGTCCCGGCGATGATTGTATCTGACAGCCATTACCCCTCCGGCTCCGGAGCCATAGCGAGGTTTAAGAAACCCTCCCCTCTTCTGTCGGTAAAGCAGTTCGGCCAGTTCATCAAAAGTGCGTAGTGCCGCCGAGAACAACGGGGTTGTTTTCAAGCCTGCCCCGGCCAGTTTCTGCTGAGTGCGGACCTTATCCAAAGCACAGAGAATTGCACTCGGCTCGTTCAGAAAATGCACGCCCTCCGGTCTATCCACAGCGGCTAAGCGCCTCAACATCTCCCTGTAATCCCGGCAAAGCGAATTGTATTTCCGGAAGTCCGTTTCCTGAAACACCGGAGGTTCCAGCTTCACAACCGTATCACGATACTCCGGAAGAGTAGCCATCAACTCATCGTATGTGACAAAGCAGGTATCCGCCCCGAGGCTTCTACCCGCTTTGATAAAGTAGTCCGTACGTTTTGAAGTCGAATTACTGACAACACATATCTTCATTCATTTACTCCGTAATCATTGGGAAACTGTAATCATCATCATACTCCTGTGAGTCGGAAACGTCGATCTTCACCGGCAGTGCCTTCTGCAACTCCTTTTTCATCTCGTCACTCAGGTAATTGTATTTCATATTGATAAACTTCAAGTGGCTGATCTTGTCCACATGATCCAGCAACAGTTGTGCTCCCTTGTCTGTCAATACTCCGGCAGAGATATCCATCGTCTCCAGTTGGGGAAGAATATCCGATTCGAGGAACATCTCCACAACAGCATCTTGTTCTTCCGCATCGACAATGCCCAGCCATTTCAGTTTAGGAAAACGGTCTTTGGAGAAGAGAGGCTTGAATACAGCCAGATCACCCTCAAATCCGTAGTCTTCCACTCCTACATAAAGGACCAGCTTTTCAAGGTTAGAGAGGTCGGATCCCAGAATGTCCTCCACCACCGAATCGGGCAGGCCACCACTGATAATCTCAAGTGACTTCAGGTTGGGACGAGGTTTCTTGCCAATGCTCAGATTATTGGTGCCTTTAATCTTGAGATTGTTCAGCAAGGGCATCACGTCCAACACCGGACCTAAATCCACCTGCTCAATCCAGGAGATCTCCTGTTCTTCAGAATCCATGTCTCCCCAGAACAGGCCCTCAAGATGGGCAAACTTTTCCTTATTCGCCACAATGCCGTCGGCAATAGCCGAGCAGTCCTCTCCGTCGTACCCCCAACAGCCGATCGTGATCTGCCTGAGCGACGGCAGCTTTTTATCCTTCAATATCCTATCCATCAAGTTCACGCCCTCTTCTGCCTCGTCATAGCTCAGCGCATACTTTTTAGCTTCCACCTTCATTTCCTTGGCAACCTCTTCCCGGGTTTCCACATATCCTTTCTTCGTCTTCTCCGCCACTAATTTGGCAGCGGCCTTTTCGGCCTCTTCGACCGACGAGAAATTCTTTACTTGTGTTTGTCCGTCTGTTCCCAACTTGCCATAGTTCACAACAACATCGGTTCCCCGAACATCGATGCTCCAGAACTTCTGAGACTTAAAGTCTTGAAATACAAATACTCGTTTCATAGTATGTCTGTTTAATTACTGATAAAAACAATGCTTATCCGCCTTCGTTTGTCAAGAGCAGATAAGCATCGCTACAAAAGTAATAAAATTCCGATATCCTGTACTTCTATCTGATAAAAATCTTAGTAGGCATGTCCGCCTTCGTCCATTTCCTTTGCATCGATCTTACGATTGTCGATGCTGCGCCAGGCGTAGAAGATGTAGGCGATGACAAACGGAACCAAGATAGAAACGTAAGCCATGGTTTTCAGCGTAAACTGGCTGGAACAACTGTTGGCAAGGGTGAGAGAGCTTTGTATATCCGTGTAAGACGGATAATAAGCTGTATTGTTATATCCGGCAGTAAGCAACAGTGCCAGGACGGTGAGTACCGTACCAATGCCGGCAAACCAGATCCCTTTATCGAATGTCTTCTTCAACATTGTTTTGCCAATGCCGAACAGCACCAGCACAACCCCTGCAAGGAATATAATCAGCACTACCGGCATTTCGATAAAGTTATTGAAATACTTATAAGGTTCCATATAGATCTCCTTTGTTTCCGGATTGACAGCATATCCGTCGGCCAGCAAAGTGCGGATCACAAAAGTTAGGAAGAACACCAGAAACAGGGTTGTATTGGCAATCAACGAACGACGGCACTTGCCGACGAGTTCCTTATCGGCTATGTTATTGATGAAATAGAGAGCTCCCAGAATGCGTGCCAGAAAAAACACGGCCAGTCCCAGAATCACATTCCAGATATTGGTCAGCGCATCGAGCCCATGCCAGCCGTTGCCCCAATGGCTGATGACAGGCATAATCTCATTCACCATATTGCCCTTATTGATATAAAAATCGGACCCTGTGAAGAAGGTAGCTACCGCACCTCCCAAGAGCAGAGGGCCGACCACACCGTTGATCACCAGAAAAGTACGGTAAGTCTTCTTCCCGAGCAGGTTGCCCGCTTTGCTCTGAAATTCGTAGCTGACAGCCTGCAATACGAAGCTGAAAAGAATGATCATCCAAAGCCAATAGGCGCCGCCGAAACTGGTACTGTAGAACAGAGGAAATGAAGCAAAAAACGCGCCACCGAAAGTGACCAGTGTGGTAAACGTAAATTCCCACTTACGTCCGGTGGAATTTACCATCATCTTGCGATGCTCCTCCGTTTTACCCAAACAAAACAGCAGAGAGTTGCCACCCTGCACAAACAGCAAGAATACGAGTATAGCCCCGAGCAGTGAGACTACCAGCCACCAATATTGTTGTAGAAAAATGTATGTACCCATAGTTTAAATGATTAATGGTTCGTGATTAATGATTAGCCGCCGGTCCCTTCTTGATCTCCCGGACCATGATGCCGATTTCCGCAATCAGCATTACCGTAAACAGAATAAGGAATATGAAGAATGTGGCCTGTACAGAGCCTACATCCAACTTTGAGATGGCTGCCGACGTGGGCAGCATGTCCCGTATCGCCCAAGGCTGGCGACCACATTCGGCCACTACCCATCCTGCCTGTCCGGCAATGTAAGCAAACGGAATGGTCCATAGTCCGATGTATTGCATCCATCGCATTTGCGACAGGTCTTTCTTATAGACAAAGAAGAGAATCGCAATGAAGAACAGGATAAAGTATCCACCCAAGATCACCATCACGCGGAAGGCATAAAAGTTGAGCGGCACATTGGGAACCAATTGGTTCACATCCTTAATATAACCATAACCAAAATAGGCAACATTCTCTTTCAGCGTGGCGGATGCCTGCTGCATAGCAGCCTCGTCACCGTCTTTTTTAGCCGCACGATAGGTGCCCAATGCAGTAATCGCTTTTTTACCCCGTTCTATTTTCTCGGCAGCCGAAAGCGCTTTCGTGCCGTCTTTCAGTTCGTATCCCCCCTCAATGATATTTTTGATGCCCGGCACAAAAGCATCTGCTTTACGCTCGGCCAGGAAGGAGAGCATCTTTGGAATCTCTATACGGAACAAAAACGGATTCTGACCGTCGTCATAAGTCTTCTTATCAGGATTCAGCACCCCGACAGCTACCAGCCCGGCTCCGTTCTGTCCTTCGTAATATCCTTCTACCGCTGCCAGTTTCATCGGCTGTGTTTGCGCAACGGCATAACCGGAACCGTCGCCGGTCCACACCGTCAGCACCGAAGCTACCAACCCGAAGATGGCACCAATCTTAATGCTGGCTATGGCAAACTCCTTGTCTCTCTTCTTCAGCAAGAACCAGCAACTGATGCCTATCACGAAAACAGCTCCCAGCACCCAACTCGAGAGCACCGTGTGGCAAAATTTATTAACGGCGACAGGCGAAAAGGCAACTGCCATGAAATCGACCATCTCGTTGCGCACTGTATCGGGATTGAACTCCATACCTACCGGATGCTGCATCCAGGCATTGGCTACCAGAATCCACCAGGCGGAGATCGTAGCTCCCAGTCCTGTGAGCCAGGTAGAAGTCAGGTGGAAACCTTTGCTGACCTTATCCCACCCGAAAAACATGACGGCAATAAACGTGGCCTCCATAAAGAAAGCCAAAATGCCCTCGATGGCAAGCGGCGCGCCAAAAATATCACCTACAAACCAGGAATAGTTACTCCAGTTGGTTCCGAACTCAAACTCAAGGATCAGTCCCGTGGCTACACCTACGGCAAAGTTGATACCGAAAATCTTCATCCAAAACTTGGCTGTCCGTTTCCAGAACTCATTGCCTGTTTTATAATAAAGGGTTTCCATGATACCCATAACGACTGCCAAGCCGAGAGTGAGCGGCACAAAAATCCAATGGTACATGGCTGTCAGAGCAAATTGGGCTCTCGACCAGTCAATAAGTGAAGTGTCAATACTTTCAATCATATCATTAGTAGTTAGAGTTAAACTTCAGCCGTTTATTGCCCGCGTTGTATCAGTTCGCCTGCAACGTATTCTTCCTTGTCCTTGTCGGTAGGCTGGCTGCTCAGAAAGTTAGGAAAGAAAAAGAGGCGGAGAATGAAGAACATGATGAAGAGTTTCACCAGTATAATCAGCCACAGGGTGCGGCCCAGAGTCATGCTTCGAAAACCTTCGACATAGAAGTTCCAGATATGGAGCAGTGTATTCTTCATAATACAGGGTAATTTTATAACATATCAAAATTAGTGTCTATACAAATAATAACAAAGATAATCTTAAAAATGTTGATGAAACAAGCAAAATAAACGGTTCTTACTCACCACAGAGGACACAGAACGACACAGAATCGAATCTAAGTTTCTGATTATTACAAAGATAGTCAGGCAGCCACTCTGATAAATCATAGGAATGGGATTGCCCACATTGGCACGGTCATCGTTCAGCGAAGTGGAGGGCACTTCGATTCCTTCCATCTCCCGTAAACCGAAATTGGTCTTCTGCAGCATTTCCACCAGGAAAGCAGGGGTTCCGCCGGTGAACCAATAGTCGCCAAACGAGTTTATCGTACTCGTCGATAAGCAGTTTTTCGAAACTTTGTATCCCTATCGGGAGTTTCCGCAACGGAATGGTTACGGGTGTATTCATGACTCTATTGTGTTTTTAGATACGTGCAAAGATAACATTTTACGACGGATACCCATCCGGGCACCCCCTCACCGACAGCCGGGCTACACCTCACCGACAGTCAGGGACCAGATCTCTGACAGCCGGAGGCCCTTATTTTCCGATCGCCACTTCTTCCGGACACTCCAAGCAAGTGAGGTAGACAAGAGATAGATCTGCAATCCTCCCGCCAATGCCTCGTACCGATAGTGATATGCCCGATACAGCATTGCCTGTCGATCCGCGTTTCGTCCATCCTTATCCGCCGGTCTGTCCGGAAGCCAAACAAAGATTGTATGTTCTCCCCAACAACGGCAGTGGTGGCAGCAATGGCGGCGGCAACAGGAACAAGCACGGAGGTTTCGCTTTTACTCTTTTCTGTTGTTTCTGTTGTTGTATTGTATTGTTCTGTATTGTTCTGTATTGTATTGTAGGTTTTTCTGGGTTTTTCTTCCTCAGCCACAGCAAGTTGCAAAGGTTCTTCCGCAACAGGTTCCGTAACCTCTTCCATCACTTCCGGAATCACATTATGCACAGTACGAGCCACCTTTGGCGGACGTCCTCCTTTCGCTCCATTACGACGGCTGTTTGCACATCTCCGGTCCATAGGTTCCATCACTCGGTCCAGATAAAAAGAATGAAACTCCGGCTCCTCTCCTTCACCAAAATCAAAAAGCCCGAAGTTGAGCAGCACATCTCTGAACAACTCAACAGTACCGTTATTGCAACGCGCCAACTGGCTCAATAAGGAAGGTCTGTAACACGTCGTATAGGCAGGCTGATGACGCAAGTAGATCAGAATTGCCATATAGGCTCCCACTCCTCCCGGTCCGAGAGCTTCTATCAAGTCTCCCACTTCCCGTGTGTTCAGGAAATCTTTCTCAAGAATAAAAAATTGTTTTCTTTCCATTTGTTTTTGAGTTTAATTCACCACGGAGGACACAGAGAACACAGAGAATATCTTTCTCTTAAACATCTTAATAAACAAGAGATTAAAACTCTGTGTCCTCCGTGTACTCTGTGGTGAATCGTATTCATTTCTATACAGTTCATCGTTCTAAACGTTCCGGCTTACAAAAGTAAATATTTACCTTTTAAGAAGTGTGACCTGACAGGTCACACTTCTATCAAAGTTCCTGAAACACACCTCCTTTTTACCTGTGAGGGCAGTTACCGGTCACCGGGACATTTCCCACTCAGGAAATCTTAAAAAAGATTCTCTGTGGAACTCTGTGTCACTCCGTGGTAAACTTCATTCATCGATTATAGTTCATCTTTTATCGTTAAAACCTCCGCTCCCGTCTATCGCTTTTGCGCCTCTTTCTTATACGCTGTACCTTTGTTTCAGTAAAATCAAAGAACCAAGCGTATGACAAACGTAAAAAGAATCACCCTGATAGCCCTCTGCCTGGCAGCCACCCTGCCCGAAGGCGGATTGTGGGCGCAACAAACCGGAACCTCCGGGCAAATGCAGGCCAGCGACTCGGTGGCAATACCTGCCCGGTGGGACCTGCAAAGCTGCATCGATTATGCTTTGCAGCAAAACATCAGCATCCGTCGCAACAGAATCAACGCACAAAGCACACAGGTGGACGTGAAGACAGCCAAAGCGGCCCTCTTCCCCAGCCTTTCATTCTCCAGCAGCCAGAATCTGGTGAACCGTCCCTATCAAGAGTCGAGCAGCATCATCAGCGGATCGGAAGTGCTGAAGAGCAGCAACAAGACAACCTACAACGGAAACTACGGGCTGAATGCACAATGGACCGTATACAACGGCAGCAAACGCCTGAAGACCATCGAGCAGGAAAAACTCAACAACCGGGTGGCGGACCTCGACGTGGCTACTTCGGAGAATGACATCCGGCAGTCCATCGCCCAGACCTACATACAAATACTGTATGCGGCCGAGTCGGTGAAGGTGAACGAAAACACCCTGCAAGTATCCGAAGCCCAGCGGGACCGCAGCAAGCAACTGCTGGATGCGGGAAGCATCGCCCGGAGCGACTATGCCCAACTGGAAGCACAAGTCAGCACCGACCGCTATCAACTGGTCACGGCACAGGCCACGCTTCAGGATTATAAACTGCAACTGAAACAACTGCTCGAACTGGACGGCGAACAGGAGATGCAGATATATCTGCCTGTGCTGGGTGACGAAAATGTACTGTCGCCCCTGCCCACCAAAGCAGACGTGTTTCAGGCTGCCGTGGCCCTACGGCCGGAGATCGAGGCAAGCAAACTCAGTGTGGAGGCTTCGGAACTGGGCATCGGAATAGCCCGGTCGGGATATCTGCCCAGCGTCAGCCTGACAGCCGGAATAGGGACAAACCATACGAGCGGAAGCGACTTCACCTTCGGGGAACAGGTGAAAAACGGATGGAATAACTCCATCGGACTCAGCATCAGCGTACCTATCTTCAACAACCGGCAGACGAAAAGCGCCGTAGAAAAGGCCAAACTTCAGTATCAGACCAGCCAACTGACGCTGCTCGATGAACAGAAAACTCTGTATAAGACCATCGAAGGGTTGTGGCTCGATGCCAACAGCGCACAACAACGCTATGCGGCAGCTGTAGAAAAGTTGCGCAGCACGCAGACCAGCTATGAACTGATCAGCGAACAGTTTAATGCCGGCATGAAGAATACGGTAGAACTGCTTACGGAGAAGAACAATCTGCTGCAAGCACAGCAGGAGTTGCTACAGTCCAAATAT
>OHGS01000887.1_pt1 | contig 11405 bp, 7 predicted proteins | sample 1567831 | NCBI WGS metagenome assembly OHGS01 (sample SAMEA3879596, study PRJEB24766) | human gut metagenome | biome: human-associated habitat; feature: feces | place: USA | collected 1985/1987
TGGAAGTTCTGCTGTGGTTTTATGACAGGAACATGGGGAATGCGAAAAAAGCCGTGTCCCTCATTATGACGGGAATCGCACTTCTGATCCCGGTGCTTTGTGTGTCGAGATTTCAGCTGATCTTTGCGGTGATTCTCGCAGTGCTGACATTTATGATCGTCAGCGGACACAGGAAAATCAGGTATCTTTTCATGGCAGCGGCGGGACTTGTTCCACTCTATGTGATCTTAACGATTGCCAGAAGCCATGATGTGACGTATCTGAATGGGATCTTTGAGATGAAGAATGCGGCTACGCCGATCTTTATCACGCAGCCTTACATGTATATCGCAAACAATTACGATAATTTTGACTGTCTGGTGAAAAATCTGCCGAAATTTTCTTATGGCCTGCGGATGTTATTCCCGTTTGTGTCATTAACGGGATTGAAATTTGTAATGCCAAATCTGGTTCCGGCAACGGTCTATCTGACCAGTACCGAATTGACAACGTTTACAATGTTTTATGATGCTTATTATGATTTTGGAGTCATTGGAGCATTTGTGATAGCTCTGCTTATTGGTGTTGTGGCAAAGGTCATTATTGATATTATTAAAAAAAGTGATAACCCGGTTGTATATCTTTTTTATGGACAGATTGCAGTGTATCTGGCTCTTGCATTTTTTACAACATGGTTCAGCAGTCCTGCGACATGGTTCTGGCTGATCATTACAGGGATGATTTATTGCTATGTAGGATATGATAAGAAATAGAGGATGAAAAAGAAAAGATGAATAACGATCAGACTTCTGTAGATGTGGTGATACCATCATACAGACCAGATGAAAAATTTAGCAGACTTGTGAAAAAACTTCAGGAACAGGAATATCCGATCGGCACTATTTTTGTGATTAATACAAAGGCCGGAAGGTTTCCGAAAGAAGTAGAGCAGATGGAAAAGGTAAAAGTATCCCATATAGAACGCCGGGAATTTGATCATGGCGCAACACGGGATATGGGAATGCAGATGTCAAAGGCGGAAATTGTTGTATTTATGACACAGGATGCAGTGCCAGCAGATGAATATGTGATTGGAAATCTGGTGAAAGTACTGGAAGAAGATGAAATGACCGGGGCGGCGTATGCACGTCAGCTTGCAGCATCTGATTGTAATTATATAGAAAAATATACCAGAAAATTCAATTACCCGGAAAACAGCCGGATAAAAAGCAAGGAAGATTTACAGGAAATGGGCATTAAAACATTCTTCTGTTCTAACGTTTGTGCGGCATATAAACGGAATATTTATGAAAAAGCAGGTGGATTCTGCAAGAAAACAATATTTAATGAGGATATGATATTGGCCGGTCATATGATAAATGCCGGATATAAGCAGCAGTTTCACCGCAATTTTGATATGGCTGTGTCACAGGCAGAACATCCGGAAGTATTTGAGGGTATAAAGTCTGAAAGCGAAGGAATAAAACTGGTGAAGCAGACAGCCGCTCATTTGGTAAAACGGCGGAAAATACATCTGGTTCCCAAACTGGTTTATCAAAGTGGGTGTAAGTACATTGGTTACCGGATGGGGAAAATGTATAAAAAATTGCCGGATAAAGTCGTTAAATGGTGTTCGATGAGTCCGGGTTACTGGGAAAAGTAGACGAAAAGCTTTATTTTTGATTGAAGTTTGTCATATTTTAAGGTAATATAGATATGATATGATAAGCTACGGCTGAAGAAAGGATATAAAAAGTAATGGCAAAAGATAAAAAAAGATATAAAAGACGGGGACAAAGGTCGAAAACAAGGGGATTTGCATCCTGGTCTTTGGGTAAGAAGATTGGAGCCATTCTTGGAGGAACATTGGTAACGGTAGCAGCGATTGGAGCTGTCATTGTAGCCAGTAAACTTTCGAAGATCAATACAGTAAAGTTAGATACAGATAAATTAAGCGTTTCAAAGGAAGCCAAAAAAAGAGGAAACGGATATCTGAACGTTGCATTGTTTGGTGTGGATTCAAGAGACAATGATCTGGATAAAGGAACCAGAAGTGATACAATAATGATTGCAAGCCTGAATAAGAAAACAATGAAGGTGAAAATTGCATCGATATATAGAGACACATTGTCAGAGCAGGAAGATGGAACATTGAATAAAATCAATGCAGCATATTCATATGGCGGTCCGGAAGGTGCTCTTTCAGTGTTAAATAAGAATTTGGATATGAATATAGAACATTATGTAACGGTGAATTTCAACTCGATGATAGACATTGTAGATTCTGTGGGCGGAATTGATATCGATGTACAGGAAGATGAAATGCCGTACATCTGTGGTTATGTTCAGGAAATTATGAAGGTGACCGGAAAGCTGTCTCCGGGAGTTACAGAACCGGGAACACAGACTCTGAATGGTGTGCAGGCAACTGCATATGCCAGAATCAGATACACGGCCGGAGATGATTTCAGACGTGCAGAAAGGCAGCGGGCGGTTCTGCAGAAAGTTGTAGAGAAGCTGCAACAGGCATCACCGGCACAGTTGAATAAGATTATTGATAAGGTTTTTCCTGAGGTTTCGACAAACTTCACAATGACAGAAATCCTTGAATATGCGAAAGATGCGTTTGATTATGAACTGGGAGAAACAACAGGGTTCCCATTTGATAAGACAACCGATACATTGGGAAATGTAGGAAGCGTTGTTATTCCGGTTACAATGGAAAGTAATGTAAAGCAGCTGCATAGTTTCTTCTATGGAGAAAGTGATAATTATGATGTGTCTTCTACAGTATCGGATATCAGTGCAAAGATAGAGAAAAAAGCCGGAAACAGAGATGCGGATACAGACGAATCAACGCAGGAGTTTATGCAACAGCCGGAAGAGACATATTCCGGAAACAGTGGAACAACAAAGAACAGTTCGGGAAGTACAGGAACAACCGGAAGCACTTCGTACAGATCGGGAACGAGTGGCAACAGTGGTACTTCGGGAAGTACAGGGACAACGGGAAGTACAACCGGAAGCACAACTGGAACAAGTACGGGAAGTGGTACATCAACCGGAACAGGAAGCGGAACAACAGGAAGTACAGGAACGACAGGAAATGGTACATCAACGGGAGATACTTCAACCGGGACAGGCGGAGAATCAACTGGCGGCGAAGGTACCACAGAGTAGAACACCATAAAGATAGAAAAAGGGGTATTATTCATGAAAAAAGTCAAAAAAATAATTGTATCATTTCTTTTGATGTGTATGTTGTGTGTTGGAATGACATGTGTGGCAAGTGCAACCGCAGCAGAATTCAGATTTTCTGATCCGCAGACCAGTGTCGGAGCAGAGGTAGATGTAACGGCAAAGGTTTCATCTGCGAAAGCGTTAAATACAATTCAGGCAACATTAAGCTATGATAAAACAAAGCTGCGCTTCATCAGCGGTGATGATGCTACAGGTGGAGACGGAACAATTACAATATCAAGAAATGATGAAAAAGCCGGAACAACGATGGAATTCAATTTAAAATTCCAGGCATTGGATGAGGGAACAACATCGGTAGAAGTTGCTAAGGTTGATGGAATTGATAGCAATGGAGTTGCATTGGAGATTACGTCAGGTTCTTCATCTGTCAGCATAGCAGAAGGCGATAAATCGCTGATTCAGAAAGAAGATACCAGTTCGGCTGCTGGTGGAACAGAGGTTAAGATTGGAAAATCAAAATATATCGTAACGGATGATTTTTCGGATACGATTATTCCTGATGGTTTTGTAAGAGATGCGTTGAAATTTGAAGGAACAGATCATCAGATTATTAAGCAGGAATCAAGTGGTGCACTTGCAATGTATCTTACACCTGAAAACGGAGGAGATGCGGATTTTTATCTGTATGACAGTGATACCGGAAAATTCGCTCCTCTTGAAGTAATAGAGGTTGCAAAGGGCAGATATATTATTCCTTTGGCTGATGACGGAAATATCTCATTGCCAAGCCAGTATCAGAAGACATCACTTACATTAAACGGAAAAGAGTTTGATACATGGCAGGATACAAAGAATGCGGAATATTATATTGTCTATGCGATGAATTCGGATGGAGAAAAGACAACATACCGTTATGATACAACAGATGGTACGTACCAGAAATATTCGCCATCATCAGGAACATCTTCAACGTCAGATTCTACTGTCAATAACGGAAAAGGAATCTGGGGAAAAATTTTAAATTTTGTAGATAGTTTTTTGGATATCGTAGTAATTATTGCACTTGTTCTTTTTGTAGTACTGCTGATCGTAGTAATTATTACTTCTGTAAAACTTCATTATAGAGATCTTGAATTAGATGATCTGTATGACGAATATGGAATTGATATGGATGAGGAAGAAGCAGAGAAGAAGATTCAGAAAAAAGCTGCGAAAAAAGTAAATAAAGAGAAGAAGAAAAATAAAAAGACAGCTAAAAAACCAGCAGCTGTAAAGAAAACGTCAAGATTTGACTATGGAGAAGACGAATTTGAAGATTATGAGGATGATTTCGATGATGAGGATCCATGGGTGACAGAAAATATTGCTAAAGCAATGGAACACAAGCCTGCTAAGAAACAATCAGCAAGGCAGAAAAAGCCAGCAAGGCGTACAGAACCTGAAAGAGAAAAGAAACCATCCAAAGGTGTCCGTGCCTTAGATGAGACAGGTCCGGCAATCCGTAAACCTGTTAAGAAGATCAATCTGGAGGATACCAATGATTTTGAAGCATTTACACCTCTGGATGAAGAAGCGTTTGACAACTTTGAAGGTTATTATTCGGAAGATGATGATTATGATATGTTCGGAGCAGGTTATGATGATGAAGATCTGTTCGATGCGACAGCAGATCTTTTGAGTAATCATCCGGAAAAGAGAAGAAGTCATGCGGAAATGGATGATACATTCAAAATGGATGTGATTGATCTCGATTAAAATAGGATGAATAGAATGAACCGGTTTGTAGAAATCAGAAAGAATTTGATGGAAGCAAACCGGTTCTTTTTTTTTTTATGTGTTCCTGATAAGCTTTTTGAGTGTAGAAAATGTATACCCCATCTCCTTCCATTTTCCAAGGAGCTCATCCAGAATCTCACCATTGGTACTGGAGGTGTTATGCAGCAGCACGATGGCACCCGGATGGATCCGTCCGAGAAGCTTGTCAAAGGCTTCTTCTTTGGATGGCTGCGCGTCGGCCAGCCAGTCAACGTAGGCAAGACTCCAGAAGAAGGTATGATACCCCATGTCTTTTGCCATCTGCAGATTTTCAGTACTGTATTTTCCCTGTGGCGGCCGGTAGAAGCGGGTCATGGATTTGCCTGTGATATCTTTATACAGAGTTTCTACACTCTTAAGTTCTCTGGAAAATGTCTCCTTTGTTGCAATCTGGGACATATCGGGGTGATGGAAGGTATGATTGCCGATGGTATGGCCTCCTTTTAACATCTGCTTTATCAGTTCCGGATTATCACGCAGAAAGTTTCCGACAACAAAAAATGTGGCTTGAACGTTGTGCCGTTTTAAAGCATTCAAGATAGCCGGTGTATTTCCGTTTTCATAGCCGCAGTCAAAAGTAAGATAGATGACTTTTTTATCCGTCTTTTGTGCATAGTAGGCGTGATATTGCTGAAGCTCATCGAAAGATGCATTACCGACAGGAACTTTGCCTTCCTCCTGAAAGCTGAGACCCCAGTTTTCGGCAGCCGGCAGAATCGTGGAGAGGGGATTGCCGGAAGTCGAGGCTGTCGGAACTGTGCCGGAGGAAGCTGCATTACCGGATGAACTTTTATCATCTGTTTTGACAGACGTAGGCGGAAAGATCCGGGCAATCTGTCCGCCTGCAAAGAAACAGAATGAAAAGAAGAATAAGAGGATCAATGGTTTGTAATTATGTAATCGGGACATAAGAACTCCGCAGGAATCATTTGTTCATATATATGCAGCAAATACAAAGTTATGACCTGCCTTGCAAATAGCAGGGAATCATAGTAGTATAGGGAAGAAAGAAAAAGGGACGGAATTGAATGGAATATGGATGCAAAAATAAATGAAGATGTAAAGAATAAAAAGCAGGATAATCTGATCACTGCGGAGATCAGATATAAAATGACAGCGAAGGGTATGATGATCACCAAATATTATGGAGCGGACAGTTGTGTGGTTCTGCCGGATGAGATAGAAGGAGAAACTGTGACCGCACTGGATGATTATGCATTTGCCAGGAATCTGGAAGTGGAAGAGATCTGGCTGCCGGAAGCGTTAAAAGAAGTCGGTCGTTACGCATTCTACCGGTGCAGGAACCTGAAAAAACTGATTCTGGGAAATCAACTGCTCGATATGGGTGGCGGTGCATTGACGGGGTGTCGTCTGGAAGAAGTGGAGATATATTTCCGTGAGGGCAAGAAGAGCTGTCTGAAATCCATTGTAGAAGAGATGCGTTATCAGATCCGTGTAAGCTTATACGGATACAGTTGGAGATGTTGCGCAGAAAAAAACAGTACAGATGAATGGTTGCGGGAAGTTCGGATTCTATTTCCGGAACACTATGAAGAGGCGGTTGAGAACACCCCGGCAAGGATTCTTGAGACACACCATCATGGTGCGGGAGGATATTACCGCCAGTGCTTTTATAACCGGGAATTAGATTATAAGAAATATGATGATATGTTCTATCATACGGTTGCGGAGGATACAGAAGAGACTGCGGTGGAGCTTGCACTGAACCGTCTGCGTTTCCCGGAGGAATTGTCGGAGAAGAACAAAAATGTCTACAAAACATATATACGGGAGCATATGGAAACGGTGGCAGCGTATCTGGTAAAGAGAGAAGATATAGAAGGAATCCGGTTTCTGGAGCAGAAGAAGCTGTGGAGTGAACCGGCTTTACAGACAGGTATGGATGTAGCGGCAGAGGGGAACAGGACGGAAAGTCTGAGTGTGCTTATGGATGTCAGAAAAGAGTTGTTCCCGAAGAAGAAAAAGACGTTTGAATTGTAAGGAGAAAAAGCGGAAAATCATATGACAGATACGAAGAGACGTATAAAAAATGAAGAAATAAAGAAAGAAACAACAGAACCGGAGGGTGTGTCACAGTCAACTGCCATGCTGGAACGTATGGAGTCTGTCAGCCGAAAGATCCTGATCACAGCAAGAAATGAGCTTTATATGAAGATGCGTTTCCTGGACGTTGCATTGTCGTGCATGCCATTCATACCGGATACTGGTGCGGACGGCATGGGAACGGATGGACTGTACCTTTATTATGATCCGCAGTATCTGGGGGGATTGTTCCGGGAAGACCGCGTTATGGTGAACCGGATCTATCTGCATCTGGTACTGCATGGTATCTTCCGGCATATGCTCCGGAGAAAGGGAAGAGAAGAGCGGATTTATCATCTGGCCTGCGACATTGTGGCAGAATCCATCATCGACGGGCTTCAGTACCGCTGTGTGATGAAGGCCAGGTCTCTTCCGAGAAGAGAGATGTACCGGATGCTGAAGAAGGAAATGAAGACACTGACGGCAGAACGGGTATATGAAGTGCTGAAGAAAGAAGAATTCCCGGAAACGAAGCTTGGACAGTTAGAGTCAGACTTCCGTGTGGACGATCACAGCTACTGGCCGAAAGATGAGGATAAGAAGAAGCAGAGCCAGATCGAGAATCAGTGGCAGGACATCAGCGAACGTATGGAGACGGAGCTGGAGACATTTTCCAAAGAAGCATCGGAAAGTTCGGGCAGTCTGATCGATCAGGTGAAGGTTGAGAACCGGGAACGGATGGATTACCGGGAATTCTTACGGAAGTTTTCGGTTTTAAAAGAAGAGATGACGGTAGACCCGGATTCTTTTGACTATAATTTCTACAGCTATGGTTTGTCGTTGTATGGGAATATGCCATTGATCGAGCCGCAGGAGTGGAAGGAAGTCCAGAAGGTTGAAGAATTTGTGATTGTGATCGATACATCAATGTCGTGCTCCGGGGAACTGGTGAAAAAGTTCCTGGAAGAGACATATGGTGTGCTGAGTGAGAATGACAGCTTTTCCCGAAAGGTGAATATTCATATCATACAGTGTGATGACCAGATCCAGACGGATCAGAAGATCACCTGTGAGGAAGAACTGAAATCTTATATGGAGAAGTTAGAATTAAAGGGCGAAGGCGGAACGGATTTCCGCCCGGCATTTGCCTATGTGGACGAAATGATCCGGCAGCATACCTTTGAACATCTGCGGGGGATGATCTATTTTACGGATGGCCGGGGAATCTATCCGGCGAAAAGGCCTGTATATGAGACGGCATTTGTGTTCATGGAGGAAGAATATGAGGACGTGGATGTCCCGCCATGGGCGATCAAGATCATTCTGGAAGAAGGACAGGACTTTTAAGGAAATGTTGAAATACATGGAGGAAAGAACATAAATGGATATAAAGCGAGCAAAGAAAGAAATCAGAGATTCCATCGAGGCATATCTTGCCAAAGATGAGTTCGGGGATTATATGATTCCACAGATCAGACAGAGACCGATTCTTTTGATGGGGCCTCCGGGGATCGGAAAGACCCAGGTGATGGAGCAGGTGGCCAAAGAGTGTAAAGTGGCGCTGGTGGCATATACGATTACGCACCACACCAGACAGAGTGCGGTGGGACTGCCATTTATTGAAAAGAAAGTATATAGCGGAAAAGAATATTCCGTTACCGAATATACGATGAGTGAGATTATTGCCTCAATATACGATAAGATGGAAGAAACGGGATTAAAAGAAGGAATTCTGTTCATCGATGAGATCAACTGTGTGTCCGAGACGCTGGCACCGACGATGCTGCAGTTCTTGCAGTGTAAGATGTTCGGCAATCAGAAGATCCCGGAAGGCTGGATCATCGTGGCGGCAGGCAATCCGCCGGAATATAATAAGTCGGTTCGCGATTTTGATGTGGTGACGCTTGACCGCATCAAGAAGATCGATGTGGATGTGAACTATGATGTCTGGAAAGAATACGCATATCAGGTAGATATCCATCCGGCGGTCCTTGCATATCTGGAGATCCGCAGAGATTATTTCTATCGCATGGAGACGACCGTGGACGGAAGAGTCTTTGCAACGGCCAGAGGATGGGAAGATCTGTCACAGCTTCTGAAGACGTATGAGAAGCTGGGAAAGAAAGCAGACAGAGAGGTCGTTCATCAGTACATTCAGCATTGGAAGATTGCAAAGGATTTTGCGAATTATCTGGAACTGTACAGAAAATACAAGAAAGATTACGGACTTGAGAAGATCATAGAAGGTGTCTACACAAAGGACACTTTGGAAAGACTGCAGTATGCAGCATTTGATGAGCGTCTCAGTGTAGTTAACATGCTGATCGGAAGACTGGGAACTTGCTTTAAAGATTATTTTCTGAAAGATCGTTTTGTGACGATTCTGTATGATTATCTGAAACTATATAAATCGAATCTGCAGATTGATCTTGTGGTCTGTGAGGCAAGAGAAAAGTATGAAAAGCTTCGGAAAGAAGAGCAGATGACAAAGCAGGAAGATCATGTACGCAAACAGGTACTGGATACGCTGGAATCATATGAACAGCTTACGAAAGAGGAACATCTGGATGGAGAAGCAGCATTTGAACGTGTAAAGGAATTGTTTGGCAATGAAGTGGCAGGGCGGGAAGAACTGACAGAGCATACACTTGCTGCGCTGGAACACGCATTTGATTTCATGGAAGCTGCATTTGGAGACAGTCAGGAGATGGTCTCTTTCGTGACCGAACTTAACACGAATTATTACAGTATCCAGTTCCTGAGGGAAAATGACTGCGACAAGTATTATCAGTACAATAAGAAATTGTTATTTGACAAACAACAGGAAGAGATCCTGTCCGAAATGGATGAGATCGAACAGGATCTGAACACTGCCGTAAAATAATGGTTAAAATTTAATATGTAAGTTTATATCCGTGGCGGATCTTACGGAAAATTTTCCAGATAATGACTGCCGGAAAACTGAGTGCAATATAAAGAGACGACAGTACGCCGACACCTCCGCCGATGATCATAAGAATTAAAATACCAATATTCATAAGAAAGTCCTCCTTGCTGATGTTCGCCGCCGGGAGATTTCAAAGAACCCAATGTGGCAGCTTTTGTGTAAATATGATATGGAATTTTGCTTCCGGATACATTATATGCATTTTGGCAAGGCAGTGAAAGAGAAGAAAGGACTTCTTAACACGGTCTGAACAGAATACGTTAATTTCTTAACGGAGTTTTAACAAAAGAAGTACATTTACTTTAAACGGCACAGGTGTTAGAATAAACAATGTATATGGATACTGGGATGATTGCGGATATAACGCATATAAGAGCAGCATATACGATGAATGAACGTAAAAAATATAAGATGACATAAAGGAGAATATATATGAAATGGAATCAGTTTCGCCTGAAGACGACGACAGAGGCAGAAGATATTGTCAGCAGCATGCTTGCTGATCTTGGAATCGAAGGAGTGCAGATCGAGGACAAGATACCGCTCACCCAGTCTGACAAAGAGCAGATGTTCGTAGACATCCTGCCGGATATACCGGAAGATGATGGATGTGCATATCTGACATTCTATCTGGACGAAGATGTAGACAAACAGGAGATGTTACTGAAAGTCAGACAGGAATTGGAAGAGATGAGAAGTTACCTGAATGTAGGGGAGTGTACGATTGAAGAATCACAGACAGAAGATGTAGACTGGGTGAATAACTGGAAACAGTATTTCCATCAGTTCTATATTGATGACATTCTTGTCATTCCTTCATGGGAAAATGTCGAGGCGAAGGACAGTGACAAGATGGTGATCCATATCGATCCGGGTACAGCATTCGGAACCGGTATGCATGAGACAACACAGCTCTGCATCCGTCAGCTTAAGAAATATGTGACAGAGGATACAGAAATCTTAGATGTAGGATGTGGAAGCGGAATCCTTGGAATGCTGGCATTGAAGTTCGGCGCAAAGCATTCCGTAGGAACGGATCTGGATCCGTGTGCGATCGATGCAACATATGAGAATATGGACAATAACGGGATTAGCAGAGATCAGTATGAAGTCATGATCGGTAACATCATTGATGATAAAGCAGTACAGGACAAGGTGGGATATGAAAAATATGATATTGTAGCAGCAAATATCCTGGCAGATGTACTGGTGCCGCTGACACCTGTGATCATTCATCAGATGAAAAAAGGCGGTATCTATATCACGAGTGGAATCATCGAAGACAAAGAAGATGTGGTAGTAAAAGCTGTGAAGGAGGCAGGTCTGGAAGTCCTGGAAGTCAATCACCAGGGTGAGTGGGTATCTGTAACAGCAAGAAAGAATTAGAGGATCTGATATGCAGCATTTTTTTGTATCACCG
>OHGS01000897.1_pt1 | contig 11316 bp, 5 predicted proteins | sample 1567831 | NCBI WGS metagenome assembly OHGS01 (sample SAMEA3879596, study PRJEB24766) | human gut metagenome | biome: human-associated habitat; feature: feces | place: USA | collected 1985/1987
ATTCAAGAATTCGGGATACACTTATAAGATCGTGGATAATCAGATCGTAGTATCTGCGACGAAAGAAGCGACAAAAGACGTACAGACAACTCAGCAACAAAAGCAGAGAAAAGTTTCGGGAGTTGTAAAAGATGCAATGGGTGAAGCCATCATTGGAGCATCAGTAGTAGAAAAAGGAGCTCCTTCTAATGGTACTATAACAGATATTAACGGACAATTCAGTCTGACAGTAGGCGGCAACGAATTACAAATTACCTATATCGGTTATATGCCTGAAACAGTATCGTTGAAACCAGGTGTTACTTCTTACAATGTTACCATGAAAGAAGATACAAAGACCCTTGACGAGGTAGTTGTAGTAGGTTACGGCGTACAGAAAAAAGCAAATTTAACAGGTGCAGTATCATCCATTAATGCTGAAGCACTGGAATCTCGTTCTGTATCAAGTGTTTCTGCAGCAATGGCTGGAACAATGCCGGGTGTAACAGCTATCCAATCTTCCGGTGCTCCGGGATTACAAACCGGAACAATTACCGTACGTGGTAAAAACTCGGTGAATGCGGCCAATCCGTTAGTCATCGTAGACGGTGTACCGGGTAGTATGAATACCATTGACCCACAGGATATCGAAAGTTTGACAGTATTGAAAGATGCTGCTTCTGCCGCAATCTACGGTGTACAGGCTGCCAACGGTGTAATCTTGATTACAACTAAAAAAGGTAAGAAAGGACAAGATGCCAAAGTATCCTATTCGGGTAGTGTAGCATGGGCAACTCCTACAACAAAACTAAACTTCCTTGGTTCGGCAGACTATGCTATGCTGTACAATGAAGCTGTAAAAAATGAAAATCCCAATGCCGCCCTTCCGTATAGCGATGAAGATATCGAGCTTTTCCGGAATGGAACTGATCCAATCGGACACCCCAATACAGACTGGTATAAAGAGACATTTAAAAATTTTGCATTTGAACAACAACACAATTTCTCAATCAATGGTGGTTCTGAAAAAACAAATTACAGTGCATCGGTTGGTTATCTCTATCAAGGTGGTTTAACAAACGAAAATGATTATAATCGTTTCACCGGTCGTATCAACGTTGAATCAGAAATCAGCAAATGGTTTTCTGCCGGACTGAATGTATCCGGATATAGAGGAACACGTGAGGATGGAGCTGTCGGATTTGCTACACTGATGAGTGAAGTGACCCGTAACAGCCCGACACTACCGGTTTACAATGAAGATGGTACATTTAATTATAGCGGAAAAGCCAATCCGGTAGCAGAATTAGGAAGAACCGGTTTTTATCGTCAGATGGACCAGCAGTTGAATGCTATCCTACATGCAACCGTACACATCTTACCGGAATTGAGCGTTAAGGGATTATTCTCTGTACGTAATGATATTCGTAACATCGATTACTTCAAGAAACATTATTCATATGGTACCGGATCAAATATTTCTGATTCTGGTTTGAGAGAAGGATACGATAAATATTATATCTGGAACGAATATACATCTCAGTTGTTGGTGAACTATAACAAAACGTTCAAGCAACATACTATCGGTGCATTGTTTGGCTTTGAGCAGTGGGAGCAACTTTATAAATATACAGAAGCCACACGTAAGGGTGGTGGTAGCGATGAACTAACAGAGTCATTGAATACACTGGATAAATCATCTCAAACCAATTCTGACGGTGGCACGGAGTTAGCCCGTCGTTCATACTTTGGCCGTATCCAATACGATTACGCTGACAAATATTTATTTGAAGCGAATCTGCGTGCAGATGCTTCTTCACGTTTCCCGAAAGATAATCGTTGGGGTGTATTCCCTGCATTCTCTGCCGGATGGAGAATCTCAGAGGAAAACTTTATTAAAGACAATCTGAACTGGATGAGTAACTTGAAGTTACGTTTAGGTTGGGGTCGTACCGGTAACGAAGAATTGAGCGATATCTACCCTGCAGTAGCGACTTATGCTTATGGTTCTTATATGTTTGGTAATACATTGAACACAACCGCCTATGAAGCGAGATATGTAAACAGTGCACTTCAGTGGGCCACAGTTACTAATTACGAAGTTGGATTAGACGCAGGATTCTTAGATAATAAACTTGGATTTGAACTGTCTGTATACAAGAAAAAAACAGATGACATGCTATTGAAACTTCCGGTACAGGGTATTTTAGGTATGTCAGCACCGGTTCAGAATGCAGGTAGTGTAGAAAATACAGGTTTCGATTTGAACATTTTCCACAATAACCGTATCAATAAAGATTTCAGCTATGCTGTAAATTTAAATCTGGCTTATGTAAAAAACCGTATCACAAACCTTGAGGGTACTGAAGGAGAAGATCCTGACAACAATAAATTATGGCGTTTAGAAGGTTATCCCATCGGTTCATTCTATGGTTACAAAGCAATCGGTTATTTCAATACTGAAGAGGAACTGGCCAACGAACCGAAACGTACAGGAACAGAAAAATTGGGTGATATCAAATATGCTGATTTGAATGGTGATGGTAAAATTGATGCTGCGAATGACCGTACAGTGATCGGTCAAAACTTCCCGAGCTGGACAGGTGGTTTAAGCATTAACCTGTATTGGAAAGACTTCGACTTCTCTGCTCTGTTCCAAGGTGCATTCGATGTCGATAAATACTGTGAAGCCGAATCTTCATACGCATTCTATAATGGTGGTAAAGTGCTGAAAAAACACTTAGATCGATGGACTCCGGAAAATCATAATGCCAGCTATCCTCGTATCACAAAAGATTCACAAACTAACTTCGTAACTTCTTCTTTCTGGTTGGAAGACGCGTCTTATGTACGTTTGAAGAATGTGTCATTAGGCTACAATCTGCCTAAGAGTTGGCTGAACAGAATTGGCGTTAGCAGAATCAAAGTCTATGTAGCTGGTGAAAACTTACTGACATTCTGTGGTCTTGAAGACATTGACCCGGAAGAATCAAGTACACGCGGATGGTCATATACCAACGTGAAGAAAGTTTCATTAGGCCTAAAAGTTTCATTCTAAATCCCTCAATACTATAAAAATATGAAAAAGAATTACTTATATATATTTGCAACAGCCCTTATAGTAGGGTTCAGCTCTTGTAGCGACTTTCTGGATCGCTATCCTCAGGAAGAGCTTTCTGATGGTAGCTTCTGGAAAACGCCGGATGACGCAAACAAAGTAGTCTCAGACCTCTATGGCTATCTGTCTACATGGGATCAAGACAACGACATTAATTCAGACAATGCCACAATGGGTATCAAATGGGCTGCAGGTAATATTTCCAAAGGAATTTATGACCCGGCAGACCAAGGTTGGAGCGGTGATTATGCAAATGTCCGTCAGTGTAACTTGATTCTTTCAAAAATAGACGAGATTCCTGATTATCCTGAAGCAGATAAAACCAAAGCACTCGGACAGGTATATTTCTTCAGAGCGTATATTTACTTTAATCTGATCCGTTCATTCGGAGACGTTCCATACATTGATAAACCTCTGGACTTAAAAGACATGGAAGGAATCACACGTATGCCAAGAGCAGAAGTATATGAGAAAGTCATGGCTGATTTTGACAGAGCAATTGCTGCCCTTCCAACAGAATGGCCTGCTTCTGACTATGGACGAATTACTAAAGGAGCCGCTATGGCAATGAAAGCAAGAGCTGCTTTATACTACGGAAATTGGGATGTAGCTGCCAAAGAAGCCAAAAATGTAATGGATTTAGGCTTGTATGAACTTTATGATAAAGACAATACAGGCAAATATGCTGAACTTTTCTGGGAAAAAGCCGATGGTTGTGACGAATTCATACTTGTTACCCAATTTAACTACCCGGACAAAACTCACTACCTGATGGGGTGGGAATGTTTCCCTACAAAAGGTTGGGGTGGCATGAACCCCACTCAAAGTCTGGTGGACGCATTCGAAGATAGTGAAGGCGCTCCGATCAGTAAATCTAAAATATACGATTCAACAGATCCATTCAAAAACCGTGACCCACGTTTGGAGGTAGACATTTTGCACGATGGTGAGGAAATGTATGGCGTAACAATAAAAGTCGCTCCTTTGGCTTCAAGCGGTAGCACAGGCATCAACCAACATAATGATGCTACAGAAACCGGATATTATGGCCAGAAATGGCTGGACCCAAGTTTAGATCCTCAGTCTGATGGCTGGAACATGGGTAAGGACTGGGTACATATCCGTTATGCTGAAGTACTCTTAACTTATGCTGAAGCCATGAATGAACTTAAGGGATTGGATCCGGCTGCATTTGATGCCGTCAATCAGGTAAGACGTCGTGTAGGTATGCCTGAACTTCAGAATACGGATGCCAGCAAGCCTACTTATTGTGCTACTCAGGATGATCTCCGTCAACGTATCCGTAACGAATGGCGTGTAGAATTTTGTCTGGAAGGCGGAAAACGTATGTGGGATATCCGTCGTTGGGGAATTGCCAAAGACGTATTGAATGCACCATTCGAAGGATTGAAATATAAGATTGTAGACAACCCGAATGATCCCGACAAAAAAGTAGATGGTGGAAAAATGTGTATCCTTTATCAGGGAGAACCGATTAAGTTGGTAGGAAGCAGATACTCGGACAATAACTATTTGTTCCCTGTACCGCAAAGCGAAATTGACTTGAATCCTGCTCTGACACAGAATCCGGGTTATTAATAATAGTGTTTAGACAATGGGGGCATTCCAATCAGGGAGTGCCCTCATTTCTCTTATTATCTTGCATCTATACTTATGAAGCGGTTACCATACCTACTTTTTTTACTACTTTTCATTACCTATTTCCTTTGTTACCAAGGGGTACTTTCACATGTGATTTATTATCACGAACAACACCATTTGTTCCTGTTCTCTAAAGAATACTTCTTCAAACAAATTCATACGGAAGGGTTGATCGCATATCTGAATGATTTCGTCGTTCAATTCTTTTATATACCCATATTGGGAAGTGCAATATTATCCGGGATATTGGCGGGAATATATCTGTTGACGCACTATTCTTTCAAAAAAATAACAGGACAAACAGACCTGTTACAATTATCCTTGTTTCCCTCTATATGTCTTTTCATTTATACAATGCCTGTAGATCATTCATTAACACCTGTCGTGGGAGTTTTCTTGGGGCTTTTGTTACTTGCCGGAATTAATCTCTTCATAACCAAACAATGGAAATGTTTCATCCGCATTCCATGGATTAATGTTCATGGAAATAAAAAGAATATGGCAATTTCCACAATTTTTATAATCATATATGCCATTGCCGCATGTTATATATTCGTACAATCATATAATATGCCGGAACGCATCATGTTGATGGCTGAGAAAAGCGTAAAAGAGAGAAATTGGGAAAACACATTGACACAAACAGAAAAATATATAAATTCAGGGAGAACCAATCAACTGATCTCCTATTTTCACAACCTGGCTTTATATCACACAGGAAAGCTACCTTACCACCTATTTGATTATCCACAAAAATTAGGAGTCAAAAGTCTGTACTTCCCATGGAATAGTGACAGCCGTGAAAGCGAATATGGACATTTCATTTATGAAGACCTGGGATATATCAACGAGGCACAACGGTGGGAGTTCGAATCGATGGTTGTCTGGGGAGAGACCGCTCCGCACCTGATTAACCTGGCACGGTATAACATAGCCAATAAACGTCCCAAAGTGGCACAGAGGTTTATCAACCTGCTTAAACAATCTCTTTTCTACAAGAAAGAGGCCGAAGCATTGGAGAAATGGCTACCGACAGGAAATGTTCCCGGGTTGAAAGTATCACCCGGCAAGACCTCCAACACACCTGTACGATTCGCGAATGTTATAAATATAGGACCGGAACTGCAATATCTGTGCGAACAAGACTCAACAAACCGGATGGCTTTCGAATATCTGATGGGTAACTTACTGTTGAGCAACAATGTCATACGTTTTGTGAATAACCTGAAGTTCATACATAATTTCGATTACCCTCAAATGCCACCCGCTTACGAAGAGGCACTCTATATCTATAAATTAGGAGTAGGCGAAGAAACTTTTTCAAAATCAGGTTTCACTGTAAGCGAACAAACCGAAAAACGATTCCAACAATATTATGGTTTATATAAAAACAGAGAAATGCAGAGACTGAAATCGGAGTTTGGAAACACCTATTGGTACTATCTGAACTTCATCAGTCCCTATGGAGATAAAATCATTAAGAATTAATCTGCACTGATATGAAAACTACCTATATTCTTTTTATGATGGCTCTTGCCTGGATACTACAAGCCTGCACAGAGCAATGTCAAAGGCCGGACTTATATACAGATAGTATTCCCTGTATATACCCGGATTATACAGGAGTCACCTTCCCGGTTAATATTGCTCCGCCAAATTTCATTATCAAGGAAGAAGCTGATGTTTTTCAAACAGAAATTGGTGTAGAAAAAGTGACAGATATTCTATATACCAGCAAGCAACCGGAAGTGATTATCCCATCCAAAGCCTGGAAAAAACTTCTCCAAAAGGCAGCCGGAAAGGAAATCTTTATTCGAATCACCCTCCTGAAAGATGGAAAATGGACACGCTTCGCAGATATTACAGATACCGTTTCTAATGAAATGATAGATCCATACCTCGCCTACCGGCTACTCTACCCGGGATATGAACTCTGGAACGAGATGGGAATCTATCAACGAAACCTGACTAATTATGAGGAAACTCCCATAGCGGAGAATAAAGCATTTGAAAAACAATGCATAAATTGCCATACGTTCAACCGGAACTCGCCCGAAACCATGATGATACATGTACGTGGAAAATCGGGAGGAACACTGATATCAAAGAATGGAAAAGTAGAAAAAGTTAATACAAAACCGGAAGGGGCCAAGAATGGGGGAACCTATGCGGCCTGGCATCCTTCAGGAAGATATATCGCATTCTCTATGAATGAGATACAACAGTTCTTCCATTCATCGGGACAAAAACCCATCGAGGTGTCAGACCTGGCCGCCGACTTGATGGTATATGACACGCAAAAGAAAACGTTCCTCACGGACTCCCTGATTTATGGGGATAAATACATGGAGACATTTCCGAACTGGACACCGGACGGGAAGATGCTGTACTTCTGCCGTGGAAACGCTTACAAAGAAAAGATGCCGCTGGACAGTATTCATTATGACCTATGCCGGATTGGATTCGACCCCGAATCAGGTAAGTTCGGGAGCTTGGAATGTGTATATAAAGCTTCGGAACAGGGGAAGAGCGTGTCTTTTCCAAGAGTTTCTCCGGATGGCAGATACCTGATGTTCACTCTATCTGATTATGGTAACTTTTCTATCTGGCATCCGGAAAGCGAGCTTTGCCTTTTAACGATAGATACCGGAGAGATACGGCTTTTAAACGAAGTAAACAGTGATGACGTGGAAAGTTTCCATACCTGGTCGTCATCCGGAAAGTGGTTCGTATTCAGCAGCAAACGACTGGACGGACTTTGGGCACGACCATTCTTCGCCAGTTTCAATCCGGAAACAGGAAAAGCGGGAAAACCGTTTTTATTGCCGCAGAAAGATCCGCGTTTCTATGATACGTTTACTAAAACGTATAATTTACCGGAGCTGATTAAAGAACCGGTGCGTAACGGAAATGAACTGATAAAAGCTATACATTAATTTAACACACTTTACCCCGAAAGAGAGGGCTTTCCATTTTGCAGTAAGCCCTCTTTTTTAGAACTTTGCGACATCACTCAATAAACATTTAATTCAAAGAAAACACATGAAAAACATTTTCCTTACCTTAAGTTTGGCTATCGGATTGCTTTTACCTTGCAATCTGTATGCTCAAAGCCAGTATCCGTTCCAAAACACGACATTATCTACCGAAGAAAGAGTAAATGACCTTATCGGACGTATGACCCTTGAAGAGAAAATAGATTTGCTTGCCGGATACAACGATTTCTATCTGCACCCGTGCGAACGATTGGGAATACCGGCATTCAAACTGGCTGACGGTCCGTTGGGCGTTGCCTCCTGGGGATTGTTCGGACGTGCTACCGCATTTCCATCGGCACTTTCTCTGGCTGCCTCATGGAACAAAAATCTAGCAGAAAAGACAGGAGCCATGTATGCCCAGGAATGGCGTGCGAGAGGTATTCATTTTCTTTTAGCTCCGGGAGTAAACAACTACAGGGCTTCCAAAGGAGCCCGTAATTTCGAGTATTTCGGCGAAGATCCCTATCTGACATCCGAAATGGTAGTCCCTTTTATTAAAGCGGTACAAGACGGAGGAGTAATCGCCACCATAAAACACTTCGCAGCCAACGATCAGGAGTTTGACCGCTATACAGTCAGTACGGAAGTATCCGAACGCGCGCTGCAGGAAATTTACCTTCCACCTTTTAAAGCTGCCGTACAAAAGGCAGGTGTCAAAGCCGTCATGACAGGTTATAACCTGGTAAATGGAGTATATTGCACTGAAAACAAACATCTGATCGATATTTTAAAGAAGGACTGGGGTTTCAAAGGCATGTTGATGTCAGACTGGGCTTGTACCTACTCTGCCGAAAATGCTGCAAACTACGGTTTGGATCTTGAAATGGGCAGCAACGACTGGTTCACCCGCAAAGAACTTCTCCCACTTATTAAAGAAGGAAAGGTTACAGAGGAAGTGATCAACGATAAAGTACGCCGTATTTACGGAGCCTGCATCTCAATGGGATTTTTTGATCGGCCTCAGCAAGACACCCATATCCCGACTTTCAACCCACAAGCCAATCAAATGGCATTGAATGCCGCCTGTGAAGGTATCATCCTGTTAAAGAACGAACAAAACACATTACCCATCCGCCAACCTAAAGTAATTGCCGTGATCGGTCCTACAGCCAATCCGGCGATTGTTTCGGACAGAATATACAATGTCAACAGCATTGTGTATGGCGGAGGTGGAAGTTCTAAAGTTCACCCCTGGTATGTCGTTTCAGCATTAGAGGGTATCTGCCAGGAATTTCCGGCAGCAACAGTATATTACACCGAAGGAATATCCAACCAGTTCAACCCCCGGTTGTTCCGTAACAGTAAGTTCCGTACCAAAGATGGCAAACCCGGACTGGAAGCCAGTTATTATGCATTGTCATCTGACAGTTCTGCTATGCTCTCCGACAAAATGATCCAGCAACAGGCAGTAGCTGCCGGAAGAACAGTAAACAGCAATCAACCGGGCAACACAGCATCCGGAAACGGTAAAGATGAAAACGGACTGATCATTCGCCGTATCGACCGCACAGTAAATTACGAATGGTGGGGATACCCTTTCAACGAGAGCAAATTGGGAAGTGACTACCGGATATGTTGGGAAGGATACGTGGATGCCGAGAAGACAGACAGCCTCCGGTTCTTTGTCGATGCACAGGGAGCGTATCGCCTGTGGATAGACGGAACATTGGTATTGGACGCTTCCCGGTCTCAATCGTTCGACGTACGCAATATTGCCGTTTCAGTACGGAAAGGAGATACCAAACACGTTCAACTGGAATTCTGTAACCAACGCAGCACCCCGGCAGAGATCCGGATGGGATATGCTTATCAAAGCGACATTGACTTTTCTGAAGCAAAGCGACTGGCCGAGAAAGCCGATCTCGTGGTGTTCTGTGCCGGATTGGACGGAAGCATCGAACTGGAAGGGCGCGACCGACCGTTCGATTTGCCTTATGGACAAGACCTGCTAATCGAGGAATTGATTAAAGTAAACCCCAAACTGATAGTAGCCATTCATGCCGGAGGCGGAGTGAACATGACCCGGTGGATCAATCAGGTACCCGCTGTAGTACATGCCCTCTATCCCGGGCAGGAGGGTGGACACGCATTAGCTCACATTCTTTCGGGCAAAGTAAATCCGTCAGCCAAACTCCCGTTCACAATCGAAAAAAAATGGGAAGATTCGCCGGCATACGGCCACTATGATGAAACCCGAAAAGAAAAGAAAGTATATTATACAGAAGGAATCTTCACCGGTTACCGGGGATACGACGAAAAAGGTATCGAACCTCTTTTCCCATTTGGATTCGGACTCTCGTATACCACTTTTGATTATACGGACCTCAATATCCGTATTACAGATAAAAAACAGAAGAAAGTCACAGTTTCGTTTACCATAACCAATACCGGGCAGCAAGACGGATACGAAATTGCCCAACTTTATGTACATGATATACAGTCTAAAGAGCCCCGTCCACAGAAAGAATTAAAAGGCTTTGACAAGGTATATCTGAAGGCAGGAGAAAGCAAACAGGTAGAGATCGAACTGGATGAAGACGCATTCCGGTATTTCAATGCCCGACAAAACCGTTGGGTATTTGAGAAAGGAGAGTTTGAAATCCTGGTAGGTGCCTCTTCCAGAGACATCAAACTGACAGGAAAGATCAAGATATAATCTTTATCGGTTGACGGGGAAAAGCGATAACCGGCTTTCCCCGTCAGCCTGATCTCTTCTATCCTTTTTTCACCTTCTTATATTCTCTGGGAGACATACCCATTATCTGGCTAAACAGCCGTGAAAAGTAATAAGCATCTTCAATACCTACCCGATAGCATACCTGATTCACTTTCATATCCGTAAAATCGAGAAACTGACAGGCTTTCTGAATCTTGATCTGATTGAAATAACTCAATGGTGCATAGCCCGTACGTTTCAAAAATAAATTAGAGAAGTACGAAGGCGAATATCCTGTATAATCGTAAGTATTCGATAAACTCCCTCGTATAATGGGTAACGTATGTTCATAATATCGTTTATTCATTTTATCGTTCTATGATTTATTGTTACATCAATTCAACCAAAAGATGTGCAGGGTTCTATAGAAGTTGATATTTTTCCTACTAATGGAGCGGATAAAAGGGAGTTTCCCCCCTTTTCCCTTATTTTCCTGTGATAAATGGGATAAAGCGGTATTTTTATCCCTGCTTTCCCGCCATAATTGGTATAAAAGGGTATTCTTTCCCTTATTTTCCCTATTTATCGGGGATAATGAAGATAAAAACGGCACTTTATTCCCTATTTTCCCGTCTTGATTGGTATAAAACGGTAGTTTTCGCGTGTTTAGGCGGGATTTATGAAGGTATCAGGAGTCTTTCTTGGGAGATTCCGGTGGCGTAACGGATAATATCTTGCCACCGGATAACAGATTGTCAGGTAATAATTCGGCCAGATCCATCGAGTAGTCATCGTCATAATCATGTACATGTTCAAGGAAGTAGATCAGCCACGTGCGGAAGTCAGCCCCGGCAGCCTTGCAG
>OHGS01000905.1_pt1 | contig 11224 bp, 9 predicted proteins | sample 1567831 | NCBI WGS metagenome assembly OHGS01 (sample SAMEA3879596, study PRJEB24766) | human gut metagenome | biome: human-associated habitat; feature: feces | place: USA | collected 1985/1987
ATTCGTAAGAAATGTCAATTGCTCCTGCATTTAAGTTTTTGAACTGTTCTGCTACTTCCAGCTTACCACCTGTACCGATTGCAAGCACCATCATAATCGTAGCAGAACCCACAATAATACCTACTGCTGTCAGAATGACCTTGAATTTATTCTGTGAGAGGTTCATCCATACAAGTCTTAATAATTCTGATATTCTCATGATTCGCTCACCTTACTTTCAATCAGAACAGTATCGCCCTGTGACAGTCCTTCTGTAATTTCTACATTAACGCCATCAGAGAAGCCTGTTGTAACGTCTTTTTCTACAATACTGCCATTTTCATCCCGGACTTTAACATAAGATCTTGTGCCATCCCTAAAAATTGCCCTGTTAGATACATAGGTAACTTCCTTTGTCTCTTTGGTGACGCAGGTTACATCACCTGTCATGCCCTCATACAGCCCGGATACATCACCCTGCACGGTAACAGTGATTGTATAATATACTTCTCCCGAACTACTGTCATATGCTGCGTCAGATACTTCACTAATGACACCATTATATACTACGTCTGGATAAACAGTGTAAGTAATATTTACTTCTCCATCCTGATCGATTGCCTTATAATCATCTTCACTTACTGTAATCTCCATTGTGACGTCAGATGCATCATATAAAGTCACCAGACTTGTATTTCTGGTCACTCCATCTCCTTCTTCCAGCGGAACTTCTGTAACCACTCCACTGTCTTCAGCTATAACGTCATTTCCAACGATATAACTGTTGAATTCATCCAGTTTCTTCACTGCTGATTCATAGCTTGCATATGCACTTTGTTTCTCATTATCAAGGCTTGTCGTCTGTATACTGTACCATTCAGAAGAAACAGAAGCATAGTACTGGTCTGTCTCCAGTGTCTGCTGCGCTGTCAATTTCTCTGATTCCAGATTCCTGCATGCTTCATTCCAGCTTCTGGTCGCTTCACCTATTTCGGTCAGCAAGGTCTCATTTTCATCTGTCAGAGACTCAATATCGTCCTCTATCTCATCAACGATTGTCTGTGCCATGTCCCGCGTGTTAAGATAAACTGTATAATAGTAGGGATCATTGTAACGGTTATCATGATTCTCAGATACAGCAGCCTCTGCATCCTTCAGATCTTTCTTGGCAGAAGTAAGCTCCTCCTGTAATTCTACAAGCTTTTCCAGGTTCTCATTGACCTGATTCTGCTTCTCTTCCAAAGTATCCGCTGCCTCATCCACTTTATCCTGAAGATCCTGTAGTTTTTTATTATAGGTAAGTTCTGCAAGACTTCCATTTGTGACATATGTGTCATAACCCTGTTTTGCAGTCAGATAGGATTGCTGCTGTTCTACTGTCAATGCCTGATAATCTGCCAGAGTATCCTCAACGTCTTCCTCCAGCTGCGTTCTGATTTCTTCTACGCTGTCCTCAGTCAGTGTATACAACACATCTCCCGCCTGTATCTCCTGTCCTACTGTAATATGTACAGAATCAATTACCATCTCCTGAGATTGTGATGTATAGGTATCTCCACCAAAAGAAAACATCTGCATGCCCATTCCACCCATGGAATCATTCTGACTTGTACTGGATGAAGAGGAAGAATCACTGCTTACCAATGCACTGATATCCAGGTCAAAAGTCTGAGATACTGTACCAATGTTCACTGTGGAATCTTCCGTGATACCAACGGTCAGATCACCGTATTCTACCGTAGTTTCGCGATATGTGACTTCCCTTGTCTGACCATTCTTCCAGATCAGCACGCCTATAGTAGCAGCTATCCCAAGTATTGCAATCGAACAGCCGGCTCCTATCCAGATTTTCTTATTCTTCTCCATTGCTATCCTCCTTTAGTGCAACACCTGCGATATAATATGTCTCATCTTTATCCAGTCCACTGATAATCTCCATATTTTCTCCGTCAGTAAATCCTGTTTCTATCGGACTTAATACGTATTCGTCCTGTTCTTTCTTATATATATAGTACTTGCCATTCTCTTCCACGATGGCTTTTCTTGGAACATATATGACCTCTGCATCCGTAGCTTCTGTAATGAATGTCACATCTGCTGTCATACCTTCATACAGCTTTGAAGTATCACCCTGAATGGAAATCACCACCGGATAACTGACTGTAGCCGTACCTCTGCTGGTTGCTGTTGTTGTAATCGACTGAATGATTCCTTCATAAGTCTCATCTTCATAAGCTGTAAAAGCAAGCGTTACGCTGTCACCTACTTTCATGGTCACAACATCTTCTTCTGATACATCGACTGACACTGTCATGGCATCGCTTGTTGCATAAGAGATCAATACACCTGCTGTTTCCAGATATTCATCCTCGGAAAAACCAACCTCTGTTATCAGTCCGCTTCCCTGTGCGTAAATCGTTCCATCTCCTATGAATTCTTCAAAATCAGACAGAAGCTGGGACGCATCATCCAGTTCCTCTTTTGCCTTTTTCAGACTGCTCTCATATCCTGTAAGACTGCTGTCATAGGTGTTCTGCGCTATACTTCCGCTTAACGTATCACTCTCATACGTCTGGCTTGCTTCCAGAATATCCTTCTGCATAAGCTGTTGTGTATACAATATCTCTTCCTGTATCTCATAGACCTGATCAATCTTATCCTGTATTTCCTCGTTAGATTCATCAAACTGCTCCAGGAAGTTCTCATAGGATTCTCTGGCTGTCCGGAAAGCCTGCGCTGCTGTGACACGGTTGGTCACATATTCCTCGCTGGCATCCTCCACATCCTCTATGGCATCCTCATAAGCTTCTTTCAGGTCATCCCTCTGGTCTCTGTAATCATCATCTACCAATGAACACTGAATGTCATAAATATCAGCCAGAAGCTGCTCTATCTCCAAAGTCTTCGCTGCCAGATCATTGGACAACTGCGCTATCGTATTGTTATAGGATTGTTCTGCCAGAGAAGAAGCAAGCATTGTCTCATCATAGGACAATCCCGCAGTCAGCACGCCCACATCATACTGGGTCTGGGCTTCATTCAGTGCAATCTGCGCTTCCGTCTTTGCATAAGTCAGAGTCTTTCTTACCTTGTCAATGCTGCTCTGTGTGAATTTATACACAGGATCACCTTCCGAAATACGCTGTCCGACAGCCACATATACTTCTTCTACTTTCAGGTAATCTTCCTCTTCGTCATCATCATCGTCGTCGTCGTCATCATCCTCTGTGGACAGATCCAGATCATACACCTGTGAAGTTACACCAAATTCTACCGTACCACTCTCTGTCACACCATTCTGAAGGATACCATATTGTGCTGTGTTTTCCCTGTATACAGCCTCTTCCTGTTCCATCATCGGTTTGATAAAAAGTGTATAGCCTGCTGCTCCTGCAATTACCAGTACTGCTACAATCCACAACAGAATATGAAGCTTCTTCTTTTTACTCATCTTTTTCTTACTCATTTCTGCTTCCTCCCTGCTGTGTATTTTCTTCTGTTTGTGTCTGTGCCTCTTCTTCCATCTCTGTCCGAGGCTGCTGTGCCTCATCATTCTGTACATTATCTGCATCCATGCCAAAGATTACTGTAGCTGTCAGATTAGCGCTCAGATCACTCACATCTCCGTCCAGTGCAACTTCTACAGTATATGTAACTGAAGTTCTGCTGTCAGAAGAAGATACCGGATCAATAGACTCTATCACGCCATTATAATTGCCATAGTCAGAGATCATGACCATTGCACTCTCCCCAACACTTAACTGCGCAATAGAATCCTGTGATACTGCTACAGAAACTGTGATCTTCTCCGGATTGCTGTATGCAAAGACGATATCTCCACCAGCCAGTGTCTCTCCTTCTTCTGCTCTGGACATAAGAATTGTTCCTGCCTCCTGTGTATGCAGATAGCCATCTCCTATTAAAGATTCAAATAATGCAAGATTCTCTTCTGCTTCCTGTTTCGCATCTGCCAGCTTCTCCAAAGCTTCAGACAGACTCGTTAATTGTGTATCATAATCATTCTGTGCCGTCTGTCCTTTTGCAAGAGTAGTCTCATATGTCGTCTTGGCACTTAGAATTTCTTTCTGATAAGCAATCTGTGCTGCTTCATATGCCTCCCGCTCGGACTCATAGGTATTCAGTAATTTCTGCAATTTCAGCTCTGCACCATCTATTTCATCTTCATAGTCTTCCTTTGCCTGCTCATATTCATCTTCTGCCTCATCCATCCGTTCTTCCAAAAGTGCTACCGTCTTTAATATCCATTGTCTGTCTGCCTTGGCTGCCTGTTCTTCCTGTGAAGCCGCGCTTGAGCCACCACCCATCATGCCGCCAGCTGCTGATGCATCCCCCTGTCCACCTGATGCGGTCGCAGAACTATCAGAAGCAGTTGTACTTGTACTGACGGTTGTCGTACTGCTGCCAGTCATAGAACTTGAAGAAGAATCCAGACTATCCAGCTCATCTTCTGTAAGCTCCCAATAAGCCACTCTGTTCACATAGAGATCATATGCTTCTTCATAAGCTGTTTTCTTCTCTTCTACTTCGTAATCTTCATAAAAAGTGTTGTTTTCTACCTTATACAGGTATTCATTATAATCATCCTGCGCTTCGGTATAAGCCTCTTCTGCTGCATCCAGCGTTGCCTGTGCTGCTGCCAGCGCATCTTCATATACCTGCTGTGCCTGTTGTGCATCCAGCAGAGCCTGCTGATATGTATACTTGGCTTCAATTTTGCTCTCCTGGGTAGTAATTACACCGCTTCGATATGAAATTTCTGCCTCCTTAGCCGTAGTCTCTAATTCACTTCTGGCTTCTTCTATACTGTCATCTGTGAATTTCAGATACTGCGTACCCGCTTCCACTTCATCCCCTGAAGAAACATACACTTCTTCCACATACAGACTGGTATCCTCCAGGAAATCAATTGCAAAAGTCACTGCATCCACGCCAATGGAAGTCGTACCTGATGCCGTTACCAGATTCTCATTCATATTTTTCCCGTTCTGATGTCCCCACAAGCCGCCATTTTCCTGTGTTGTGCTGCTCTGGGTCTGTCTGTAATACATCGTACCTGCCACTCCTGCTGCCACAAGTACCGCACCTACTCCTATGGCAGTGACTACAAGCTTCTTCCTGCCGACACGTGTTTTTTTCTCTTTCTCCTGATTGTCTGATGTGTTCTCCATGCTTCCTCCTCCATTTTTTAATGTACTCTCTTACTAAAATATCTTTTCTTATCATAGGAAAAATTTGTTATTAAAAATTGTTCAAAATATGAAAAAAATGTGTTTTTTGCTATTAACTTTTTGCCCTCTTATGCCGATAGCCTTATTGAAAAGGAGTGATATATATGGCAAATATCTCATGGACGTCTTCTTCCATTAACAGTTTTTTTAATACTTCTCTGGGAAACCCTACGTCTGCCTTTGGCAGTCTCTACAGTTCTCTTGGAGATGCTTCCCTGATTAAAAGAGGAACTTATCATAAACTGATGGATTCTTATTATTCTTCAGTCAAGAATTCCGATTCCAAGGCAGATACTTCCAGCAAAACGGATACTTCCAAGGATTCAACTTCTACAGATAAAACAACTACTAAAAAACATGCAAATAAATATACTTATGACAGTACTTCAAAATCTTCTACGAAGATCACCAACAAAGTACTGGATGATCTTTTGGATAAAACAGAGAAGAAATCTCAAATCACGAATTCTGTTCTGAATGATCTGCTGAAAAAGGATGATACATCCACAACCTATGACAGCAGTGCAAAAAAGAATACCGCAGCAGATGCTACGGCAATTGATCAGACTGTATAAAAAAAGAGGCGTATGAAAAACTTAAATTTTCTGAATTGGTTTCTGTTGTTACTGTGCTGTTTGCACCACCGATTCTGATCATTCTGTTTTCGTTCTTTTTATCATTGATAAAGCCTTTGACTGTTGGTATCATTCCAAGCAGCAGAAATGCATATATCATAACCAGATTCGTTATATAATTCGACATATCCATATAGCCTTCTGAAAGCATATCCGGTATCATTCGGTAACAGTCAAATATAGTGATATTAACATCAGCATACTGTGACAGCTCCTTATATATGATAATTGCCCAGTCAAGTCTGTCTCCAACCCAGGTCATTACCAACATGATAATAACACTGATGACAATTCCTTTCTTTGATGCCTTACCACCAAGCATCTCATAGCCTTTCAATACACAGATAGCCATTACCACACCTGATATTGCCGCTACATATCCCAACTCTCCGATAATAATGATACATATTACACCAATGATTGATCCCAGGAAAGCACCTACAACACCTGCAACTACATTATCTTTTTTCATTGCATTCTGCTGGTTATCAAGTGCCATACGGCTGCCATAATTATTAGCGCACTCCGGACACAGCTGCACTACACTGCCTGCTCCCACTAAATAATCTGCGGTCTGTTTATGCTGTCCACAATTACTACAGCACGGAGCAAAACCATGTGATGAAAGGTAAGACACCAGTCCGTTTACAGCCTCATAAACTGCATCTACAATATCCTTATAACCCCTGCACTGCATAGTTATCTGGATCTGTCTTCCTGTCTGCTTCGCTGTTTTGATTGCCTTATGCATCTTTACGATTTCCTTGGACATTGCCTTATCCAAAAGCATCGTTCCTTCTGCGGAAGTTACAACTGTAAAATTGCAGGGATAACGTCTATCCGGTACAGATACTACCACATCATATCCGCTGACTACTCCGCAAAATGCCTCACATTCGCTGCTTGGCTGCAATCCCAGCCTGACACACATCTGATTGTACGCTTCCATCTTCTTTCCATTTGTTGATTTCATTTCTTTCTCCACCCTTTGTTTTTAATCCCGGTATGACTATTATTGTACAGATACCGATTTTCTCATATGGTTTTTTCATTATAGCATACTATGTGGTATGCTGTAACCCCCAAATTACAAATATCAAAATATCAAAATATCGTAACTATTCAGAACCTTCCGATGATTCCTGCATATACTATTGTAAAAATAGCTGCAGGGGTTTGTTATGTCCAAATCAATCTATACTGCACAAACTCAAAACTTATCTTTTTCAGGTAATCTGTCTGTCAATGTAACCTCGGCTCTTGGCTTTATCCCTGTTAAGGATGCTTCTATCACTATAAGTCTTACCAGTAATCCGGATACAGTGGTCGAGACTCTCACCACTGACAATTCCGGTCAGACACAGTCTGTCAGTCTTCCGGCACCGAATATTTCCTATAGTAAAGATCCGGCTAATGAAATCCAGCCATATGCAGAATACAATATAGCCGTCAGTGCCCCCGGCTACGAAGATGCCTATATCTCAGGTACGGAGATTCTGGCTGATGTCACTGCTATCCAGCCCATATCTCTGAATCCTTTGGAAGAGCCCAGACCGAAAGAGCCCATTGTTATTCCAGATCATACACTCTATGGTGAATATCCACCCAAAATTCCTGAGGATGAGATCAAACCTATGAACGAATCCGGAGAAATTGTCCTCAGCCGTGTGGTCATCCCTGAATATGTCATTGTCCATGACGGTGTTCCACAGGATCCCACCGCTCAGAATTATTATGTACGTTATACTGATTACATCAAAAATGTTGTATCTTCAGAAATCTACGCTACCTGGCCTGAGTCTGCCATTTATGCCAATACACTGGCTATTATGTCCTTTACGCTGAACAGGGTGTATACAGAGTGGTACCGCAACCAGGGCTATGACTTCACAATTACTTCTTCCACCGCTTATGACCAGAAATGGATCTACGGCAGAAATATTTACTCTAATATTGACCGTATTGTAGACTCCATCTTTGCCAATTACCTCTCACGCCCAGGTGTACGGCAGCCTATCTTCACTTCCTACTGTGACGGCAACCGCGTAACCTGTGAAGGTTTATCCCAATGGGGCAGCCGCTATCTGGGTGAACAGGGTTATACACCTATTGAAATCATTCGGTATTATTATGGTAATGACATGTATATCAATTCCACGCAATATATATCAGGTGTTCCTTCCTCCTGGCCCGGATATGACCTGACTATCGGTTCTTCCGGTCAAAAGGTATTACAAATGCAGCAGCAGTTAAACCGTATTGCCGAGAATTATCCTGCAATTCCTACAATTGCAGAGGATGGCATCTATGGCAGTGGCACTGCTGAAGCTGTAAGAACTTTCCAGAGAATCTTTGGTCTGCCGGCAACAGGAATTGTAGACTATCCTACCTGGTATAAGATTTCCGCTATCTATGTAGGTGTTACCCGTATCTCGGAACCTGGCTGAGAATTTCTTCCCACATATAAGCAAAAGCATCGCCACTTCTGACGATGCTTTTGCTTGGTAATCATTTTCCAGTTTCACTATTAGCTTTTTGTTCTAACTTTTTTTGTCTATGATATTCCTGATACTTATCATTTTCCATTGCCATGACTTTTTCCACTGGAAAATCTCCAGAATGGTATTACCAAACATCGCACATTCTTCATACGTAAGTTTCATAATTATCTCTCCTTCTTTGTACAGAAATACAAAAAGGCGCTCGAATGAATTAATTCTTCAATCAAGCGCCTTTGCTTTATTTACCTGAAATTATAATCATGTAACTTACTATAGTCAATGTTATCAGCAACAAGGAATCCCTATCTCGTTGTAGAAATCTACAATCATACTTTATCAAGAATCTGAAGCATTCTCCGTACTTTCAGTGCAGTAACTATATCCGTTATTGTATTTACATTCTTCAAATCACAGTCCATTACATCCTCTATCTGATGCAGTCTGTATCTCAATGTGTTTTCATGTATATAAAGTTCCTCTGCTGTTTTTCAAGAAAATGATATAACTCTTTTATTTTATCCAGTAAAATCATTTTTTCCGGAAGAATACATATCAGGAGTGAATTCCAGACTGTGCTGAGCATTATTCCATAGCCTGTTCTCAGCAGTTGCTGTGTTGCAGTTAGCTTTTCTTCTGCGAATTTTTTCTTGAAACCAACTATAATGACTCTATGTTTCTCCCCATAATCAATCGATGAGATTTTTACAAGGAAAGACATATCCATTCTTTCATATTTTGTATTTGCAAACAAAAGTTGTTCTGTTATTCCACTATACATTGATTCATGCATCATAATACAGCTTCTCTACCTCTTCCAACCCAACTCTGCCATTTGTAGCCTCGACGAGTTCCTTGCACAGTCTGTCATATTCCTCTATGGGAACCAGAACGGTCATCTGTACATCTGCGGCATACACTGAATCCTGTATTACCACATCTTTGCTTCCAAGCAGATACTGTATTTTACCTACTCCGTTATAGTCCGTCTTAATCAGCATCTGCACTCCATACCGGCGCGTGATCGTCTCGCACTGTTCCAATGCCATTTTCACAGCACCGGAGTAAGCCCGCACTAATCCACCGGTTCCAAGCAGTACTCCTCCAAAATATCTGGTCACGACCGCAGCAATATTTCGTATTCCACTTCCTGTCAATACCTCCAGCATGGGTCTGCCGGCAGTTCCACTTGGTTCGCCATCATCACTGCTCCTGGTCAGTTCTCCTTTGCTTCCAATGACAAAAGCCGAACAGTTATGTCTGGCATCATAATATTTCTTCTTCATTTCTTCAATAAAAGCAACTGCCTCTTCCTCCGAAGATACAGGGCGTATTGTAGCAATAAATCTGGATTTCTTCTCCACCAGTTCTGCCTGCGCTCCCTTAGATAGCATACGATACTGCTCATATTCCTGTTTATTTTCCATTCTTATCCTCATTTCTGCACATACCTGTCTAATTAGTATATCAAAAGCGGATTAAAATGTAAAACAGATGTCTATACTATAAGTGTCTCTACATCTGATGCAAAAAAGCCTTTATTTAGGCTTTGTAATTTGCTATAATAAATAGAATGGTTATATGATGACTAGTTTTACATACGCGGAGGTGACACTATGAATTATGGGAAAAAGGGAATCACTAAGATTCAAAAATCCCTGACTTCAAAATCAGTAAAGCTAAAAAAGATGTGTTGTGTTGCTGCTTTGAAACTGATTCTAATTGCATTACTTGCATTTTGTATAATCGGCGCATGTCTGGGCATTGGTGCTTTTAAAGGTATTCTGTACTCGGCACCTTCTATCTCCAATGTGGGAATCATCCCCCAGGGATATGCAACCGTTGTCTACGATGCACAGGGCAATGAATCTACCAAGCTGGTAGCCGCTGACTCTAACAGAAGCTGGGAATCCATGGATAAAATTCCAAAGAATCTGGCTAATGCATTTGTAGCCATCGAAGATGAACGTTTCTATCAACACAATGGTATTGATATCAAAGGTATTATCCGTGCAGGCGTCCAGGTCATAAAAGACCGGAGACTTTCACAGGGTGCATCTACCATTACCCAGCAGTTGCTGAAGAATAACGTGTTCGATGGATGGACAGATGAAAGTACCATGCAGAGTATCAAACGTAAGATTCAGGAACAGTATCTTGCACTTGAACTTGAGAAAGTATGGGACAAGGATCAGATTCTGGAATGTTACATGAATTCCATCAACCTGGGTCAGAATACTCTGGGTGTTAAGGCTGCTGCACAGCGTTATTTCAACAAGCCTACCTATCAGCTTACATTATCTGAATGTGCTGTTATTGCCGGTATCACACAGAATCCTTCCAAGTACAACCCTATCTCACATCCTGACAAAAATGCTAAGCGACGTGAGAAAGTACTTAACAATATGAAAGAACAGGGTATGATCTCCCAGGCAGAATATGACGAGGCTATGGCAGATGATGTTTACAGCCGTATTGCAACTGTCAATGAAGAAGTGGAAGATAAATCAGTCTTTACATACTTTGTAGATGCACTGACAGAGCAGGTTCTGGAAGACCTTATGGAAGTAAAAGGCTATAACGAAACACAGGCCTATAATCTCTTATACAGTGGTGGTTTAAGTATCTACACCACACAGGACCCTGATATTCAGGCTATCTGTGATGATGTATTCGGCAATGAAGAGAACTATCCTGCTGACACGAAATGGTATCTTAACTATGCCCTTACCGTGAAAAAAGCAAATGGTGAAAAAGAAAACCACAGTAGTGAGATGTTTAAATCCTATTTTAAGCAGACAAATTCTTCTTTTAATATGCTCTACCCGTCCAAAGAGGATGCACAGGCTGCGATTGATGCTTA
>OHGS01000912.1_pt1 | contig 11177 bp, 7 predicted proteins | sample 1567831 | NCBI WGS metagenome assembly OHGS01 (sample SAMEA3879596, study PRJEB24766) | human gut metagenome | biome: human-associated habitat; feature: feces | place: USA | collected 1985/1987
GCGGGAAAGCCGGAGCGTATTTTGCGGGGAATTAAAGTAAGTGCGTTGATGATGCTTACGTATGCCGCCGCTACATGGATGATCTTGATGCTGGGATCTCGTTCGTTGGCTTTGTTGTTTGTAGCTCCATCCGAGGTCGAGATACTGGACTATACGGAGCAGTTTTTGCATATTTCTTGCTGGTTCTTCCCGGCTGTCGGGCTACTGTGCATCTTGCGTTACGCGATACAAGGGGTAGGTTTCAGCAACCTTGCGATGCTCTCGGGTGTTTCAGAGATGATCGCACGTATCTTGGTGAGCTTGTATGCGGTTCCCGCTTTTGGATTCTTAGGCGTTTGCTTCGGTGATCCGTTGGCTTGGGTCGCCGCTGACTTATTCTTGATACCGGCGTTTTTGTATGTTTATAAAAAGATAAAGAAAAGATTAGATGATGAGAAAGTATCGGTGTCCGCAGTGTGATATCCCTTCTATGTATGTAAAGAATGCGGACGGGGAACGTCTTTTAGTGTATGTTTACGAGAATGGGGAGGTCGTTCCCAAAGATCCTACTGCGGATCTGTCCGGATTTGACTTGACAGAGGTATTTTGCCTAGGATGCTCATGGCATGGAGCGCCTAGGAAATGCCGGTGATTTTAATGGGTGGCAAGTTCTTATAAGTCTTCTTTGGGTAACTCTCTGATCACTCTACATGGGTTACCGACGGCCACGCTATAGGTGGGAATGGATTTTGTCACTACACTGCCTGCCCCGATCACGCTGTTCCGCCCGATCGTGATGCCGGGTAAGACGATCGTTCCACCACCAATCCAAACATTGTCTTCAATGACAACGGTCCCTTTGGATACTAAGGGGCGTTTATTAGGAGCAATATCTAATAAAACTCTATCGGATGTTCCATGTGAATTGTCTGTAATAAATACTTTTCGGCCCATTAGTACATTGTTACCTATTTGTATTTTACTTATACAAGTAATATGTCCGTCATCTCCAAGATGACTATTTGCGCCGATTGTCAATATCGGAGTAAATCGCTGATCTTGATATGAGTCATAAACTTCAATTATACATCGTTCACCAATACATACATTGTTATCTAAGGAAATATATTTTGCACCTTTTAAGAAATACATTTTACCTATGTAAACATCTTTACCAACTTTGCCAAATTCATATTGAATCCAATGTGAATAAACACTACGCCAATATGTAACAATCTTGTTGCATATAGAGTAATTTATTATACAATGAAACAAACGAATCATGCTTAATACAATTTTTTTAGCCATAGTTTTTGTCAATAATTTCTGTATAATATTTATATATTTTTTTGCTTTGCTGCTCTTTATCATACAATTCACATACAACTTTCTGTGCTTTTTGAGCTACGTTCATATACGACTCGTATGTTAAATTTTGAGCTTTAAACAAGAGGTCTGTTAAATTTTGAAGATTTATATAACGAAATGCAATTTCAGATTTTGTATTTTCCTTACCATTATCCATTTGCTCTTTAGTTCCACCAGTATTTTTCCCTATTACAATCGTGCCATTAAACATGGCTTCTGCTGTTATGAATCCAAAACCTTCATTTCGACTGGGAACGACAAAGACCGCTGCATTATACATCAATTCATAAACTTTGTTTTGTTTACATTGACCTAAAAATAGAACCCTGTTTTTTACAGATTCTGTCAATATGTCCAAGCACTCATTCTTATACTCATCACTTCCTTTGCCTGCTACACAAAGATTGAATTTTCCACCGTTTAATGCATATTCATTGTATGCATATAAAAGCTCTTTTATTCCTTTTGCGTCTTCTAATCTGCCAACAAACAAAATATAAGCATCTTTTTTTTTATTAATAGGTTTAATGTTATATTTATTTATTACTCCGTCATAAATTACCTTGTCCTTATTCGGATTCAATTCAAAATGTTCAAAAATATTTTTTGTTATACTAATGCAATGATTATTTTGGTCATGTATTCTTTTAAGATAAATATTCATAGACGGAAACGGATGCATATCAAAATCCTCTTTCTGATATTCGCGAATATGCCAGACGTGTGGAATACCATATTTTTTTGCTGCTAGATAACCTATATGTATAGGGCCAACATTGGTATGTATGATATCAGGCTTAAATATTTCTATACAAGAACAGAACTTTTTATACGCAAAATGTTTTTCCAATATCAGTTTTATAAGCGAATATGGATACTTAATATAGGATTTCCATGAATAAATATGTGGATAGATTTCAAGAGGATTTCCAATGACAATAAAAGGAATATTCATTTGTTTAAGTTTGGCAGAAAATGTTCCGATTGCAGGACAAGTTACTAACGGCTCAATACCGTTTGCTGCTGAATATTCTAACATATTAATTAATGCAACGGAAGCTCCTCCCAGTCCTATAGAATTAGTTACATATAATACTTTCATTTGCATTATTTTTATAGTAAATTATCTTTCAAAAAGCCAATAGATTTTTTTTTCTTTACACTAAGTTTTGTATCTACCATATTCCAATCAATAGGATACTCTATACTTTGTTCTATCGTCATATTACCATTAAAAATTTTTTCATGAAGCCCTAATGATTCCAACAATGAAATAACACGGCTGTTCCCTCTAGAGTGAATTCCTTTCAAAGGGAAATAAATAAAATTAGTATGCAGTATCAAACAAAAAGCTACGCCATGAAACGAAGTCGTAGCAACAAATTCTGCATTTTGTATATATCCAAGCCATTGCAGAATAGTAGCATATGCGTATTGAGTATTTGAACAGATCTCCCTGCCTATAAAATATCCGCTGGATATTGTTGAAATTGACGCAAATCCATGTTTATTAGCATATTTCAGTAATTCGTTCCAGCACAATTCTTTTTCAGAAGTCACATTTATTGAATAAGTGTAGAAATATTTCTTATCAATAGAAGGCCTTTCAATAACCTGTGAATATTCTTTTATAGAAAGAAGTAAAGTGGGGTCTAAAACGTCTATTGCTTGAATACCTACTTTTGCACAAATATCTATTCCTGTTTTTTCTCTTACTGAAACAGCATCAAACCTAACTAACATATTATGTAAGCGTGAATTTAATTCAGATGGATAAATATCCCGACCAAAGCTAGCAGCATAAGCTATTCGTTTAGTCTCATTCTTTCCAAAATTTAAATAAAAAGCCTGGTTTTCGTCATTGTCTAAAAGCATACTCCAGACTTGGTCACTACCGCATAAATAGCAGTCTGCTTCGGGAGGATTATTTTGAATATCTGATAATCCGTGATACACAATCCCATTTGTTAAAATATGCATTTCACGAAATTCTTCAAATTTTCGCTGTTTGTTTTTTAAGGAAAAGACTTTGGCTTCTTTAGCCTTTTGCCAATTCTTCAGCTTCCGAAAAATAGGATAAATCTGTATCAGTTTCCACAATTTCTCAGTCAAGGATGTTTTATTTACTTTATGTGAAGGAGTATATTTAATAAGAAATGGGGTATGTCCCATACTTATTAATTGTTTTTGTAATGCAAAACACTGTAATGCTTGACCATAATTATCATTGCTTTGCCAAAATGTAATTATACCTATTTTCATGATTCAAGAGCATTATTTCTACTTTTTCATAATCTTTCTCATCCGTTCCACATTTGCGCTTCCCAAAAAATCTTTAGCGAGATTTTTTATCGTTTGTCTTACTATCAATTTTGAATCCGTAATGCAATTCAAAATTTGTTCAAGTGCATTACTTTCATCTTCTGTTTCGGTAAAAACTTCAAAAAGTATGGGCTTTTCTGTTATTTCAGGAGCAAGGAAACGGTCGATTACAGCATTGAATTCCTGCTTATTACTGGCAGTAAGATATTCATAGCCAAGGTCTGTGGCATAGTCTTTAACCAAGCAATGTGATTTATTGCCATAATGCCCTGCGGCAGCCACAAACCGGTCGGCTTCTTCCCCTAAAAAATAGCAGGGGTGGTTGTAGTTGCGAAACTCGTTTCCCTTGCCGTTATTAATAAGGAGCAACCTTACATTGTTACCTACATGGCGGTTACCCACTACGTTCATGTCGTAGAAAAATGCCAAATCACCGAATATTCCGATAAACAGTTTCTCCGGATGGACAAAGGATGCTCCCATCATGGTTGATACACCACCGTCAATGCCGAAACCTCCTACATTGCATTTAGCCAGAATGCCATCGGGCAACTTGAAGAAGTTCCACGACCTCAGACTATGGTATATGCCTAAATGCAGTTCACATCCTGCCGGCAATTTGTTCACCATGTGTTGTGCCATCCATATATTACTGAATGGAAGTTCAGGAAGCTTGGCTTTCATGGCTTCCACTTCGCTCAACATGGCATCCCTGTATTCCGTATGGGAAGCGTTATCCGAAGCGTACCGTTCAAAGAATAATTCTTCCGGCATCATAAATACACGTCGTAAATTGCCAAAAGTATCCCGTAATGCACCATCAGGACTTACACGCCATGTATTTGTTGTTTTGACTTTAAAAGAATTGCCCGAGACTTCTCCGATATGAATACAAAGATTAGCTTGCGCTAAAGGAGATTGCCACAGCTGTTGTCCGCATACCAATTGGTAATGAACTTCGTATTTTCCTCTGTAACCACTGGTATGGTCGCAAAGAACTACAGCATCGTATGTCGCACAAAATTTATCTACAGCTTCAGTCAGACGCTCCGAGAAATTTGCATGTGCACCTATAAAAACAATAATTCTTCCATCTCTTGGAATATCGGGAAGTTTGTCTTCGAAAATCGTATGCCGATAGATAACGTGAACGGGAGAGATTTCCTTGACGCTGAAATCCCGACTGTATTTGGTATACATATTGATGTGTGCCGGACCTCTGCCGTTCAGGGAAAGGGCAAGCATGGCTTTGTTCGCTTCCACCTCGCAATAGCGCTCGTCTTCCTTGTCCTTTACCATCGGAATGGTGACACTCTCCACCGCTATGTCATTGGGAATGTTCCGGCGGTCTATCTGCTGGTCTATCAAATGACCCACCTTGTGATTTCCTCGGGTTGAAGTGATTGCCAATACAGGCAATTTCCTGTAATATGCTTCGGTAAGACCGGGCATGTAGTTGCGTGACGCCGTGGCACCCGTGCAGCTTAACACTACCGGTTCTCCGGTCTCGGCAGCCATGCCGCAAGCGAGATAGGCAGCACTGCGCTCATCAACTGATGACCAGATTTGAAACCACGGGTCATTCTCAATGCTTACGACAAAAGTCATATTTGTTGTACCTGGTGATGCTATCACATGGTGTATGCCGTGAGCCTTGAGCAAGGCAATGACTATCTGGACGTTGCGCTCGTCAGTGTATTTAAATTTTGACTCCATTATTTTATAAACGAATGAATTATTCTAATTTTTTCCATTAACAACAAAATAGCCACAGTAAATACCGTAATCAAGCATGAGTCAAATATGTTTATTATTTTTCCTGCCCCTCCAATAAGTATTGTCATTGGGTAGAGGATATAAGGATGCAAAAGATAGAAGAACAGAGTGTCGCGGCCATATCTCGACACCGCATTTTCATTCCAATCATGCTTGAAGTTAAAAATACATACTAACAGATAACATAATAGAAGAGAATAGCACAAATATGCTATCCTTATCACGAATACCTTCAAACTTCCATAAGGTTGGATTATACAGTCAAGCCAATGTGGGTTTAACGAAGCCAGACCCATCAATACGAAAAACGATGAAACAACAAGAATTTTTCGGTGTGTGGGGGTAAATTGTTTATAATCAGCATATTGCAGTATATTAACTCCATAATAATGACCAATCATAAAATATGGCATGAAACTGAAAAATCTGTGAAGTCCCAGAATCCCGCTAATATTAGTGAAACCGACAGAAATACTTATAAAAATGGATATTACGACAATCCATTTGGGATTCCATTTTTGCGGGATAACCGATAAAAGTATTCTCCAATAGAACAGGCAAAGCAGATACCACAATGCAAAACAAGGATATAGCCATCGACCTAATGAAAATGTTCCCCCCCCCATAAAAACATGCCGTATGAGAATGTCAATGACTTGAAAGACAATAAACAATCTCAGTAGTCTCAATGACTTTTTGAATTGTGCCCTCAATGGTTGCCGTCTTGTAAAATACCCAGAAATCAAGACAAACAGCGGCATGTGGAAAGCATAGATACCTTTCATTGCATGCATTGTCAGTAAATCATAGTTGCTTGGCAGATGTAGATCAATGAATCCTGCAAGTAATGGAATATGTCCGAATATTACTGAAATAATCAGACACATCTTTAATGCATCTAATTTGTAATTTCTTATTTTCATTTCCATCGTGGATTTATCGTCTTACCGTTATTACACACAATCACCTGTCCTGAGATACAACTTGACACATCTGACAACAGGAAACATGCTGTCTCAGCTACTTCTTCAGGTAGATAGACACGTTCTGTCGCATTGCTGGCCAAAAACAAATTTCCGTCAGACTTAAAGCCTGTCATATCAGATGCCGTTATACCCGGTGCTACAGCATTCACTCGTATTCCGTCCTTGACAAACAGGCACGCAAGTCCTTGTACCATGCTGTTTACTGCCGCTTTCGTGAAGCCGTAAGGGCGTATGTCTACCGTTTCACCCGTTTCTGACGACACAAACAGCACATTGCCTTTCCTTATTTTCTGTACAAGCATTTTGGTAAAACTCTGTGTCAGGAAGAAACCTCCACGAAGATTGGTAGCTATCTGCGCATCAAAAGTTGCTGGGGTTACATCAAAGAACGTAGGCTCATGCAAGGATATTCCTGCGTTGTTCACCAGACAATCCACACCATCCAGCAGTGCATCAGCATCACTTATAAACCTGTCAAAAGCCGATGTGTCCTGCATATCAAGAACAAGATATTTACATCCTATGTTGTCAGCTGTCTCTTTCAGGATCTTTTCATTTCGTCCAGAAATAAGGACAGACGCGCCTTCAGAGACAAATTTCGCAGCCATCGCCGCGCCGAGACCTTTTCCGCCACCCGTTACAATTATCTTCTTTTCTGACAGTCTGGTGCCCGGCTGCAGATAAGATATGTCAGCTGTGACATTCTTTACAGGAACACCGCGCAAAATGAATCTTGCTCCTCGCTTAACATATTCTTTTAATGACATTTCTTGTTCTTGTTTATTTTTGTGATTGTTATGAGTTTATTTAGAATCTTTATCCGTTCTGTTTTTTCCAAACCTAATATGAATATTGCAGATGCAGTTGAAACGACACTGACAATACATGTGACGCACAATCTCAGAAAACCTTCATCAAGATTGCAGACGACCAGCAGCGGCAGTATGAAAGAGACGACGGATACGATTATTACCTTGAGAATGACATCTGACAGATACAGTCTTACAGGAAAATCCAACAGACCCTTGGAAATGTAAAGCCGGACAAAATTCAAGAGGAAATAAATCACAATATATATCACATACGTTGCCTGCGGCGGTGCGCCGAACTCAAATGCCATCCAAGTAAGCGGGAATACCAGACAGCCTACCGTCGTAATCCAGATCTGATACCTCCTGATGTTGCCTGTCGCAGATATGGCAGTCAGCATGGAGTTTCCCAGCAATGTCATCAGCGCCCCGAAGAAGCTCAGGCGCAGAAACACCGGCACATATTCAGGTACCGTCTTCAGCCAAAGCCGTAAAATATAATCCGCCTCACAGATAATCGGCACGACAAAGACAAGCAGCAGAAAATAGGAGAACCTTGCGCCTCGACAAACCAGCCTGTACATATAGTCCATCTCTCCGGCGGCATACGATTTGGTTATCTGCGGATTTACAGCCACAGTGAAGTTGTTTACAAACTGCATCACCGCATTCTGTACCTGTGTGGCAATTCCGCGGGCTGCATTGAAAGTTACGCCGAAGAAGATGTTTATCAGCATGTCCACACCCTGCACATTCAGCATATAAGCCCCGTTGCCGAAGAAACTCCAGCCGGCAAAGCTTGTCATCTCTTTTACCAACGGCCTGTCATAAACGAAACTGTAACGGCTCTCCTCAAAATGCCGCTTGCAGTATTGGCCGTAAGTCAGCCTTATCAGCAATGCCACAATAACAAGTAATACAGCATAGGTCGCCAGCTTATCGTATGGAGAAATAAGAAGCATGTAAACGACGGTAAGTTTTAGCACCGCCTCAAGAATGCTTATATAGGCGAAGGCCGACATCTTTTCATGCGCAATGATGCAGGCGTTGTAGGGAACGCTTATCAGGTTGATGACAAATGAAACCAATGAGCATTGCAATACCCAGTTTGCTGCGCCCATGCGCTCGGATGGTATGTTCATCTTTGTGTTGAGGAACCATACGCCGAACGTCTCTGCCAAAACAAGTATGACAAGTGAAATCCCTATCTGTATGTTCACGCTCGTTGTGAATATCCGTTTCAGCCTGTCAAAGTCACCGTGTCCAAGCTCGTATATAATAAAGCGGCTTATGGAAGAAGACAATGAACTGGATATAACAGAGAACATTATCACCACACCGCCTACCACATTATAAATACCATAGTCTGTTACGCCCAATGTGTTCAACACAACACGGCTCGTATAGAACGTGACCAGCATGATGAACAGGGTACGGACGTAGAGCAGCAGCGTGTTTTTGGCTATGCGTTTGTTGTTTGCTGAAGTATCAATCATAAGTTTCTAACAATACATTCGGATTCCAGAATTGAACCGGGCGTTTACAGCGAATTTTCGGAACTGTTCAAAATGACAAATTTATAAATGGGACTGGCGGATCACTCTTTATGGCAGCTTCACTGACACCTTGTTCCCGGATACCTTTGTTCCTGTAACATCACCTTGTTTGCTGATTTCTATATCAGAGTATTGCGGCTCAATCATCATTGTGCCGTCAATGGCAATGACACCCCACTGGCTGTAATTCTTTTCCACAGCGCAATATTTGCCTACTGGAGGTCTGACATTACGGTATATCGGAGGAATGGTGATACGCTCACCGACTTTCAGCCCCCATTTCATCCCTGAACGGAACGGAACAGCCTCGCCCGACTTCTCCAGAAGTAGCCGCCTCTTTTTCATTTTCTCGGATTCCGCCATATTCCGTATCTCCCTCGCACGCTTTGCCAGTCGCTCCATCGCGACCAAACATTTCTCTCCCTCCTCTGCCGGGAAGTAACATCCGATGTATTTTTTTTCCCCACAGTCTGTCACATGATAGTATTTCCCTCCGCTGTCCGTCACGATGATGCTTCCATCCGCCAACCATCGGCATATCCAATAGTAACTGTCATGATCACCACCGAGGAGACAGGCATATCCCCATGGAAAACCAGCCATATGCGGATCGTCAATATAGCATTGGACGGAAGCACTATAATCAAAAATCGCCACATAGAACTTGTGGTCATAAATATAGCCACCGCTCAGGTTCAGTTTGCTTGCATACAGTTTTTTTGTCCGGCTATAATACATGCGACCGACTTTCAACATCTCCACATCCCCGAAACGCTTCACCTCGGGTTTTTCCCTGTATGACCGCAGGTTGTAAAGATCTATATAATCAGACCTGCCGTTCGGTTTCTGCACGGTCAGGAAATTGTTTCTCATGAATTTCATGGACTGGCAATACCCTTCCTTCCTTATAATCTCACCACAGGCGTTTACCAGTCCGCATATCTTGTCCGAGAGCCTCACCGCTGCCATGTCATGCCGGATGTCGAAGACTGTGGCGAATACCGGGGCCGTAATCTTTTTTCTTCCCCGGCACAGCCCCCATAGCCTGCTGTTCCTGTCCTGCCATGCTCTAAGTTCCGGCCTCTTGCTGGGATTAGGAGTTTTTTGCAAAGCTATAACGGAAAGCAGCCTGTCATGGGAAACGATTACTTCCATACCGAAGTCCTGACATGAATCTTCCGCGGTGACAGTTTCTGAACTTGTTCCGTTCCCATGTCGGGCGGTCCGTATTCCCCTTCCAGCCATATCCCCACGGAACATCGCCTCCCAGTCCCATGCCATGGTGGGCAGACCGAACACACGGTAGAGTCCAACGTTGTCTATCAGCACGCATGTCTTCTTGCCGGCTGATTTTCTCAATCCGCGCCCGGCCTGTTGCAGATATTTGGCCAGCGAGAGTGTCGGACGCGCCATCTGCACGAACTCCACATCGGGGCAGTCAAATCCCTCACTGAAAACGTCCACATTTACCAGTACCTTTATTCTGCCTGTCTTGAAATCCTCCACCATCCGTCCGCGTTCAGCAGTCGGTGTGTGACTGTCTATGGCTGCGGCGTCCAGTCCTTTTCCGCTGTAATACGCCGCGATGTTCCGCGCATGGTCGATACTGACGGCATAGACGATCCCCTTCTTCCCGTCCGCATACTCCAGAACGCTCCGATACAACTGATCGATGCTTGTGTGACGGTTCAGTACGTCATTCATCTCCCTTATCTGGTAATCACCATCTGCACCGCGTTTCTCCAGCGAGTCTATCAACCGTTGCTCCCTGCTGTTTGCACGTATTGAAACATAATCAAATGACGACAGCCACCCTTTCCTTATAAACTCCGCCACACTCCATGAGCATACCAGCGAGTCGAAAAGGTCCGTGAACCCGGTGCGTCCCATCCGGCAGGGAGTAGCGGTAAGTCCGAGAAATTTTGCTTCCGGACACCAGTTCCACAGCATCCGGTAAGTCCTTGCCTGCGCATGATGCGCTTCGTCGATGATGACCAGTTCCGGTTTTTCCACCACATCATCGTAATGCCGTGTTAGCCATTGTATGGACATCACCCTGACGCACCCGTCAGTCAGACTTGTTCCATATTTTGCAACGGTCTTTTCTATCTGCTCCACAAGCTCCCTGCGGTGTGCGACGATCCAGACCGTCCTCTTTCCATCAGTGAGAAAACTGCTTACCACCGCCGCCAATACATGGGTCTTGCCGGTACCTGTAGGCATCTGCACCATCACGCTGCGGTGCGTCCGCCATTCCTCCGAGAGACGCTGTATAATATCTTCCTGATAGTCATGCAGACATACGGTTTTTGCCATATGGTTTTCGATTAAAGCTCCGGGAACAAGCGCTCTCGTTCCCGGAGCTCCCCCTGCACTTTTCA
>OHGS01000913.1_pt1 | contig 11174 bp, 10 predicted proteins | sample 1567831 | NCBI WGS metagenome assembly OHGS01 (sample SAMEA3879596, study PRJEB24766) | human gut metagenome | biome: human-associated habitat; feature: feces | place: USA | collected 1985/1987
CTTCATCGGGCCTTCGGGGAGCGGCAAGCGGGAGTTTGCCCGCCTGCTTCATGAAAACTCCCGCCGCGCAGCACACTCCTTTCTCTGCGTCGACTGCAGGGGGCTGACGCCCGCAAAGCTCAGCAGGGAGCTCCAGCTCACCGCCCCCTTCGGTCTTTCCGGCGGCACGCTGTATCTGAAGGGCATCGAGGAGCTCTCGGCCGACATGCAGGGCGCCGTGCTCAGGATGCTCGAGACGGGCAGCTGGGTTGACACGGAGGGCGCGAGCTGCGAGCGAGCCGACATCCGCCTCGTCTGCGGAACGAGAAAGTCGTTGGCCGAACTGCTGGAGGCGGACGTCCTGAGGGAGGAGCTCTACTACAGGCTTTGCGTCTGCCCGATCCGGGTGCCCGGACTGGAGGAGCGTGCGGAGGACCTGCCCGAGATCGTGCGCCTCACGCTTCAGAGCCTGAAGGCGAAGGGACTCGAGCTCAGGCTTGCTCCGGGCGTCTGCGAGGCGCTTTCCCGCCGCACGTGGCGGGGTCACGTGCGCGAACTGCAGGCCGTGCTCGAGCGCGCGGCCATCTTCAGCCGCGGGGAAATCGTCGGCGTCGAGACCCTCTTCGACGACGAGCCTGTTCCTGCCGAGGGGCGGGACGCCTCCGAGGAGGCGCGCCTGCGTGCTTTAATTAGAGGCTGGAAGGGATCCAGAGCCGACCTTGCCGCGCATCTCGGCGTGAGCGAGCGCACCGTCTATCGCTGGATCGAACGTAGCCGTCAGGAGAAATGAAAGTGGGATGCCCCGAAGAACTGCTGTTTGATCTGGTCGAAGGAGAGGAGCACAGAGAGGTTGCGCTCGCAGACGGAGCCCTCAGCTATGCCGTGGCCTCATGCAGGAGCGGCCCGTGTGCGGGCACGATCGTGCTCATTCACGGCGTGGGCTCCAATGCGAGCCGCTGGGAGGAGTTTACGGAGCAGACGCCGCTGCGCGAAGGCTGGCGGATCATTCGCCTTGACCTGAGGGGACACGGTGCGAGCGAGTCCCGCGAAAAGGCGACGCTTGAGATTCATGCGGCCGACCTGATGCGGGTGCTGGACGACGCCGGCATTGAGAAGGCCGTGCTTGTCGGGCACAGCCTGGGCGCACAGATCGCCATGCGTGCCGCCGTGCTGTACCCGGACCGAATCCAGGGCATGGTGCTGATGGATCCTCTGGTGACGTCCGCCCTTACGCCCTCCGCCCTCGCGCATCGCAGGAAGTATCCGCTTCTCGTCACCGTGGAGTTCCTCGCCCGCATGCTCAATGCGCTCGGCATCCGCCGCCGCATGCCCCACTACAGCCTCAGGGCGCACGACCGCAAGGCGCGGGAGATGTTGGCCCGAGGCGGCGACGCCCTGCAGGCCTTCATCGACGAATACTCGTCCCCGCTCAAGGACCTCGGCCACATTCACACCGCCTGCTACATGCGCGACATTCTCGAAGTGGGCCGCGAAACGCCTGATCTCTCCGGCGTCGGGTTCCCCGTGCTGGTGATCGGCGCGTCGTCGGGAACCTTCACGGATGCGGGTCGCATGCAGGAATGGGTCAGGAGTCTTCGCGACGGTTCCTGGGCCGTCGTCAACTGTTTCCACTGGCCTCTGACGGAATGTCCCGAGGAGGTGAGCCGCATCATCGAGGAATGGATCGGAAGGGAGTTCCGCGGCTGAGCGGGAGCCTGTGAAGGGAAAAAGAAAAAGCCTGCGGCATTTGAGCTGCAGGCTTTTTTGATGTTCGACGCGCGGCATCTTATTTGGCGGCGGGCGCTTCCTCGTCTTCGCGGTTGATCGTGATGCGCACGATCGGCGGGGCGGCCTCGACGTCCTTTTCGGTCAGGCCCCAGAGGGCGACGAGATCAGCTTGGGACGGCGGCTCTTCGGCGTTGGCCTTGCGGGCGCGCCTGCAGACAAGGGAGGCGCGGACAAGCTTTTCGACGACGTCGAGCGAAAGGCAGTTAAGATCGGGAAATTCAACGCGGCAGTGCTCGATGTCGATGTTCTTGATCTTGTCTTTGAAATCCTTGACGACGTCTCGCTCGGCCAGATAGAGGACAAGCGACTTTTCATGGGATTCGACGGCAAAGAGCGGCCCGTCGAGTTCATAAAAGGCGAGTCCGAAGCGCATGCTTTCACGAACGCCTCGGGCAGAGCGGCGAATCATGCTGCAGACTCGCGCCATAGCAACGCGCCGGTCGTTGGGAAGGCTTTGCAGATAGCCTCCGACCGTCGTAGCGGCAGGAACCATGAATAGCTTCTCCGATGAAATTTTGTAGTAAAGACCTACAATTTTATCAAAATTTGGCCTATCTTGGCCGAAAATCGGAGCAGGAATGTGATTCCGCCTTCAACAGGCATCAACGCCAGAACGTGTAGTCGGCCTCAAAGGGGCGCGAAAGACGCTGTCCCTGCTGTGATGCGGAGCACTTGGTGAGCGGCATTCCGCCTCGGGTATTGGTGCGCTCCACATAGCGCACGCCCGCGAAGGTTCCCTTCTTCGGGGCCGAGGCCTTGAAGACGGCGTCGGTCAGATCCTCGGCGCTTCGCCTCGGTCCGTTCGTGAGGACGGACATCTTCAGGGTGGTGCCGTCGGAGGCGGTGATGCTCCAGTCGGAATTGAGCGTGCCCACCTTGGTGTTGCCGCGGTAGAGCCCTCCCGAGGGATGCGAGAAGCGCCAGTAGAAGCCCTTGGCGTCGTAGGAGCAGACGAAGTGCATGCGGCCCCTGGCCGTGCGGGTGGAGATCCTGCTGGCGGAGCTGATGGCGTCGCGCCAGTGGGAGACGCTCCTGCCGTCCTGACCGGAGACGCCCGGCGTGCCCTGGGGCAGGAGCGACGAACAACCCGCAAGCACTACGGCACAGGCGATTGCGGAAAAAGCGACAAGAGGACGTGGCGAACGGAGGGGCATGGCGGTCGAAATGCGGAGATTGCGGGCGGGTCGGCCGAGGATTAGCGTGAATAGGACAGGCGTCCACGGCCGCGGGCTAATACAATCAAACATAATAATCGGATACATGAGTGTCAACCTTGGTAGAGTTAACGGGTTTTGCCGATGACTCAAAAGAGGCTTCGGACACAGGATCAGAACGGTCGCAGCTCCGCCCAGGAGATAGCGGTGCGGCCATCATTTTTACGGGGGGACTGCAGTGTTCCAAATTCGCATTCACGGCCGCGGCGGACAAGGTGTTGTTACGGCTGCGGAGATGCTGGCGCTCGCCGGCTTCATGGAGGGCCATCATGCACAGGCCTTCCCGAGCTTCGGCTCCGAACGCACGGGCGCGCCGGTTGTGGCCTTCGCCCGTCTCGCATCTTCCGAGATCCGCCTGAGGGAGCCCGTGCTCGAGCCGGACGTCGTGCTCGTGCAGGACAAGACGCTGCTCGAGAGCGTCGACGTGTTCAAGGGCCTGCGCGAGGACGGCTATGTACTCATCAATTCGAGCGAGACGCCCGAGGCTCTCGGACTTGAGGATCTGAAGAAGCGTCTGCCTGAGGGGCACTTCCTCTGCGTGCCGGCCACGGCCTATGCTCTTGAAAAGATCGGCCGCCCCCTGCCCGGCGCCGCAATGCTCGCGGGCATGGCCGCCATGACGGGCAGCATGAAGCTCGAAAGCGTCATCGCCGCCTACAACGAAAAGTTCTCGGGCCGTGTCGCCCAGGCCAACGCCGAAGTCGCGAAGCTGGCCTTTGATTCGGTCAAGTCGATGCTCGGAGGTGTTCATGCTTAAGCAGTTGGAAGGCAGCCAGGGCGTTGCCCAGGCCGTGGCGCTCTGCCGCCCCGAAGTCGTCTGCGCGTACCCGATCTCGCCGCAGACCCACATCGTCGAGGCCCTTGGCGCGCTCTGCCGCAAGGGCGTCCTCAAGGATTGCGAGTACATCAACGTCGAGAGCGAGTTCGCGGCCATGTCCGTTGCCATCGGCGCATCGGTTGCCGGCGCCCGCGCCTATACGGCCACCGCCTCCCAGGGCCTGCTCTTCATGGTCGAGGCGGTCTACAACGCGTCCGGTCTCGGACTCCCGATCGTCATGACGGTCGCCAACCGTGCGATCGGCGCACCGATCAACATCTGGAACGACCATTCGGACTCCATGAGCCAGCGCGACAGCGGCTGGATCCAGCTCTTTGCGGAGACCAATCAGGAGGCCGTCGACCTGCACATCCAGGCCTTCCGCATCGCGGAGGAGCTCTCGCTGCCCGTCATGGTCTGCATGGACGGCTTCGTGCTCACCCACGCCTTCGAGCGCATGGACATTCCCTCCCAGGAGGACGTCGACGCGTTCCTGCCGCCCTATGAGCCGCGTCAGGTGCTCGATCCCGATCATCCGTACTCGATCGGCGCCATGGTCGGCCCCGAGGCCTTCACGGAAGTCCGCTGGCTTGCCCACAAGCGCATGCTCGATGCGCTGCCTGCCATTGAAAAGGCGTCTGCGGACTTCGCAGAGCGCTTCGGCCGCAAGTCGGGCGGTCTGCTCGACACCTATCGCATGGAGGATGCGGAGGTCTGCGTGCTTGCCATGGGCTCCATCCTCGGCACGATCAAGGACACGGTGGACGAAATGCGCGAGGCGGGCGTCAGGATCGGCGTGCTCTGCCTCAAGAGCTATCGTCCGTTCCCCGACGAAGCCCTTCGCGAGGCCGTCAAGTCCGTCAAGACGCTCGTCGTGCTCGAACGCATGGTGAGCGCAGGCAGCGGCGGCGCGCTCTATCTCGACGTGCTCAAGGCCGTCCGCAGGGAGCCCGTGGAGCTTCGCAGCGTCATTGCCGGCCTTGGCGGCCGCGCGGTCACGAAGGCGAGCCTGCGCGCGGTGTTCGAGTCCGCCTGCAACGGTACGCTCCCCGACGAAACGGTGTTTCTCGACCTTGACAGGACGCTTGTCGAGCATCAGCTGGCCCGCGAGGCCGAACAGCGCCACACCGGCCCCGTGGCCGAATCGTTGAACCGTGAAGTGAATGAAAGAAAGATTCTTCAGGGCGAGGAGATTTAAAGAATGAGCGAGGTCGTACATTTCTATCAAACGGGAACCTTCACCGTAGGCAACCGTCTTGTCACGCCTGAAGAGCGTGCGGGGCAGGCCTCCATGGAGCGCACCAATGCGCTCACGTCCGGTCACCGCGCCTGTCAGGGCTGCGGCGAGGCGCTCGGCGCCCGCTACGCGGTTGATGCGGCGATGCGCGCCGTGAACGGCCGTTTGGCCGCGGCCAACGCCACGGGCTGCCTTGAAGTCTTCTCGACGCCCTATCCTGAAACGAGCTGGCAGCTGCCCTGGTTCCACTCCCTCTTCGGCAACACTGCGGCGGTGGCGACCGGCATGGCCGCCGCCTTCAAGGTGAAGGCGAAGAAGTCGGGCGGCGCTGAAACCCGCGTGATCGCCATGGGCGGCGACGGCGGCACGACCGACATCGGGTTCGGCTGCCTCTCCGGCATGTTCGAACGCAACGATGACGTGCTCTACATCTGCTACGACAACGAGGCCTACATGAACACGGGCGTGCAGCGCTCGTCCGCCACGCCTCCCGCCGCCCGCACGGCGACGACCCAGGTCGCGGGCGACGAACCCGGCAACGCCTGGGGCCAGGGCAAGGACGTGCCGCTCATCGCAATGGCGCACGGCATTCCCTACGTCGCGACGGCGACCGTGGCCGATCTTCGCGATCTTGAGCGCAAGGTGACGAAGGCCATGAGCGTGCGCGGTGCCCGCTACATCCACATTCTCGTGCCTTGCCCGCTCGGCTGGGGACACGGTTCCGGCCTGACGGTTCAGATGGCCCGCATGGCTCAGCAGACCGGCATCTTCCCCGTTTTCGAGGCTGAATACGGTGAAGTCACCGGCGTGAGCAAGATCCGCCGCAAGATTCCCGTCGAGCAGTATCTGAAGCCGCAGAAGCGCTTCGCCCACCTGTTCGGCAAGAACGCGGACCTCACCGTCATCGCCCGCATTCAGGCCATGGCGGACCGCAATATCAAGGACTACGGCCTGATCGACGAGGAAGAGGTCGAAACGCATCCGACGGCGGTTCAGGGTGATGAGCGTGCTCATCACTTTTGATAGAGAAGATTAGGAGATATCTGTGAGCAGCAAACCCTTTGCCATTACGCTCGATGTCGGCACGTCGCTGGCCAACCGCACCGGAAGCTGGCGCACGCTGCGCCCGGTCTATGTGAACCGCCTCCCTCCGTGCAATGCCAAGTGTCCCGCCGGCGAGCAGTGCCAGGCATGGCTCTACCATGCTGAAAGCGGCGACTACCGTCACGCCTGGGAGAAGATCGTCGAGGACAATCCCTTCCCCGCCTGCATGGGCCGCGTGTGCTACCACACGTGCGAGTCCGCCTGCAATCGCGGCGAGCTCGACGAGTCCGTCGGCATCAACGCCGTCGAACGCTTTCTCGGCGACCATGCGCTTGAAAACGGTTGGTCGTTCAAGAAGCCCGAGACGAAGAGCGGCAAGCGCGTTCTTGTCGTGGGCGCAGGTCCTGCAGGCCTTTCCGCCGCCTACCATCTCGCCCGCATGGGTCATGAGGTCTGCGTGCGCGACGGCGCCAAGGCCGCAGGCGGCATGATGCGCTACGGCATTCCGAAGTACCGTCTGCCCCGTGAGGTTCTTGACAAGGAGATCGCGCGCATCGCCGAGCTTGGCGTGAAGTTCGAGCTCTCCCGCGAGGTGACCGATCTGGCCGCCGAAATGAAGGAAGGCGGCTTTGACGCCGTGTTCCTCGGCGTTGGCGCAAGCCTTGCCCGCCGAGCCTACATTCCCGCCGGCGACGCCGCGCACGTGCTTGACGCCGTTACGGTGCTCCGCTCCATGGAAGGCGAGGAGCAGCCGCTTCTGGGCCGCCGCGTGGTGGTCTACGGCGGCGGCAACACCGCCATGGACGCCGCCCGCGTGGCCAAGCGCCTGGCTGGCGTAAAGAACGTGCGTCTGGTGTATCGCCGCACTAAGAAGCAGAAGCGCCTTGGCGCCGAGCCGCTGGTCGTTTACCGCCGCACCCGCGAGCGCGCTCCCGCCCATCAGTTCGAGATCGAGGAGGCCATCGAGGAAGGCGTGCACATGAAGTGGCTCTCCACCATTGCGCATGCCGACGAAGGCGAGATCCGCATCGAGAAGATGAAGCTTGACGAGAGCGGCCGTCCCGTCCCGACGGGTGAGTTCGAGACGGTGAGCGCCGACAGCGTCGTGCTCGCCCTCGGTCAGGAGACGAACCTGAAGTTCCTCGAAGGCATCGACGACCTTCAGATGGAGAACGGCAGCGTCGTGGTCGACGGTTCGATGATGACGGGCTGTCCCGGCATCTTCGCCGGCGGCGACATGGTGCCGGGCGAGCGCAACGTGACCGTGGCGATCGGCCATGGCAAGCGAGCCGCCCGCTCGATCGATGCCTGGCTTGCCGGTCGTCCGATGCCTGCCGCCGAAGAACGCCAGCCCGCGACCTTCGGCCGTCTCAACACGTGGTACTACGCGGATGCGCCCAAGTCCGTGCGTCCCCAGCTTGACCTCGTTCGCCGTCAGACGACGTTCGACGAGGTGGTCCAGGGGCTCACCGAGCAGACTGCGCTCTTCGAGGCCCGCCGCTGCATGTCCTGCGGCAACTGCTTCGAGTGCGACAACTGCTACGGCGTCTGTCCTGACAATGCCATCATCAAGCTCGGTCCCGGCAAGAAGTTCCGCATCAACTACGAGTACTGCAAGGGCTGCGGCATCTGCGCCAACGAGTGTCCCTGCGGCGCGATCGACATGGTGCCCGAGTCCATCTGATGCACCTGATGCCGTCCGGTCAAGAGACCGGACGGGCCGTAAAAAATGAAGGAAGCACCGTTTTCCAACGGTGCTTCTTTCGTTATGGGCTGTAGGGGCCGTTGACCTTCAATCGCCGCCGACGTTCGTCTTCAATGTCAGAGCGAGCGCGCAGGCGATGAGTAGAACGGTGGCAAGGTAGGGCGCGCCTGCAAGGACGGGATGCATGTGGTGGTCCGCCGTGATCATGAGCAGAGGAGTGCCGATGAGCGGCGAGATGGCGCCCGTGAAGCTGTTGAGCGAGCTGACCGCTCCCATGTTGACGCCCTGTGTGCTTGCTTCGCAGCGCCTGCTGATGAGGCCCTGAATGGTCGGCCCCACGATGCCCATGACGGCGAAGAGGCAGACCATGGCGAGACTCACCGCGCCCGACGGCGAAAGCGCGATGACGAGCATGGAGGAAAGGCCGATGAGGAGGCCCGTCACGATGATGTGTCCCGGCGCGAGCTTCTGGACGAGACGCGGCAGGATGAAGCCCTGCGTGAGGCTGATCGAGAGGCCGAGCGCAAAGATCGACATGCCGATCATGAGCGGCGTCCAGGCGTAGCGGTATTCCGTGTAGAGCGCCCAGGTGCACTGCATCAGGCTCTGTGCAAGCGTGAAGAGTGTGATGACGACGAGCAGCGGGCGAAGACTGAGGTTGCCTGCCAGGCTCCAGATGGCGGAGAACGGGTTGAGGCGTCCGAGGGAGAGCGGAGCCGTCGACCTGACCCTGAGGCTCTCGGGAAGGATGAAGAAGCCGTAGAGGAAGTTGAGGGCGCAGATGGCGCTTGCGACGAAGAACGGAATTTTGGGATCGGTCTGGCCGAGCACGCCGCCCACGGCGGGGCCGAGCACGAAGGCAATCCCGAAGATTGCGCCGATCTTGCCGAAGGAGGCGATGCGCTGGTGAGAGGGCGTCACGTCGGCGATGTAGGCCTGCGCCACCACGATGTTGGAACTCATCATGCCGCCGACAAGTCTCGAGAGCAGGATGAAGGGCAGGGACTGGCTGACGGCGGGCACGATCATCATGATCGAAAGGCCGAGAATGCCCGTAAGCAGCACGGGACGCCGTCCGATGCGGTCAGAAAGGGCGCCGAGGATGGGCGCGAAGAAGAACTGCATCAGGCCGTAGCTCACCATGATTGCGCCGTACCAGCTGGTCTGCAGGTCGCGCGTGTCAGCGAGCGATCCGATGAGCCTCGGAAGAACAGGAACAATGAGCCCGATGCCCAGTGCGTCGAGGAAGACGCAGGCAAGAACAAACCCAATTGCAGGCTTTCTCATCATGGGACAGGGGCGCGGAAAGAAGCTGACGAAGATCCAATATTACCGCGAGTCGCAGGGCGGCGCGGAAGGGGCCGAAGGGCTGCCGCAGGCCGGAGAGGCCGGGCTGAGCCTAGGCGGAACCCACCCAGTCGCTTTGATGCGAATCAACAGTTGTAAATCTGATTGACATTTTGGTGGCTGTGAAGCTTGGAAGAAGAGGGTGTTGGAGGTGAAGTTTTTGATAATGTAAACAAATGCGTACGAATGCCGCCGAGGCTTGGTCGCCGAAGGCAGAAAAAGGCCGTACGAAAGAAGAATGTCACCTGGACAAGGTGGTCGATCCTTCTGCCGGTTCTTATTATGTGGAAGTACTGACAAACTCGTTGGTCTGGTACTTGGCATTGCGCTTGCCTATGCGGCTCCCGCCGCAGCCGTCAGCTGCGGCTTCCTCGGCACCGTCTTTGTGACGGCTCTTAAGGCCGTCGCCCCGATTCTGGTGTTCGTGCTCGTGATGAGTTCGATTGCGAACCAGAACCTGTCCGGCGAAAACCTCCACATCAAGCCGATCATCGTCCTCTATCTGATAGGCACCTTCTCCGCCGCCATCGTTGCGGTCGTGGCGAGCTTCATGTTCCCCACGAAGCTCATCCTGACGGCGACCGACGCTGTGGCCACCACCCCCGGCGGCATCGGCGAGGTGCTCGGCAACGTGATTCTCAACGTCGTTGACAATCCCGTCCACGCCATCTCGTCCGGCAACTACATCGGCATTCTCGCCTGGGCCATCGCCATGGGCGTCGTGCTGCGCCATGGCACCGTCGCCACGCGCGAAGTGCTCAATGACGCCGCCAAGGGCGTCGAGTTCGTGGTCCGCCTCGTGATCCGCTTCGCCCCCGTCGGCATCTTCGGCCTCGTTGCGAACACCTTCGCCACGACCGGCGCCGAAGTCTTCATCGGCTACATCCAACTTCTCGTGGTGCTTCTCGGCTCCATGTTCTTCGTGGCTCTTGTCATCAATCCGTTCCTCGTCTGGTTCTGCACCCACAAGAATCCGTTCCCCGTGACGCTGATGACGCTCCGCGAATCCGGCGTGGCCGCCTTCTTCACCCGCTCGTCCGCCGCGAACATTCCGGTCAATCTGGAAATCTGCCGTCGCCTCGGCCTGCCTGAATCCACTTACTCCATTTCGATTCCCGTGGGTGCCACGATCAACATGGCCGGCGCCGCCATCACGATCACCGTGCTGACGCTTTCCGCCGCCTATTCGCTCAACATTCCCGTTGACCTCGGCACGGCCGTGTTCCTCTCCTTCGTGGCCTCGATCTGCGCCTGCGGCGCCTCCGGCGTGCCGGGCGGCTCCCTGATGCTCATCCCGCTTGCCTGCGGTCTCTTCGGCATCGATCAGAACACCGCCATGCAGGTGGTCGCCGTTGGCTTCATCATCGGCGTGCTCCAGGACTCCTGCGAAACGGCCCTGAACTCCTCGAGCGACGCGCTCTTCACGATCGCCGCCTGCCAGCGCGCCGAGCGTCTGGAACGCGGGGAGTAATCCTTCCGAAATGCAGGGACGGACTTGCGCCGCCCTGCTGATTTAAAATTGCCGAAGTTTGACTTCGGCAATTTTTTTGACTTCATCCGACGATATGCGACGTTTCAATACCCCGATCGAGGTGCTAAATCAGGTTTTCGGCTACGAGTCCTTCAGGGGCTTTCAGGAGGAGGTGGTTGAAACCGTCGTGTCGGGCAGGGACGCTCTGGTGCTGATGCCGACAGGCGGTGGCAAGAGCCTCTGTTATCAGATTCCCGCGCTGCTGCGCGACGGCGTGGCCGTCGTGGTCTCCCCCCTGATCGCCCTCATGCAGGATCAGGTCGATGCGCTGGACGAAGTCGGCGTGAAGGCGGCCTATCTCAACTCGTCTCTCACGCCCGAGGAGGCCTCCAGAGTGAAGGACGAGCTTCTGTCGGGCAGGCTGGATCTGCTCTACGTGGCGCCCGAGCGCCTGATGATGAGTTCTATGCTCTCGTTGCTCGACAGGGTCAACGTCTCGCTCTTCGCCATTGACGAGGCGCACTGCGTGAGCGTCTGGGGACATGACTTCCGTCCCGAGTACGGAGAGCTGG
>OHGS01000934.1_pt1 | contig 10921 bp, 7 predicted proteins | sample 1567831 | NCBI WGS metagenome assembly OHGS01 (sample SAMEA3879596, study PRJEB24766) | human gut metagenome | biome: human-associated habitat; feature: feces | place: USA | collected 1985/1987
TTGTCGATGCTGAAGTAACCTGCATGCGTGCTATGGACATCGATGGAACGAAGATATTGCTCATATGGCGTGTTGAATACAGTCAGATACTCATTCAGAATATCTGTATATTCCTGCTCGAAGATATCGCCGTATTCAGAGTTGATTTCGTTGCCATCTTCGTCGTATTTACGATACTTAGCGACCTCATCAATAAAGAACAGGGACAAGGTCTTGATGCCCTTAGAATACAGTTCCTTTTCCTTCTCAAAGTGAGAACGAATGGTTTCACGAATCTGTACGCGTCTTAGATCTGCTTCTGACACATCACCGATGACTTCGCCAGCATGAATGACTTCTCCGTTGGTAAAAGTAACAGTACCACGAATCGGATCAATCTCACTGATGCGATAACCACGATATTGTTCCATGTTTTTGGAGAGGGAGAACAGGTCGTCATCAACACCGAGAATTCTAGTCTCACGGTTGATGGATTTGTTGTACCCAACTTCGAATTCAATGCGTGCCATAGGTGGCTTCTTTGGGCTTATGACGATGTTTTCCAAAAAGAGGTAACTATCGGTACCTCTCAGATTCTTGATATCAAAGCCCTTTACTTCAATCTTCTTTACTAACTTTTTATTGTATGCATCCAAGGCATCCAACACATAGACCAGATCGTGGTGCTGTTTGTGAGTAGCAGAGTAGTTCAAGCAGAACAGCGGGTTAAACTCCTTCAGGCTTTCCTGCGTGGCCGTGCCACCCATTTTCTGTGGCTCATCCAAGATGACGATAGGACGGTTTGCTTTGATGACGTCGATCGGTCTGCGGCTGCCGAAATCATCCAGCTCTGTACGGATACGCCTTGCATCTTTACCACGGGCATTGAATGCCTGAATATTGATGATCATGACGTTGATATCTGCGCTATGGCTGTAATTATCGATATCCGGCAGATTCTTGGAGTTGTAAACAAAGAAGCGAGCCTTCTTTCCATAATACTCCATGAAGTGCTCCTGCATGGTTTCAAAGCTCTTCTGTACGCCTTCACGGATCGCAATATTTGGAACTACTACGATGAACTTGCTCCAACCATACAGCTTATTCAGTTCAAACATAGTCTTGATGTAAACATAGGTTTTACCGGTACCGGTTTCCATTTCAACATCAAGAGAGCATACACCCAGTCCTCCGGATTTCAGAGAATCGGAGAGTTTAATATTATTGCGAGCCTGGATACGGTGGATATTATTCAAAAGCTGACCGTAATCGAGCTGTACCTTAGCGTTGGCAAAACCCATATACAGTTCTTCATCAGAAAGCATCCAGTTTGTCACATCTCGCTTGATTTCAACATCGCGTCGGTAGGTGAAGTGGTCGTTGAAAGGCTGACCGGCAAATACACCTACCACGCTTTCCACAGCCTCGGTCTGGTAAGGCTGTATGGTAAATTTGAATTTCATCTCAGCCATTACAGCACCTTCCTTTGTGTTCTCGGACTATAGGTTTCAAAGATCTGCTCAAAGTTTGTGGCTACGCTGTCGCTTGCCATACTGCTGTCACGGAATACGGCATAAACCGGCTGCTTTAGTGCAATTGCTTTGACTGTTTCTTCTGTAACATCCTTATCAAAGCAGGCAATGAGATAACCATCAGCTACAGAGAACACCTTCTTGCCAGCAATTTCCGTTTCCTGAATATCAGAGGAGAGCAGAATACCAAGGTCGAGCATTACCTGGAAGAGCAGATCTTCTGATGTACGATCAGGTTTAATATTGTCAGCGAATAACTCCATCTGTCCCTGGTTGTAATCGGCAGGGCGGTAGTAGACATCTTCCATATTAGTGCTGTCTACTTTGAAAACACGGAAACCGATGTCAAGATCAGTAGTGGTAAGAGGAATTTCTTCCTTGATCTTTTTTCCAGCACGACGGATGCGCTCTTCGCCAATGTCACAAATTGTCTTATATCCTTCTTTATAGGCTATATTTTTAACATCTATTTTTTCTGGTAGCTGAATGCAAATATATTTTCTTTTTCCTCCGTCCACAGCATTAAGTTGCATAAGTGCATCAATGCTACTTGCTGATCCTGAGAAAAAATCAATGAAAATATCATTTTTATCCATTCCAGTTAGTAAAAACTGTTTTATTAGATTGGTGGGTTTTGGAAAGCTGAATACTTTTTGCCCGAAAAGCTCTTGTACTTCAGCGGTTCCTCTTCTACTTGAAAAACTCTGATCTAGAAGTAAACTACGGATCATTTTTAAATTTGATCTATATTTTTGAACTATTCTCCAGTCTTCATTTTTGCTTTTGTATCCAACAATTTCAGTATTTAGGTTTTGCTTAGCCTTTTCTTTTCCCCATCTCCATACGTGTTGGATTCCATCTTTCTTTGAAACTACTGGATAGATTTCTATCCAACCATCGTGAGCTAATAAATCAATTTCAAAAAAATCATTCTGTAAATTGTTATTTGGATTAACGTAAAATGGATAATATAGATTGGGCCTCGTTTCAGGATTGAATGCTACATTTCCATTATAGAGAGGGTATATACTAAATGGTCCATTTTCGTCCTGATAATCAAATTTTTTATTTTCTTCAGCCAACATAAATGTCTTGACATATAACTCATTTTTTGAATACATAACAGCGTATTCGTGCATTTTTGCCATGCACCCATAGTCAATAGCGCTTGGGGAAGCGTTAATGACAAAAGTACCTTGATAATTGCTCATTCCAAATATTTCGTTGCAAATAGAAATTAAAGAGTTTAATTCATTGTCATCAATAGAAATAAAGACAACTCCATCATTAGATAATAAGTCCTTCGCAAGTCTTAACCTTGGGTACAGCATATTAAGCCAATCCGTATGGAATCGCCCATTGCTTTCTGTATTCTGGACTAGACGATTTCCTTCTTCATCGAACTGGCCACTATTGCCAAGATATTCATCAGTATTCTGTGAAAAATCATCTTCGTAAATGAAGTCATTACCTGTGTTATAAGGTGGATCGATATAGATCATCTTTACTTTGCCGAGATAGGTTTCCTGTAGCAGTTTCAATGCGTCCAGGTTATCGCCCTCGATATAGATATTTTCAGTATCAATATTACCTGGAGTGCCATCTTTACCAACGGATTTTTCACGCTCAAGACGCAGTGTTTTTGCAATAGGCTGATTTGCTAACACAACCGACTTTTTCTTATCCGGCCATGTAAACTGATAACGTTCCTGCGGGCCTTCTACCACAGTGGCAGAGATTTCCTGGCGCAGTACATCCGCATCAATAGCACGTTCAATAATAGGCTCCCCATTTGCTTTATAACCAGTTATGGTTTCTGTCACTGCGTTTGGAAACAGTGCAGCGAGCTTCTTAAAGTTTTCGTCCGCCAAATCTGGCGTATGCATTTTAAGATTTTCCATGTTTCAAATCCTCCAGCTTTTTTTGATATTCACGAAGGCGCGTGTGTAGTTCAAATTTCTTCTTTGGCTGTTGTTCCTTCCACATCGCGTTTTCTGTCTTATCGATCTTTTTTTCTAATTTTAGTATTTGATCCTGTATTGCAAGGCGATCCTCTATGGAAAGATCCTCCGTTTGTTCGGCACGTTCTTCGTATAGAGCAATCTGCTCTACGAAAGAATCCCATATTTCATCTAAGGAATAACCTTGTAATTTTAATTCTATCTCATCATGAGCCATCCATAGGGTGCGGTAAAGTTTATTGTGATAAACCGCCAGCTGTTGTTGATCTTCAAAGCTCAGTAGAAATACCAGCTTATGTGGATTTTGCCGGGCGATTGCTTCAATGACTTTACCATCAAATTCCTGATTTTTCAGGGAAATGGATAGTAGCATGATCTCTTTTATTTCTGCATCCGATGCCAGATTCAGGTTTTCTTTGGTGAAACTGTTTTCAACCACGATGCGGTCTACGTCGGATACAAATTTTTCTTTCAGTATTTTTGTCAGGGGTAAGTGCTTATAAAATGCCTCCTTTGGCAAACGTCTGTGTACTGCTGTAGCAGCAGGGAACTCAATCATTTTATCACCACCATAAAACATATTAGTTCGAAGTCATCCAGGCCAGAAAAACCGCCGGATAGGAAGGTGGTCTGTCCGCCACCAAAGAAACTATCGATATCACTTTCATCTTTTGCATCAATGATGGTCATGATGGCATCTTCCAGCAACTGGGAGATTTTTCCCATATCCTTGCCGTTGTCTGTGGCCTTATTGAACTGTTCACACAGATTCATATCTGGATCTGTTTTTCCCTGTGCCAGATGCCGCATCATATCCAGGGTATCCTTCGGCTGCAGATGATTGGTAATCACTTCGCCATCCATACCGACATAGACCAGATAGAATGGGTGAAGACGATTCTGGTTTTCAATATTGATGTGCTCATTTACATTCTTTAAGACAAAGATAACGCCAGGTTTGTCTCCCTTGACGACCGCATGAATGCCGAAAGGCGTATGATCAATATCTTTGTGCGTTTTCATGTAGGAGAGCAGATCCATACGGAACTCATTTAGTCCTAAGTCCATGATGGAAATACCATTTGTCATGTCTTCCAGATCCACGACTTCTTCTTGCAGCTTTTTGAGCTGGCTGCGACGATATTCCAGGTCGCCTTTTTCTTCCTGGTTGATGAGGTCATCATCGCCGGTGGAAGTCATGACGGAAATACGCATTCTGGTTTCCACTCTGGATTTTAAGTTGATGTATTCATCTAGATCCAGATCCGGCCAGAAGTTCACAAGCTGTATCACGGCATTCTTACTGCCGATACGATCAATTCGACCGAAACGCTGAATGATACGCACTGGGTTCCAGTGGATATCATAGTTTACGCAATAATCGCAGTCCTGCAGGTTCTGACCTTCTGAAATACAGTCTGTAGCAATGAGAATATCAATATCTGTTTTGTCTTTAGGATACAGTACATCTCTGTCTTTTGACTTCGGAGAGAAGCATGCAAGCACATGGTTCATATCAGGTTTGAATTTCGGGATGGTTGTTTTACCATCCACTGATCCAGTGACAAGGGCAGTGTGCAATCCTAACTCTTTCAATGCCATGCCACTGATATTTTCGTAGAGATATTCAGCGGTATCTGAGAAGGCAGTGAAAATCAATATCTTCTTATTGCACGGATTGATCGGAGCTGCAGCCTTTTCACGAATGATGCGAATCAGCTCATTCAGTTTGAAGTCATACTCTGGGGTGATATCTTCAATCATCAGAATCAGTAGCTGCAGGTTATCGATATCCTCATCCATTTCGCGTTTCCACGAAATATAGTCCATATCACGCAGGTCAATCTTGACTTTTTTGCCAACATTGAAGAAATCTGTGTTTTGATCATCGTAGTCGAATTCGTCTGCTTCACCAGACAGGTCAGGCATTTCGTTCAGGCTGTTTGCGCCGGTAGCGATGAAATCATCAATTGCATGCGAGGTATCATACAGATAGTCATAGATACGCTTTACCGTCAGCAGGAAAGAATGTACAGAGCTTTCCATACGTTTTAACAGATTGATGCTCATCAACCGCTGAATACCAAGTTCACGACCGCTGCGGAATTTCTCCGTTTCATCTTCGCTCAGATATTTCTGCAGCTTGCTTGGCTGAATGAATGCGGTTGGCGTATAAATTGTCAGGTGCAGTTTTGACAGCAGTTCATATACTTCTTTATAGTTGATGGCATTTGGACGTGTTGTTAGTTTCGGACGAAGAGAGATTGGTTTGTTTCTCTTTGGAAAGTTTCCAATGTCCGCCACATCATAATAGGTTTGTATATGCTTTCTGGAACGCGCAATGGTTACGCTATCCAGTACTTCAAAGAAATCAAAATCAAGCTGGGAGAGAAGATTAGCGGTGGTACGCTCTTTCTCAGGCAGTTTGCACCATGCGTTATATACTTTCTGCGCTTGCCGGAAAATCGTATCGATATCCGATTTGATGTTCAGCTTTTCGTTAAATTCAGATGGATCACCTTCATAGGCAAGAGCCAGCTGATTACGAAGATCGTAGAAGCGGTTATTAACTGGGGTTGCGGAAAGCATGAGTACTTTTGTCTTGACACCTGGCTTGATGACTCTGTTCATCAAACGCATATAGCGATTCTCTTTTTCGCCGCCTTTGCTGTTGGTGCCATTGCCATTTCGGAAGTTATGGCTTTCATCTATGACGACAAGGTCATAATTTCCCCAGTTAATTCGATCAATCGGTAATCCAATTACAGTGTTTCCGCTGTCACGAGAAAGGTCCGTATGATACAGAATGTCATAGCGAAGCCGATCTTCTGCGAGTGGGTTATTAATCAGATTCCCACGGTAGGTCATCCAGTTCTCGGACAGCTTTTTCGGACAAAGTACGAGAACATTTTTGTTGCGGCCTTCATAGTACTTGATGACAGCAAGTGCCGTAAATGTTTTACCGAGACCAACGCTGTCTGCAAGAATGCAACCGTTGTATTGCTCCAATTTATTGATAATCGCAAGAGCTGCATCTTTCTGGAAGTTGAACAGCTTATTCCAGATTACGCTGTCCTTAAAACCGGTTGCTTCGTTTGGTAATACATCCTCTGAAATATCTTCTAAGAATTCACTGAAGATATTGTACAGAGACATGAAATAAATCAGTTCCGGTGAGTTTTCCTGGTATACAGAAGAAATCATATCGATAACTTCTTCTGTAACATCTGTGAGTTTTTCTTCATCGTTCCAGACGGAATCAAACATATGGAGAAATTCTTTACTTGCTGGATTCTCCATACGTGTAATCATGTTCGTCAGATTATTGCCGCGCTCACATCCCAGGTCAACGGTTGTGAATGTATTCATTGGCATATAAGTATAGGTATCTTCATCGCCATCTACCAGAAGGAAGTTATTCATGCCTTCACGGGTAGTGTTGGTTTTAAAGCATACCTTACGACGCATCCAATCAGCACATTCTTTTGCTACAGCCTTCTGCTTCAGTTCGTTTCGCAGGCGCACTTCAAATTCAGTGCCATATAAACTTTTTTCTCGCTGAAGACGCGGGATGTAAAACTCTCTGCGCTCTTTTGGCGTTTTTTCTGCCACGAAGGTAGGAGAGGTGAATATAAAGCGTAGTTCTTCACAGGATTCCAGCTGTTTTTTTAATTCATGATAGGCATAGATGGAAAAACAGGCTGCTGCAATAGAAATACGATCACCGCGTTTTATCGTTTTAACAAGGTCATCTTTTACGACCTTCGTGGTGTTATTAAATATTTCCACAGGGGCATCTCCTTTCAGAGCCGATTAATCTTTCACTGTTTCCATAATGTCTTCCAGGGTACAGTCTAACGACTCGCATATTTTAAGTAGAACATCGGTTGTGATATTTGCCCCTTTGCTTAATTTTGCAATGGATGCGGAACTGACACCGCTTCTTTCAGCAAGATCACGCTTATTCATATTTTTATCAATTAACATTTTCCATAATTTGTTATAGCTGATGCGCATTGTTGTCTCCTTATTTATGGGAATCCCTTTAAATGGTTTATTGATCTTCAGGGTTATATACTTCATTCAAAAAGCCATAGCGACCTTCGTTTTTGTTTCTGGAAAAACAAATCACATGGACACTTTTTTCCTCACTATCCTCAGGAATGAAAGGCATACGTTTTGATTGCTCAACAATAATTACCTGTCTTTCTTTCGCGTGGGTGATGAGGTATTCGATAAAGTTCTGTTTAATGGTACTGCTTTGTTCCTTGTATTCTGCTTCAGATAGCTGAGTAAGAGAGGAGTCGACTGCATAGAAGCCCGGAGCATATCGATCTAAATCAATCAAATATCCACTCATGGCAAGTGTAGTCAAAGTATTCAGGATTCCACAGAATCCGCCTCCCATCGAAACAGATTTCTTAAGGCCACCAATTTCAATGTCGAAGTTTTCCATATTGACTCTAACGGAATCGGCTCCACCAACCTTTGTATCCTGTAAAATGGATTTTAATTTTTCTTCAAATCCGTGAATCAGGTCGTAGCTATAGTCCTCAAATATATTGTGCTTAGAAGGCTCGACAGCTTCCTCAGTTTCTTTTTGAAATAACTCAGTTTCATATTGAATTTTATTTTTGTGGATGACATCCAACTCACTCTTGAGACGAATGAAATTTAGCTGATGTTCCAGTTCTGCTTGGAAGGAAGACAGCTTTTCCTGAAGCTCAGAAATATGTAAATCAACAACAGACTTCTTTTGTTCCAGCTCTTGGATTTTTCCACGGATCTTTTCTTGCTGAATACTTATATCATGTTGCGCTAGGCTTAATTCAGATAGATGTTTTTGAATCTTCTCAAGCTCTGCAGCAGAAGCACTGATAAAAGAGGTGTCATATTTACGAACGGTTTCTTCGCCGCATATAGGACATCTTATTTTTTCCTTCGTAGGCTGGATTGTCGATGCACCATCAACGATAAACCCAATGCGTCGGATATCCGATTGATACTGTTTATGAAGAACAGAGAAATTATAAGCAACCGTTTTTGCTTCGGACAATTTTCCGTTCCATTCATAAATCTCGGACATTAATTGTTGGCTTTCCTTAGTTGCAGAATCTATTTCTTTTTGTAATTCAGCAATCTCTTTACGTACTTGTTCAACACTGGCCTGTGGATCAACGATATTAGATGAAAGAAGGACTTGATTTATTTCATCCTGTCGATTGGAAGTCTCTCGAAGATTATCTTGGATATAGCCGATAAGCGCTTTTTTCTTTGCTTCGCTGATTTTTGGATCTTCATCCTGAACAAGATCATTTGCATCTTGCCCAGTCAAAAGAAATAAAAGTACGGCTGCGGAAGCAGTAGGTCCCATGCTTCCAGGAGCCAGAAGAGCCGAGCTTTCTCGTGCAACATCTCCCTGCTTAAGGAAGAACAGGTGGAGCATGCTTCGCCAAGTCAGAGCTTGTGTTTTTGCTCCTGTTTCTGCGGAACGTACAGAATGAGGTTCATCAATGCCAAGTAAATGTAAGAAAACGGTATTGATGTTTTTCTTAGCTGTATGGCCTACGCTGTACTTGCCATGTTCGACAGTTGGATCAGAGCCACTAACAGTAATTTTGGAGTCACCTATTTTTCTTTCAAGAATTACAGTTCCGTTCGATGTTGCAAGTTGAAGAGTAATCCATTCATATCCATTGTTGTTATCAACGATTTTAGAAGGTTTGTTTTTCTTCGGTGTAAAGCCAAACATATAGTCCAGGCAATCCATCACGAGACTTTTGCCAGTGTTGGAAGGACCGAGAATAAAATTCAAACCCGGTTTGAAATCAATAATAGAGGCATGATGTCCACCACCAGACACCATCAGTTTTTCAATATAGAATCTATTCATGCGTGACCTCCTTTAGCGATTTTACGGTGAGGTTATTAATTGCATTTAACATGGCAGCAGTATCTGCATGGTTGAAAGCGGAAACTACTGTTTTCACAGCCAGACAGTATTCTTCGGAATAACTGCTGTGTAATTGCTTGCTTACATTCTTTCCGGCAGCAGTAATAGAGTATTCATATCCCTCAGAAGTGGAAGTCAAATGGATATATCCATCTAATATCAGACTTCTTAAGGCTGCTTGTATAGGCTGCTTCCTTGCCGGAAATTCACTGAATCTATAATTACTATACCCGTGCAGATTTTCATCCAATAGTCCAAAATCAGCGGCATAGACTGTAATAAAATCATGCCTATTTGCTGCTCATCAAAATGCTGAGGAGATAAGCAATCTAACATTAGAAGGATACGAAGCGATATTTCAAATGTAGAGCCAATGGCCGATTTATTCATTGCCGTTTCCTCCTTTTTATCCATACTAATTTCCCGTCATTAACAAGGTGATGACATACACCTTTTTTGATTTTTCCGTTAATCCAATATGGCGAAGCACAGAGTATGTAGTTTGAGATAGGCACATTAACTGCCTGCTCCATAACAGCAAGCATATGTTCATATCCATTTGGATGACTGCGTCTCGCTGTGTCTTTGACGCCATCGAATGTTTCGTTTTTTAAGACTTCAAATTGTCCGATCAGCTTGTCAGCTTTTAATTCCAATACACCGCGACGGATGCTTTCAGCAGCATAGTAATCAATTCGGCGATCATCTAAATCTTCTGCATATTCTGGATAGGAGCTTAGATCTTTTTCGGAAAAAGAGTCTAGGCCCTCTGCATCACCATATGCGTTATATAGCTCCTTAATATAGACACGTTCATCTTGAGTTGCTTCCTTTGGCACTGGCACATTCGCCGGGCGAGGAAGCAACTCAATTTTTTTCTGTATATCTTCGATTAACTGCATATCGATTGCAGTTTCCTGATTAGCTTGATTGGATTTAGAACCTTTGGAAGCGTCAAGAAAAATACTCGCTAAAAGTTCGGCACATGCAGAATCAGGTTCCTTGGTGTCAATTCCATTCGTATGAAGCCAATCGGCAACATTCTCAAATGAATCAGAGTCATCCATTCGATCACCGAGCCACTGAGTAAATTTGTCTATGTCTCTGTGATTATAAAGATATTGAGCATTTTGTGGTGAAATTCTACGAGTGCCGTTGATATATCTGCATTTTGTGTCGGGCATTTTTTGCAGGATTGGGCACGCATCCATTGCCCCATCTTGAATGAAATTTCCGATGAGTTCTGTTAAATATTCACCTTTTGAACTCTTACCGGAAATATACGGTAAAAGACCTGTAGCATATTCAGAAAAATTCATGTTCTGCATGTACCTCCTGTCTAAAAAGTGTTTGTCCGAACTTGTCCGAATCTGTCCGTCCAGTCCGCTTTTTGAAAAAGGCGAATTAGTAGAATGGTAAGTGTAAAGCAGATATGGACGACGAAGGTGGAACACGTGAATTAATTCAAAGTGTAAATCTACTTCTTAGAATACCAC
>OHGS01000937.1_pt1 | contig 10906 bp, 9 predicted proteins | sample 1567831 | NCBI WGS metagenome assembly OHGS01 (sample SAMEA3879596, study PRJEB24766) | human gut metagenome | biome: human-associated habitat; feature: feces | place: USA | collected 1985/1987
TTCTTGCAGCCTAATATTCCTTATTTTCCAATCCATGTGTATATGCTATTTCCCGGATTTCATTCTGGCAGATGTCCAGCATTTCTTTCTGGCTGTTTAATACTCGTTTAATCATACTGCGTTGTTTATCGTCCATAAATAAATGTTCCTTGCAATATTGTAATTCGATGTCAGTTATGCGCTTTAAGTCATTTTCGCGGTTGTGGCATAGGTCAATCAACTCCTGAAACCGAAATTCAAAAGGTTGATATGTCTCTTCCGGAATATCAATGTCATATCCTGTATTACAGGTTAATGGGTGCTCTTGATTATTGATGAATACAGAGCGAGTGCCTTTTTTAAGTGAGACGACGGCTGATTGGGATACATTGCGATTGCGGACATAGTCATATACCTTTAATATCCAATTTACAGGACGATACTTATCTCTCTGGATATAAAACAATTTTTGAGTATCTTTCCTTAAACCTTGGTAGTCGGAAGCAAAAATCAATAAATTGCCTGCTACAGGATATCTTTCAATCTGATGATAGAAAGTATCTACAATCTGTAATGCAGGATCTTTTATTTCTCTCAGGCTGTGTTCTGATTTCATGTTTTCCCGGATACTGTTCAATTTCTGTTCTAAAATTCGTTCACCACAAAGATAGTGGTCGATGCACTCGCGGAGTGCGGCCGAAACTATTTGTTCGACAACCGGGATTTGTTCCACCTCGTTCCACAGGCAATGTAGTAATAGCGTACAGTCGGAGAAGCGAATGGTATCTGCTCCGTTCAGAAAAGCAGAAGTTCTGAGTAAGGATACGATTTTTTTCCATCGGCGGTCAGAAACATAAAGAACAGAGTGGGGGATTTCTTCTTTCTGTATGTTATATTTTTCTATCTGCCGTTTGATGGAGTGAATTAATTCAAAGATGGTATAATGTATATTGACTTGGTTGATTTGAGTTCGCCAGTCCCTGTATTGCTCTTCTGTAATGGAAAGTCCGGATGGAATTACCAGTTCAGCATCATTTACTGAGGCTATCATCCGGTCGAAAGCGAATTCCTGTTCGATGTTCCCTACGAAACAGCGTATTAGGAAACGATCCCACAGAGCTTCTAAACCTTCTCCCTGAGCGGGCAGTTCGTTAGAAGCTGCTATTAATCCTTTCAATGGCAACCGGATCGTATATTGTCCGTTGCGGTATATTTTCTCGTTGATGACTGTCAGCAATGAGTTTTGTATGCTTGGTCCGGCTTTCCATATTTCATCCAGAAATACGATCGTTGCCGATGGAAGGTAGCCTTCGATAATACGTTCATATTTATCCTCGTCTTTCAGCTTAGAGATGGATACCGGACCGAATATTTCATCGGGGGTACTGAAACGGGACATCAGGTATTCAAAGGAAGTGCTTCTGTCGAATGCCAGTTTCAATCGTCTTGCGATAAGGCTTTTGGCGACTCCCGGAGGTCCGAGGAAGAAAATGCTTTCTCCGGAAATGGCTGATAAAAGTGATAATGCGATGGGATGTTCTTTCTCAAAGATTCCCTCGTTCATGGCATACAATAATTGGGTAATATGTGATTTTACTGTTTTCATGTACTTTTGAATTTTGTGCAAAAATAAGGGATTTTTCTGCCAAATTGAGGCATAGTTGTATTTTTGTATGTCAACGGCTTGTATAAACATATATTCGTATGGAGTGTTATAAACAGAAGTTGGTGAAATAGAAACATTATTGTATCTTTATCACCTGTAACAGTATACAGGAAGGAGTTTGAATTATGGAGTTGCGTACAGTCGATGTCACTCGTTACATTATGCCGCTGCGTGAGGGTGGTTCTTTACCGGCGCTGGCCGAAGCTGATGATGGTTTTAAATATGTTGTTAAGTTTCGGGGTGCAGGGCACGGAACTAAAGCACTGATAGCAGAATTGATTGGTGGTGAGATTGCACGGATGTTGGGTTTTCGTCTGCCGGAGTTGGTCTTTTTGAATTTAGATGAAGCTTTCGGACGTTCGGAAGGCGACGAAGAGATACAGGACTTATTGCAGGGAAGCCGGGGATTGAATCTGGGTTTGCATTTTCTTTCAGGCGCTTTACCATTCGATCCGGTTGTTACTGAGATCGACGGCAAACTGGCGTCACAGGTTGTATGGCTGGATGCGTTATTGACTAATGTGGACCGTACCACGAAAAATACCAATATGCTTATGTGGCATAAAGAGTTGTGGCTGATAGATCATGGTGCCTCTCTCTTTTTTCAGCATTCATGGGTCAATTGGCACAAACATGCAATGAGTCCTTTTACTCAGATTAAAGATCATGCTCTATTGCCGCAAGCCGATAAGTTGGAGGAGGTGGATGCCGAATTTCGGGTATTACTGACATCGGAGAAGATTCGTGAGATCGTAAATTTGATTCCGGATGACTGGGTGGAGTGGCGTGACAAAAATGAAACTCCCCAAGATATCCGTGATATCTATTACCAATTTCTTATAGAAAGGATAGAACATTCTGAAACGTTTGTAAAAGAAGCAAAACATGCCAGAGAAGCATATTTATGAATACGCCGTTATCCGGATTGTTCCGAAAGTGGAACGTGAGGAGTTTATCAATGTTGGAGTTATCCTGTTTTCCAAACAAGCATGCTTTATCAGGATGCGTTATGATATCAATGAAAAAAGGCTGAGGCTATTTGCACCGGAACTTGATATTGATTCTTTCCGTGAACATCTGGAGGCTTTTAGCAAAATTTGTGCCGGTTGCCGTACAGGAGGAGCTATTGCCCAATTGGAAATCCCGGAACGTTTTCGATGGTTGACTGCACACCGGAGTTCGTGTATTCAAACTTCAAGACCTCATGTGGGTTACTCCGATGATCTGGAGGAGACATTGGAGCGATTGTTCCGGGAATTGGTACTTTAATGCTTTTATCCTTTTGCCTCCTGATACATAAATCGTTTGATGCTCTTCTTCGCAGTTTTCTCAAATTCTTCGAAGTGAATCTTTATTTTAGTAATCTGGCAATAAGAGGGTAATTGCTGATTGAGTTCAATCCGGTTGGTTTCCATCATCCTTTCAATATCTGTTTGTGACAGTCCATGTGCAAAGGCATCATCGAAATCAGGGTAGATTAATGCCACAAGTTTATCTTTCTGGAGCAGGACTAATGATTCGGATACATAAGGCATGTTGTTGAATTTACTTTCTATTTCTTCCGGATAAATGTTCTGTCCGCTTGAAGTTAGTAACATGTTTTTACTTCGTCCACGTACTGTGACATACCCCTCCGAATCCATTGTAGCTAAGTCGCCGGTATGGAGCCATCCGTTTACATCGATGATTTGTGAAGTCGCTTCCGGATTTTTGTAATATCCTAACATTAGGTTCATACCCTTACAAATGATCTCTCCGGCAATGCTTTTCGGATCAGGGGAGTCGATTTTCACTTCCATACGGCTGGTTGCTTTTCCGCACGAAGCCTGTTTCAAGGTTTCCCAGCGACTTGAACAGATAATGGGCCCACATTCTGTCATGCCATAAGCAATGGTGTATGGAAATCCTATTTGTTTAAGGAAGGCTTCCACTTCTGCATTGAATGGAGCTCCTCCGATAATAATCTCATCGAAATTTCCCCCGAAGATCTCCATAGCGGCCTGTCGGGCAGCGGCTTTTATTTTATCATTAACAATGGGGACCTTCAACAGCAATTTACCTATTTTATTGTCCAGTTTGGGGAGAATATCTTTTTTAATAATCTTTTCAACAATCAACGGCACACAAGAGATCACTCTCGGCTTGATTTCCGCAAATGACTGTGCAATGATCTTGGGAGACGGCATACGCGTCAGAAAGTAGAGATGGGCGCCGGCAGAGAATCCGTAAAGGAAGTCGTAGACCATGCCGAACACATGTCCCATAGGGAGCATGGAGACGATATGATCTCCCGGTTTTACCGGAAGCATCTCATGACAATAGGCGATGTTTGACCACAAACTCCGGTATGGAAGCATGACTCCTTTGGAATAGCCGGTTGTTCCCGACGTATAATTTATGACAGCCAGTTCTTCCGGCATTTCTTTACGGTAGGAGATATGTTCCGGGCGGAAATTTCTGGGATATCGTTGCCCGTATATTTCATTACGGTGTTCATGTGCATACGTCAGTTTATTGTTGCGCGACACAAGTGGGGCAAAATCAGTTAAGGAAGATATGCCTTCAAGTAGCGGCATCCGGTCCTCATTAAGGTTTTCCCACACCTGCTCACCTACAAAAAGCAATTTTGCTTCGGAGTGATTGACGATATTGTGAATATTGTCAGCCTTAAATTCGTGTAAGATAGGAACAATTACTGCACCATAGGTCACAGTAGCCAAAAAGGTTACAGCCCAGTGGGCACTATTACGTCCACAGACAGCTATTTTATCTCCCGGCTGAATGCCGGCCATTTCTAATATGATGTGAAATTTGGCTATTTTCCGGGCTACATCCTTATATTGAAGGGTGATTCCTTTGTAGTCTGTCAGGGCGTTTGCATCCCAGTTGTTTATGATGCTCTGTTCAATATAACCAATGAACCGTTGTTCTTGTTCCATTTTGTAATTTTTGCACATTCAGTTTAAAACTGCGCAAAATTAATATTCTATTAACGGAAACCGAATTCTTTCGTAAAGTTTTACGTTAAATTAACGGAGGATGGGAGAGCTTTATTTGTCTATTATTAAGCCGATAAAAGTCACAGAGACACGTCTTATGATATCAGGGTGATATATAATCTCCGTGTTCTCTGTGTACTTCGTTATGAGCTTTTATTCACTCTCAGCCATTTCCTTTTTATTTTTTTCTGAGATCAGCAATAATTTGTCCCCTACGTGCAGTTTTAGTGTGCCATTAGGAATCAGGAATTCATCTCCGCGTTTTACGATCATTACCAAAGTTCCTTTAGGCAGGTTCATATCTTTCAGCGTATCGGCTTCACTCAATATTTCCGAAGTGATGGTCATGTCCGAGAGGTCGGTATCTATTTCTTCGGGAAGTTCGACACCAAATTCATTTCCAGTTTTTTCAAGAGGAGTAGACAGATGCAATAAGCGTGCTACAAACGATACGCTTGTTCCTTGCACAATCAGCGAAACAATCGTGATGAAAAATACAATATTGAAAATCATATTCGATCCTTCTACATTGGCTACTACCGGATAGGTTGCAAAAATGATAGGCACAGCTCCCCGCAGACCTACCCACGAAACGAATAAACGCGATTTCAAAGTGATTTTTCGGAAAGGCAACAGACAAAGAAATACACTTAAAGGACGCCCGATAACGATCATGAATACTCCGATAAGTAATGCTACAACAGCAACTTCAAGCATTTCGTGCGGATTGACAAGTAGTCCCAGCATGAGGAACATAATGATTTGGAATAACCATGTAAGTCCGTCCATAAACGTTGCAATTTCTTTCCGAAAGGTTATTTTATGGTTACCTACCATCATACCGGCAATGTATACAGCCAAATATCCGTTACCGCGGAGTAGGTCGGTGATGGCAAAAGTAAAGAATACAAATGACAATAACAGAATGGGATAAAGTGACTGGTTATCGATATTTATTTTATTAAGGATCAGTATTGCCAGCTTTCCCAGTATATATCCGGCGGCTGCGCCTACCAGGAACTGGATGATGAATGAGCCGATAATGGTGCCTGTACCCATACCATCCGATTGGATGAACTGTATCAGGACAATGGTCAGCATATAAGCCATCGGGTCGTTGCTTCCGCTTTCCAGTTCAAGCATGGGACGCAGATTATGTTTCAGATTCATCTTCTGTGAACGGAGGATAGCGAACACGGAGGCAGAATCGGTGGACGACATGGTCGATGCAAGCAGTAGGGAAGTAATCAGCGGGAAATGGATATTCGTCCAACCCATTCCGGAAAGATACCAAATGAACAAACCGGTGAAAAGAGCTGTGAGGAGTACTCCTACAGTAGAGAGTACAATTCCCGGTGACAGGATGGGACGGATTTCTTTGAACTTAGTATCCATACCACCGGAAAACAAGATGACGCTAAGGGCTACCATACCTATAAATTGAGCGACTTTAGCGTTGTGGAACTGCAGTCCCAGACCGTCGCTTCCGAAAAACATGCCTACGAGAAGAAATAATAATAAAGCGGGTACTCCGAAACGATAGCCGGTTTTTCCGACAACAATGCTAACGAATAGTAAGATAGAACCAATGAGTAGAATGTTTTCTGCGGTAAATATCATAAGCAATAAGTGCTGAAGGTTATTAATTTGTTATTTTACATTTCACTGTGCGAAGTTACTTAAATTATGTAACAAATAGAAATCCTCTTTGGATGTATTTATGTCCCAAATTGCCGTAAAATAGTTTAAAAATGTTATTTTTGCAGCCAAAATAATATCATTCTATATCTATATGGATTCAAATCATCTTTCTCCTTTACGTAAGGGCGTGGTAGGAGTACAGTTTCTTTTTGTGGCTTTTGGCGCTACTGTTCTCGTACCTTTATTGGTCGGACTTGACCCCTCTACAGCCTTATTTACGGCCGGTATCGGTACACTTCTTTTTCATTTGGTAACAAAGGGGAAAGTTCCTATCTTCCTGGGCAGCAGCTTTGCGTTTATTGCTCCCATTATTAAAGCAACCGAATTATACGGACTCGCCGGCACGCTTTCTGGAATGGTGGGGGTTGCATTGGTATACTTTGTCATGAGTGCTTTGGTCAAATGGCAAGGAATCAGACTGATTGAACGCCTGTTCCCTCCGGTAGTTATTGGTCCGGTAATTATCTTGATCGGGCTTTCACTTGCCGGAACCGGAGTCAATATGGCAAAAGAAAACTGGACTCTTGCATTACTTTCATTACTGACTGCCGTGGTTGTATCTATCCGTGCTAAAGGACTATTGAAGCTAATACCTATCTTTTGCGGAATTATCGTGGGGTATGTTGCCGCATTGGTCTTTTATGATGTCGACCTGTCGGGAGTGAGAGATGCAGCATGGTTGGGCTTTCCGCAGTTTGTATTTCCTAAGTTCTCCTGGGAGCCTATTTTGTTTATGATGCCGGTAGCGATTGCTCCGGTGATAGAACATATCGGTGATGTGTATGTAGTAAATACTGTAACCGGAAAGGACTATGTGAAAGATCCCGGATTGCATCGAACGCTCTTGGGAGATGGTTTGGCCTGTCTTTGTGCAGGCTTGTTGGGAGGTCCTCCTGTGACTACATATTCGGAAGTAACCGGAGCGATGTCACTTACCAAGGTGACAAATCCTCAGGTAATACGAATTGCGGCGGTCACGGCAATCCTGTTTTCAGTGATCGGCAAAGTCAGTGCTTTGCTAAAGTCTATCCCTTCGGCTGTATTGGGAGGAATCATGCTGCTTCTTTTCGGTACGATTGCTTGTGCGGGAATTGCCAATCTTGTCAATAATTGCATTGACTTGAGCCGGACGCGCAATATCATAATTGTTTCTCTGACCTTGACAATAGGCATAGGTGGAGCCGTGTTGACATGGGGTGAGTTTTCATTGTCAGGAATCGGTCTCGCTGCATTGGTAGGAGTAGGGTTGAACCTGGTGCTCCCGAGAGAAGAGTGATAAACGATGAAGGGTAAACGATAAACCGGTTGTGTGCCATAGGCAAGAGTCCTCCGTTTATCGTTTACTGTTCATCATTTACCGTTCATATCATGCCAGGAACTTTGCAATATCTTCATCCGCTGTGCTGATACCTCCGATTCCGAAGTTATCGATCAGTACCTGTTTTACGTTAGGTGATAAGAATGCAGGAAGTGTCGGTCCCAAATGAATCTTTTTCACTCCAAGTGCTAACAAAGCCAGCAGAACAATAACGGCTTTTTGTTCATACCACGCAATGTTATAAACGATTGGCAGATCATTGATATCTTTTAGTCCGAATACTTCCTGCAATTTCATGGCGATGATAGCGAGCGAATAACTGTCATTACACTGTCCGGCATCCAGTACTCGGGGAATGCCGTTGATGTCTCCTAAAGGCAGCTTATTATATCGATACTTGGCACATCCTGCTGTCAGGATCACTGTATCTGCCGGAAGTTTCTCTGCAAACTCTGTGTAATAACTGCGACTTTTCATTCGGCCGTCACATCCGGCCATGACGAAGAACTTACGGATAGCACCGCTTTTTACTGCTTCTACCACCTTATCGGCCAATGCGATTACTTGGGCATGGGCGAATCCGCCTACAATCGTACCGTTTTCTATTGCTACCGGTGGTTGGCAACGTCGTGCATGTTCAATGATGATAGAGAAGTCTTTGGGCTTTCCGTTTTTACGTTCGGGGATGTGGATAGCACCTTCCAAACCGGTAGCTCCCGTTGTGTAAATCCGATCTTTATAAGTGGCATTCGGGCGTGGTGGAACGATGCAATTGGTAGTGAAGAGGATGGGACCGTTGAAACTCTCAAATTCCTCTTTTTGCTTCCACCAGGCATTGCCGTAATTTCCTACTAAATGCTTGTATTGCTTCAGCCGGGGATAATAATGTGCCGGCAGCATTTCACTGTGGGTATAAATGTCTATACCGGTACCTTCTGTTTGCTGTAGCAATTCTTCTATATCTTTCAGGTCATGCCCGCTGACAAGGATACCCGGATTGTTCCGGACGCCAATATTCACTTCAGATATTTCCGGATTTCCGTAATGATTGGTGTTGGCAGTATCAAGCTGGGCCATTGCCTGTACCCCATAATTTCCGGTAGTGAGTGTGAGGGCTATCAGTTCATCTACCGTAATATCTTCGCGGGTCAGTTCTGCCAGTGCGTGTTGCATAAAAGCAAATATTTCCGGGTTTTCGTATCCTAAGTTATAGGCATGTTCTACATATGCCGCCATACCTTTAATGCCATAGTGAACCAGTTCTTTCAGTGAACGGATGTCTTCGTTCGGAGTGCGAAGTACGCCTACAGTTTGGGCTTTTTCTTCAAACTCTGATTCATCGCCATACCAGGTACATTCATCGGGGACGGACTCGATAGTAACCTGACTACCTAAATCTTTTTTAAGTTCGAGGCCCTTCTTTATTTTTTCAATAATGGCCCGTTTGTCAAAATTGGCGTTTGTAATAGTGACAAACAAGGCATCGAAGATGAACTTATCTGCCTGGGCAGAAGAACGTCCTTCTTTGCGTAATGCCTCGTTGTAGACTGCGATTCCGCGTACAACAAAAAGCAAGAGGTCTTGCATATTGGCTACTTCGGGAGTTTTCCCGCATACTCCGCTAAGGATACAGCCTGTACCTTTTGCGGTTTCCTGACACTGATAACAGAACATACTCATAATTCTTACGTATTAATTGGTTTCTTAATTGAAGGCAAAGATAGGTGGAGGATTTGAGGTAGTTCTGTAACCAATGTTACAAACAATAGAAAAAAGATTGGAGATTTTATTGTATCAACTGCATTAAATCTTCTTTTCTCAGGATATACACTAATTTCCGGTCTGTTCTGATCAGGCCATCATCCTGCATGTGTGCCAGTTCGCGTGCCAGTGAGGGGCGTGACACTCCGAAATAATCGGCCAATTCTTGCTGTGAGCGATCGAGTAGTATAGGATTTCCCTCCTGCTGTTTTGAAATCCGGAGTAGGTACGAGGCCAGTTTTTGCCGGATCGTCTTGAAAGACATAAAAAATAGTTTGTCGGCAAGTGTCCGGGCATAATTGGCCGAAAGGTTCATATAGTTTTCTAAGAATCTCTCATTTCTCCGGAATAGCTTCAGTACACTTTCTTTAGGAATTTCAAAAATCTCAGTAGCTTCGTTTGCTGTGACCTCTACCGGGTAACGATTGTCGGCACCAAACAAGAAAAGTGGGGCTATCGCACGAGGGGCGATAATATCCTCTACTTTAATCAGTCTGCCCGAATAATCGATCATTTCTCCCCGGACACTGCCCTTTAGCAATATCATCAGCCGGTTGCATACGTCACCTTGTCTGGCAAGAATGTCACCTTTGCGGAACATACGGAGGTGAGAAACGATTCCGTCAAAATCACGGGATAGCGTTTCGGGCGAAATTCCGTGGAATAAAGGGTTGTTAGCAAGATAGGTCATGGCTTTAAAGATTGAATTGATATATTATTAATAACAGGAATCTTTTCTCATTGTTTGCCGGCAACTGTTGCTATTGCGTTGCTAATAATACTGATATGGCATTTTGGAAACAATGGTTTTACTTAAATTTCAGCACAAATTTAGTTTCTTTACCCGGTAATAAGGTGATGCTTCCTCCGGACAGACGCATGATCTGGCGAGAGATACTAAGTCCGATGCCGCTACCTCCCTCTTTGGTCGTAAAGAATGGGATGAAGATATGGTCTGCTATTTCCGGGGGAATGGCGGGACCATTGTTCTTGATCTCTATCAGTACCTCTTCCGAATCGTTACAACGGGCACTGATTTCTATTTTTCCGCCAGCTTGTGTACCGATAGCTTGAATTGCATTTTTGAGCAGATTGATGACAACTTGCGAGATCAGATTTTCATCGGCATAAACAATTAAGTCGGCAGGAGAAATATTTGTATGAAACGTGATATTTTCGCAAGTGTTCTGATGCCGTGCCAGTTCTACCATGCGATCGATGAAGGCTTTTACATAAAACAAAGATGTCACTGTTACTGCGATCAGAAAGATCAGACCACCCATCGTCGGGGTTCCCGCTTTGGAAAGATGAGACTTCACACCGTCGGTACGTTCCGTCTGGGACGCTTTCAGTCTCCGCAGAAACGGAATAATCACGGGTGCCAGAATCACACTGATCACAAAAGAAATAATCACCGGTATCACAATTTTAAAATCCATATTTCACCTCGTACATTATGAACATTTTTCTGTTCAGTTTTTT
>OHGS01000938.1_pt1 | contig 10878 bp, 9 predicted proteins | sample 1567831 | NCBI WGS metagenome assembly OHGS01 (sample SAMEA3879596, study PRJEB24766) | human gut metagenome | biome: human-associated habitat; feature: feces | place: USA | collected 1985/1987
AGGAAGCAAGTGACGGTTCATTCATTTTAGTGTATATGGCTGATGACCATTCGAACTTCTTGCTCGAACTTACTTGGTTGCGCGACCATACAGAAGCTTATGAGTTAGGAGAAAATGAAAGCCATCTTTGCCTGCGTGTAGAATGTGATTACGATGAAGTACGCAAATTCCATAAAGAGATGGGTTGTGTATGTTTCGAAAATGAAAAAATGGGACTTTACTTTATCAATGATCCGGATGATTATTGGATTGAAATTCTGCCGGTAAAGTAATTCCGAGATAAAACCTCACAGCGAAAATTATACGTAGTACAGTAAAAATAGCAAACAGTTATGATGAAATATATATCCCCCGGTTCATGGTTCTCATTGGAGTATCCGTCCGATTGGCGTGAGTTTGAAGACACAGAAGATAGCTTCTTGTTTTATAATCCTGATAAATGGATGGGAAATTTCCGTATATCAGCTTATCAGGGAGAAAGTCATACATATGCACAAGAGTGTATTGATTATGAAATGCAGCAAAGCCGTGGAGTGAAATTGGTCAAGGTAGGCAAATGGAGTTGTGCATATCTGACGGAAAGTTTTCAGGAGAACGGTGTGTGGTATACTTCCCACATTTGGGTGACGGGTAAAGAAAATATTTCGATTGAATGTTCGTTTACTGTGTCTAAAGGAGAAAATATCAAAGTCGCAGAGCAGATAATAGCTTCGCTGAATGTACGTGGTGCAAAGGATAAACCATGGAAAGAAATTATTCCGGTACGTGTACTCGAGATTAATGCGATTAATGAAGCATACGACTGGGCTGTATCTACCATAAAAAAACAGCTGACTAAAGATTTTACTTCCAGTGAGGCTGATATAGAAAGCATACAGAAAGTGATAGATAGCGGACGCTTTAATGCAAATCAGCGCTCGGCGTGGGAGAATTTCGGTTTTGCTTTCGGTGCTATTCTTGTGACTGAAATGGACGGAATGGACTGGGTAACTGTAATAGACGGCAAAGAAGAGTATCCGGCTTTGCGTTTTGCCCAGACTGATGTGATGGTGTATCCTTCCCGACTGATTTGGAATAAAGTGAAAAATGGTCAGCCGTGCAACCTGAAAGCTGAGTATGAACGGATTCGCTCTGAAGTGGAAGCTGTACTTTGATAATTAAATTATACAATTAATATTTTAGAAGAAAAAGAATGATTCCATATTTACAAGTCGAAAATCTGACAAAGTCGTTTGGAGATTTGGTGTTGTTTCATGAAATATCATTTGGTATTGCACAGGGACAGCGTATCGGACTTATTGCTAAGAATGGAAGTGGAAAAACAACATTGTTGAATATTCTGGCAGGCAAGGAAGGGTACGATGAAGGGAATATTACGTTTCGTCGTGATCTTCGTGTAGGATATCTGGAGCAGAGCCCTTCTTATCCCGAAGAACTTACTGTTCTGGAGGCTTGTTTTCATCATGGCAATAGTACGGTAGAGCTGATAAAAGAATACGAAAAGTGCATGGAAACTCTCGGCAATCCGGGATTGGAGGATTTGCTGGCCCGCATGGAGCATGAAAAGGCGTGGGACTATGAGCGCCGTGCCAAGCAGATTCTCTCACAGCTGAAAATCCGTCATTTCGATCAGAAAATCAAACATCTTTCCGGAGGGCAGCTGAAACGTGTAGCTTTGGCAAATGTGCTGATAAATGAACCCGATTTGCTGATATTGGACGAGCCGACCAACCATCTTGATCTGGATATGACTGAGTGGCTGGAGGAATACCTGAATCGTGCCAACCTGAGTTTGCTGATGGTAACACACGACCGTTATTTCCTCGACCGTGTCTGTTCGGAAATCATTGAAATAGACAATAAGCAGATTTATTCATATAAGGGAAATTACAGTTATTATCTGGAAAAACGTCAGGAACGTATTGATGCTACTAATGCCGAAATAGCACGTGCCAATAATCTGTATCGTACCGAGCTGGAGTGGATGCGCCGGATGCCTCAGGCACGTGGCCATAAGGCCCGCTATCGTGAGGAAGCTTTTTATGAGCTGGAGAAGGTAGCCAAACAGCGTTCTTATGATGCGAATGTAAAGCTTGATGTGAAAGCTTCGTACATTGGTTCGAAGATTTTTGAAGCAGACCATTTGTGCAAGAGCTTTGGCGATATCAAGATTCTGGACGATTTCTCGTATATCTTTGCCCGTTATGAGAAGATGGGTATTGTGGGTAATAACGGAACAGGAAAATCTACTTTTATAAAAATCCTGATGGGACTGGAAAAGCCGGACAGTGGTACGCTCGATATTGGTGAAACCGTCCGCTTTGGTTATTATTCGCAGGAGGGACTGCAGTTTGATGAACAGATGAAGGTAATAGATGTGATAACAGATATTGCTGAGGTTATCGAACTAGGCAACGGAAAGCGTTTGACGGCATCTCAGTTCTTGCAGCATTTCCTGTTTACTCCCGAAACGCAGCATAGTTATGTTTATAAACTGAGTGGAGGAGAACGCCGCCGTTTGTATCTGTGTACTGTGCTGATGAAAAATCCTAATTTCCTGGTGCTGGACGAGCCTACCAATGACTTGGATATAGTAACGCTTCAGGTGCTGGAGGAATATTTACAAAGCTTTAAGGGCTGCGTAATTGTAGTCAGTCACGACCGCTATTTTATGGATAAGGTTGTAGACCATCTGTTAGTCTTTAAGGGACAGGGAGATATACGTGATTTCCCAGGAAACTATTCAGACTATCGCGACTGGAAGCTGGCTAAGGCTGAGCACGAAAAAGAAGCTGTAAAACCGAAAGAAGAAAAGACGCAGCGTGTGCGCTTGAACGACAAGCGTAGAATGACTTTTAAGGAAAGAAAAGAGTTTGAACAGCTGGAGAAAGAAATTGCCGATTTGGAAGCAGAAAAGAAACAACTGGAGGAGGCTTTATGCAGCGGTTCACTTAGTGTGGAGGAACTGACAGAAAAGTCAAAACGTCTTCCGATGCTGAATGATGAACTTGACGAGAAAACAATGCGTTGGCTTGAATTGAGTGAAATAGAGGCATAGCTTTCTATATATACTTGTAAATCAGTGAGATAATTTTATCTTTATGCTTAGCCAAATAAAAGGTGAAAAGTAGAAAAAAATTCTCGATGTTTTTCTAAAATTCGTACAAATTTTAAAAAAACATCGAGAATTTTTTTTGTAAACATGCAGACAAATTTAGTACTATCTGAAGGTATGTTTTTCGGAACTTATTTTTGCAGTGAATTATTGATAGACTCTATATAATCCAGAATTTCTTTTCGTCCGGTTTTCTTTTCCGATGAAGATATGAAATACGGTGGAAGCTCTTCCCATTGTTCTTTCAAAACCTCCATATATCGGTTGACATTGAATTTGGTTTTACCACTGCTTTGTTTGTCGGATTTAGTAAAAATGATAGCAAAAGGTACACCGTTTTCACCCAGCCACTCCATAAATTCCAGATCGATTTTCTGAGGCTCCAGACGGCTGTCTACCAGTACAAACAGACAGGTCATCTGTTCACGTTCAAGCACATAATATTCTATAAGCTTTTGTATCTTGTCCATCATTTTTTTACCCCGCTGTGCGTAGCCGTATCCTGGGAGGTCTACCAAATACCATTCCTTATTGACTAAAAAATGGTTGATGAGCAATGTCTTTCCGGGTGTTGCAGATGTCATAGCCAATTTTGGCTGTTTGGTCAGCATGTTGATGAGGCTGGACTTTCCTACGTTAGAGCGTCCTATAAAGGCATATTCCGGCAGATTAGTCTGAGGGCACATGTCTGCTCTTGAATTACTGACTACAAATTCGGCACTGGTTATTTCCATATTAATTTGTTTTTTTACTCTCTGCAAAGATAGAATAAAAAGAAGCAAAATGAAAATATAGATGTATTTAGTCGTCTTTTCAGTGAAATATGCCGCATTCTCCGTATATTTGTACAATGAAATATATTTATGTTGCCATTGGTTCCATATCTTTACTGCTGGGAGTTATAGGAATATTTCTTCCTATACTGCCTACTACGCCTTTCTTGCTGCTTTCTGCCGCATTGTTTTTCAGAGGCTCGCCACGTTTATACACCTGGCTGCTGGAACATAAGTATTTGGGACCGTATATCCGCAGTTTTCGTGAGGACAGAGCCATTCCGCTCCGAGCTAAAATTATCTCTGTTTCATTACTTTGGATTACAGCTATTCACTGTGTGCTTTTTTTATTTCCATATTGGTGGCTCAAAGGAATAATGGCCGTAGTGACTATCGGTGTTACTATTTATATTTTGTCTTTTAAAACCCGTTCTCCCCGATGAACAAATTAACTTTTTGTAACCGCAATGAGGCTATAGCCCGCATGAACCGGTTGGGAAAGGAAAGAACCCGATTTTTCTTTCTGATTAATTTTGATGAAACGGAATGTCTGGTCTCCAAACTGGATGATATCCCTGCCGGGCAACTGGCTTTTATTTTTCCTGAGATAGCGAATGTATGTTCTGTATCAGAATTGAAACCTGAAAATATTTTCTGGAAGGCTTATCCGCAGCCGTATGAAGAATACTTGCGTTCGTTTGATATTGTACATCGTAATTTGTATGCGGGAAATTCATTTCTGACAAATTTAACGTGTGCCACTCCGGTTGAAACGAATCTTTCTTTATATCAAGTATTTCTTCACGCTACGGCACGATATAAGCTTTGGTATGATGATCGCTTTGTTGTGTTTTCACCTGAAACTTTTGTCCGTATAAAAGAGGGCTATATTTATTCCTTCCCGATGAAAGGAACAATTGACGCTTCGTTGCCCGATGCGAAGGAAGTATTGCTGAGGGATGAAAAAGAAGCGGCAGAGCATGCTACGATTACAGATCTGATACGAAACGATTTGAGCCGGGTGGCTAGTGAAGTGACGGTTACGCGCTACCGTTATCTGGACGAACTGCATACTCATTGTGGAAGGTTGCTTCAAATGAGTTCTGAAATCAGAGGGCGTTTACCTGAAAACTATCACGAAAAGTTGGGGTCGTTGTTCTTCGAACTCCTTCCCGCCGGTTCTATTACCGGTGCTCCCAAGAAGAAAACGGTGGAGATAATCCGTGAGGCAGAAACATACGACAGAGGTTTTTATACCGGAGTCATGGGATATTTTGATGGTAAGAATCTGGATAGTGCTGTCATGATCCGTTTTCTGGAACACACAGATGGTGGATTCGTGTATAAAAGTGGGGGAGGAATTACATTCCGCAGTACGGCCCGAAGTGAATATGAAGAAATGATACAGAAAATATATGTGCCGATTTATTGAAACAATTCGTATAGAAGGTGGAAAGGTGTGGAATCTGTCCTATCATAATGCCCGTATGAATACAACCCGAAAAAGGGTGTGGGGCAATTGTCCCGCACTTTCTTTGGAGGATATTCTGAAGCCAGAACCTTGGCAGGAACGGACACGCTGCCGGGTAGTATATGGAGAGAACATAGAGGAGGTTGTATATATTCCATATACGATAAGGCAGGTTTCTAGCTTGAAACTGGTACCTTGTGATGACATCGCATACGAACTGAAAAGTGCAGACCGTAGCATGCTGAACAAGCTTTTTGCCTTGCGTGGAGAGAAAGATGATATACTGATTGTGAAGAATGGCAGGATTACCGACACATCGATTGCCAATGTCGCCCTCTGGAACGGAACAGAATGGCATACCCCTTCTTTTCCGTTGCTGAAAGGAACGCAGCGTCAGTTTTTACTTGACAGAAAGCAGATAATAGAAACAGACATATCCGTAGAAAACCTTTCTTCGTATTCCCGGATATGTCTGTTTAACGCCATGATTCCCTTTGGAGAGATAACGCTCGGTTGTGAGGAGTTGGACTATTAGATAGGCCAACCTTCTTCTTTCAGCGCTTCTTTCAGTTGTAAAAATTTTTCAGCTTCCACATCGTTGTCGATAAATTTATCGAAGTTTGCGATGTTCATAGCAGCCCAAGTCTTGCCTTTTTCCACTTCTGTGTCTGGAGCAAACGAAAGATATAATTTCATCGCTTTCTGATAGTCACCTTCCAGCATCCAGTAATGTGCCCGGTAACTGATAACGGCAGGCAGCTTCTTAAACTGTTCGGGCAGACATTTATAAATCATATCGGCAGCTTCCGACTGCGAAGCCAGTACGGCATAATACATACCGTCTATTTGTATATCAATTCCCTTGCGTGTCGTGACAAAAGCATCATAAATCTGAATGCTTAATATCTGGTTGATAATAAATATCCGTGGAACGGGAGTGTGTGCGCACATGGCCATGATGTGGTCAGTATCTATTTCACCATCGAACATATCACGGAATATTTTTTCATAAGGCAGTCTGACACTGGATATGCCTTGCGGTTGGAAGCAAATCCAGTATAAATTGCGTTCTGAGATTCGTCCGTTTTTGTCCCGATATGTGATGTGAATAGGGTGATAGCAGCAAATAGCCATAAGCAATGCTTCTGCAACTTCTTCTCCATTACCTTCTTCCGAGAAATCGCATGTCATGACGTCTGTAGCGAAAGGTGTTTCCAGACCTTCTATTTTTGCTATCTCGTTGTATGGGATAAAGTGATTTTCTTCTAGCACCACTTCTTTCCCTTCTACTCCCCAGATGAACAACTCTGCTTTTAATTGCAGCGTACGTGATTCGTAAATATACTGACAACCGTTTGTTTCTGAAGTAATTCGGGTATATGGATAGTGCAAGGTACTTTCTTCCAGCCGTGCTTTCATTTCCTGATAAGCTTCCAGTATATCCGAAGAATGAGGCTGTTGCTCTTCTTCCTTTTGAGGAGTTTCCGGTTCGGCCGTTACTTTTTCATTCTCAGGTTGAGGAAGAGGTTGTTCTTCCTTGTCTGATTCTGGCTGAGCGGTTTGCATCTGTTCCTTTTCATGAATCAGTTGCTCTTTTTTCTCTAATAAAAGATGCATCTTTTTCTGCAATTCTGAAAGGTTGGCTTTCAAAGTTGAATTCTCAGATTGGATAGCATCTAATTTTTCCTGAGTTTCGGAAAGTTCTCTTTGCAAGGCTGTATAGTTTTTTGCAAGATCTTGTGAAGATTTTTCAGATTGTTCTTCCAGTTCCTTTTTATTAGCCTCGAGGATTTCTTTTTGTTTTTCTACTTCAGCCAGTTTTGCTTCCAGCTCTTTCTTGCTGGCAGCGATGGTTTCTTTCTGTTTATCTGCTTCGGCCAGTTTTTCTTCCAGTTCTTTCTTGCTGGCAACGATAGTTTCTTTCTGCTGTTCTGCTTCGGTCAGTTTTTCTTCCAGCTCTTTCTTGCTGGCAGTGATAATTTCTTTCTGTTTTTCTGCTTCAGTCAGTTTTTCTTCCAGTTCTTTCTTACCGGCAGCAATAGTCTCTTTCTGTTTATCTGATTCAGCCAGTTTTGCTTCCAGTTCTTTCTTATCAGTAGCTAGAACTTCTTTCTGTCTTTCAGAATCGGCTAGCTGATTTTTTAATTGTTGAATATCATTATCTCGTGAAACAATTTCCTGTTCAGAATATTGCATTTTCTCCAATCCGGTTGCTTTGTCGGATTGAAGTCTGGATATTTCAGTTTGGAGAAGTGAAATCTCTTTCTGATGTTCTGCAATTGAGGTTTGTAATTGGGTGAGTTCAGTTTGTGCAAGTGATAACTCTTCCTGTGTTTCGGTTAGCTGAGTACGTTTATAAGTTGCCTCTTTATTAGCATCTTTGACTTCAAATGAAAGTTGCTGATTCTTTATTAATAAAGCTTCGTTGTCGTTTTGTAATTGTTCAATATCAATGCCTGTCAGCTTTTTGATCAGATGAAAAGTGAATTTACCCATAACTGTGTAAAAAGATAATTTGGTTAATGAATGTTGCAAATTACGTAAATATTTCTGAATGTTCAGTATAAATGCGGTTTAAATTGTATCTTTTTGCATGAAAAATCCAATCTATTTCAATCTTTATCATTAGTTTTGTACTTCATTTTAGAAAAATAAGAAAAATGCAAGACTTTATAACACACAATGAATATTTAACTGGAAATCGGGCGAATAGTTTGATTAATCGCAAAATGATATTCCGTATATTGGGTATTTTATTGTTTATAGAAGGTGGGCTGTTTTTATTATGTGCAGGTGTTTCCCTGTGCTATCAGGAACATAGTTATATTTATTTCCTTTATTCAACCTTATTAGCCGCAGCTGTCGGTTGCGTGCTGTTGTTCCTTGGTCGTAATGCAGAAAATAAGCTTTCTCGTCGTGATGGCTACTGTATTGTTGCATTTACATGGCTTTTATTTACTACGTTTGGAATGCTTCCTTTCTACCTCAGTGGCGAAATACCTTCTGTTACCGATGCTTTCTTTGAAACGATGTCAGGTTTTACAACCACAGGTGCAACGATTCTGGATGATATTGAGTCACTGTCGTATGGAATGCTTTTCTGGCGTAGCTTTTCTCAGTGGATTGGAGGTTTAGGAATTGTCTTTTTTACGATAGCGGTATTACCGATATTCGGAGTCGGAAATCAGGTTCTGTTTTCTGCTGAAGCGACAGGGGTGACTCATGATAAGATTCATCCGAAAATCAGTATAATGGCTCAGTGGCTGTGGACTGTATATTTGCTTCTTACAATAACGGAAACGATATTGTTGATGTTGGGAGGCATGAATTTGTTTGATGCAGTCTGTCATTCATTTACAACTACTGCTACGGGCGGATATTCTACTAAACAGGATAGTGTGGCATATTGGAATTCTCCTTTTATAGAGTATGTGATAGCGATTTTTATGGTCCTGTCGGGAATAAACTTTTCATTATATTTTATGTGCCTGAAAGGAAAATTCTTCAATCTGTTCAAAGACGATGAATGTAGATGGTTCTTGATGTCTGTAGGTATAGTAACTTTACTTATCACAGTTCCTTTGGTCATGCAAAACCATTATGGATGGGAAGAAGCTTTTCGGAAGGCATTTTTTCAAGTAGCAAGTATTCATACATCTTGTGGGTTTGCTACTGATGATTATAATGTATGGCCTCATTTTACATGGATGCTTTTGATTTATACAATGTTTGCAGGAGGTTGTACCGGCTCTACTGGCGGGGGAATAAAGAATATGCGTTTGCTTATTCTTTTCCGTAATATGAAGAATGAGTTCAGCCGTCTGATTCATCCTCGTGCTGTATTACCCGTAAAGGTAAATCAGCAGGCACTTTCTCTTTCTACTATCTCTACTGTAAATACTTTTATTTTATTGTATTTGATTTGTATTTTTGTAGGCTGGGTAGCTTTAATGTTTATGGGACTTGAACTTACAGAGTCTTTTGGACTGGTAGTTTCTAGTTTGGGTAACGTTGGACCTGGTTTAGGTGCATATGGACCTGCCTTTTCGTGGAGTGCTCTTCCTGATCTTGCTAAATGGTTACTGTCTTTTATGATGTTAATAGGAAGATTGGAGCTATTTGGCATTCTGCTGATGTTTTCGCCTGGTTTTTGGCATAAACGTTGACCTTTCTGTTAGGTATCGAAAAGTCTTGTATAGAGAAGTTTAATACCGATTATTGCATAAGATAGGGATATTCAGTAAATGTCCTTAAAATATATGATGGCATATGAAGATGATATAACATAATCCTCCATATGCCATTTTTCTTGTAGTTTTTCTGTATTTTCTCTCTTGATTCTAACCGTTAAGACATGACTCTTCGGAAGAAGTCTGATGCCCTCTTCTGATTCTGGTTATGAAAATCATGTCATGCCGTTTTAGCTGTTCTGGTCCTGATTTTGTCTATCATCAGTACGGCATTTGCCGTATGTATTCCGAAAAAAATCCACAGTATTTCCGTTTTCATGTTCCGTGCCTTTATCCTTGAAAGTGAATAATGTTGCTTTTGAGTTCCGAAGCTTCCTTCAAGCCTGGTGGCTCTCTCCCTTGACAGCTCACTTCTGAGAACCTTTCTCAAGTGTTCATCCTTTGCAGCCCTTCCTTTGCGTACGAAGGAAGTTTATATACCATATTTAGTACAATATTTTCTGTTGGCATTATTGGCATATATGGAGTCGCCAGCCGCACATGTTACTCTCACTTTCATGAGCTTCTGCTGCATACGGATACAGTTCTTCAGGCGTATACCCTCATTGAAAGCCTTGAACGAGATGTGTTCGATGAACGATATGCCGTCTATCTGTATATTATTGACCTTTGCACCGAATTCGACGGATTTCGTTTCCTTACCTCTTACGATGGGACGTACATAATGACGGTCAACGCTGACGATACGGTCACTGACCTTACGGCCTTCAAACATTTCTTTTTCCTGTACAAGAACTTTTCTGATGATGGAAAGACGCTTCTGGTAATCCTGTGTATATTGTAGTACGGCTCCGTAATTTTTATGAATCTCATCCATCTGTATGAGAAGTTTCTCAAGAAGCCTGATCATACGACGCTTGAGCATCCTTGTCCTTGATGCCTTTCTTTTTCTTTTCTTACAGTAGGACAGATAGACATCTACAACATCTGTATATTTGTTGCGTGGACGTCTTATGCCAAGCTTCTTGCAATGCCGGCAGATATGTCTGTAAAGCCATTTGAGACATTACCAAAGGAGCTTCATGTCTGTAGGGAAACGCATATGACTCTCATAACAAGTGGCATCTGTCATGCACACGTGAAGGTTCTCAAGATATGGCTTCCAGTGTGTAGCCAGTATCTCCTGGAGGGATTCAATGTCAAGACGGGATGCTATCTCATTACGGATGGCACTGACTATCTTGTAGTTGGTTATGGGGGAAGACGGATCTATCATGATTCCGCAGAACATCTGGTAATGTAGGTTGCCGTTAAGATGTTCCACAAGAT
>OHGS01000946.1_pt1 | contig 10842 bp, 8 predicted proteins | sample 1567831 | NCBI WGS metagenome assembly OHGS01 (sample SAMEA3879596, study PRJEB24766) | human gut metagenome | biome: human-associated habitat; feature: feces | place: USA | collected 1985/1987
CCCTGATCGACCGAAAAAGCAATGCCGTCATTGAAAATCTGACAAATTATAAAGTGGTGGGGCTCGAAAACTTAGACTTAAAGGATGAAGGAGATCCGTATGCCTACAAGATACAGAAACTGGGGAAGAAATATCTTCTTCTGATAATACTACCTCTGCTGTTTCCTCCATGGTTTCCACAACAGGTTTTTCCATAGAAGACAAAAGCCTGTCCAAGCGAATACAGAAATAGACAATGCTGATAAGCATCCAGATAATCCCCATGAGGAGAAATGTATCCAATAACAATGTTTTTATCATAAATTAAGTGTTTGATTACGTTTATACTGTGCCGCTGTCTTGTTCAGCATGGCTTGGTTTTCTTTCAAATGCTCAAGAAGGATATTTTCAATGTAGGCAGTGAGGGTAGTCTTTGCACGGACATCCCGAAGGACATCCCTGAGCAACTGCAAGACCTCACTGTTAATGGTGAATCCGGATTTACCATTACTGCATTGAGAATGGCTAAGGTAGCGTTCACGATATTCCTCAAAAGAGAGTTTGGCAGACAGGGCATCTTCCCTGCTTCCTTTGTCTTTATTTTTTTTAGCCCGTAAAGGTTCTGCTGTCTGTTCTGCTGCAGAAGTCCTTGCAACAGGTTCTTCTTCTTTCGCTTCTTGCGGTTCATCCGATTGGAGTTTTTCCAAATCACGCTCAAGTTCTGTGGGCCGGTCATAAAATGGGGATTCTTCAGGAGAACGTTCCTGTACACCGTAATTGCCCATCTCCTTGAGTTTGCTCCGGAGGACTTTCTTTCGTTCTTCACTAATGGCGGTCATAGGCTATCCGGAATGAGATGGCATTTTTCGATTACTTCCTCCACCCACAAGTCTATACCAGTAGGAAGGCGTAAGGTAAGTGCCGGAGGTAAGTAAGAACTGCGGAAGACACCCTTCACGCCACCTAACTCCAATTCTCTGGAGAATCTCACGGAATGGTATATGCGGGCATCAAATATACTGATGTCCTCTTCCTTTGCATATTGTGTGTAATAGTCCATAACGATGGAACTGGCGCTACGGTTGATTTTGTTCCATAGTAAGAGCAGGTCACGGATACGGGCATCGCTAAGTCCGACTCCCAAGTCCCTGATGGTCCTGGCATAGGCAAAGCTGGACACCAAAGATTGGGGATCCGCCTCTATAGGGGTGATGATATAGTCCATGTCTATGGAGAGTTGGAGCAAATCCTCGGTTGAAGCATGACCGGGAAAATCAAAAATTACGAGGTTTACCTTTATATCATGCGTCCTGATGTATTCGTTCACATATTTAATGACGTTTTTCGGTGTCGAGCGAATAATGGGATAGGCATGTTTCCCAAACTTGGTGAAGAAATCCTTCATCTGTTTAGAAATGGTTTCACTTCCCTCTATCACGCGGCGTTCTCTCTGCCTCAACTTGAAGAACGACTCTTGCGTTCCGTCACAATCTACGACAAGAAGAGATATTCCTTTTTCGTAATATAGAATGGACGCGAGGATTTCGGCAAGGCTACTCTTGCCAACCCCTCCTTTTTGCGATGCGAAGCCCAGATAGACGGGCTGATTTTTAACTTTCTGCTTCATCGTTGTTGAATATTGTATGATTAACTCTATTGTTACTTTCTTACAGACCGAGTTCAGTCAGTCGGATAGACAGTGAGTTGGTAGATAGGTATCGAGCCTTGAACTGACAGAATTTTTGACTGAGTGTCATAATTACTTTTTGACTGACTGATCTATAGACTTTATTACCGTCTGTCCAACTTCCTGAAGAACTCTTTAGCTGAGTTTTGTCGGTCGGTAGATGAGTTGATAAATTGGTATGTTTTGACCTAAATCCACTGCAAAATAAGTCAGTAATTTAGTTATTTCCAACCCTTGGGGAAATGCAGGGAAATGAAAGGAAAAAGAGTGATTGCAGGCATTCTGCTTGCGGGATTTTTAGCAGTCACCCTGGCAGGGTGTAAAAACACAGATAACACGAAAGAAGAACCAGAAAAACCTGTTATTACCCTCGGCAGCGATAACTATCCACCATATAATTATCTGAATGAAGATGGCGTACCGACGGGTATAGATGTAGAACTGGCTACGGAAGCATTCAAAAGAATGGGATATCAGGTGGAGGTTGTCCAGATCAACTGGGAGGAGAAAAAAGAACTGGTGGAGAGCGGAGAGATTGACTGTATCATGGGCTGCTTTTCCATGGAAGGGCGTCTTGACGATTACCAATGGGCAGGACCGTACATAGCAAGCCGCCAGGTGGTTGCTGTAAATGAGAACAGTGATATTTATAAGCTGAGTGACCTGGAGGGAAAGAACCTGGCTGTCCAGTCCACAACCAAACCGGAAGGCATCTTTCTGAACCGGACGGATGAGAGAATCCCAAAGCTGGGAAATCTGATCAGCCTTGGACACAGGGAACTGATCTATACATTTCTGGGAAAAGGCTATGTAGATGCAGTCGCCGCACATGAGGAATCTATTGTTCAGTATATGAAGGATTATGATGCAAGCTTCCGTATCCTGGAAGAACCTCTGATGATCACCGGAATAGGTGTTGCTTTTGCAAAAGATGATGACAGAGGAATCTGTGAGCAGATGGATCGGACACTGGAAGAGATGCGTCAGGATGGCACATCCCTGAAAATCATTGAAAAATATCTGGATGATCCCCAGAAGTATCTGGAGGTGGATGATCTTGGATATTAAGAGAAAGAAAAAAGAAAAACGAATCCAGCTGCTCGGCGGTCTGATTGGAATCTGTGTGGCTGTAGTCTCCCTGTTTTATTTCTTTCACGTAGAAAAATCGGAAGCAGAGAAAAGAATGGTGGAGATTGTAAACTATGTCAAAGTGCAGTGCTCCACCTACACCCATTATAATGAATCTTCGGAATCCAAAAGTCTTCTTCGTGCCATTGAAAGTGCCAGACAGATGAGTACGAATATTGAAATGAAAATAGAAAACGGCGGACAGCTGAGCCGTGAGTTCCTGAAAGAGAACCGGAAGACTCTTTGGGTGGATGGTATCATTGTGCTGGATGCAGAAGGAAAGACGGACTGTGAATACAGCATGGATGAATCTCTGACTAATGAGATTACGGAGTATTTGCAAAAAGACATTATCATGGATTTTAGTGGATATGAAGAAAGAACTTATTCGGAACGTTTTACCAGAGAGGATGGGTCTCATATCGACATTGCAGCCTGTGCCAGAAAAGATGCACCGGGTATTGTTGCAATCTATTATTATACATCTCCTGAATTTGCCAGAAACTATACACTGACGATACAAGAGCTTTTAAATGGTTATAGTATCCAGAAAGATGGAACGATTATTGTTGCAGACGATGGGATTGTTGTTGCCAGCAATGATGAGAGTCTGTTGGGACAGAATACAGCCGATAACGAAGTTGTTCAGGCAATGAAAAAGCATACAGACAGTCAGCACATTTATCATTTGAAGAATGAAGGAACCGGATGTTACGGAATCATGCTGAAGCAGCGGGATTATTATATTTATGCGTATCTTCCGGATACGGAGGTATTCCATAATCTTCCATTAAATGTAACAGGTGTCATTTTTCTTTATTGCCTGATCTTCAGTATATTTTGGTTCTGGGGATACCGGATCAATCTGATGCACCAAAAACAGGAGCTGGAAAAAGAAGAAAAATTTAAAAAGGAACTTCTGATAGCAGCAAAAAAAGCAGAGGCAGCTAATCGGGCTAAGACGGAATTTCTCCAGAGGATGAGTCATGATATCAGGACGCCGATCAATGGAATCTGTGGCATGGTCGATATGGCTGACCATTATGCTGACGATATGGAGAAACAGATAGAATATAGGGAAAAAGTCAAATCGGCTTCTCATCTGCTGCTGGAAATGCTCAACGATGTACTGGATATGAGCAAGCTGGAGTCGGATGAAGTGATGCTGGAAGAAATTCCATTTAATCTGAGCGGCATTTGCGAAGAAGTGCTGGTTGTGGTTGAACAGATGGCTATTGAACAGAATATCCGCATCATGTGGGAAGAAAACGAAATCATACACCGTAATTGTATCGGAAGCCCGGCGCATGTAAAACGGATTTTGATGAATATTCTGTCAAATGCTGTGAAATACAATAAAGAAAATGGAAGCATTTATATCAGCTGCAGGGAACTTATATCAGAGCAGCAGGATATGACGACGATAGAATTTGTCTGCCGGGATACAGGAATCGGAATGACAGATGAGTTCCAGAAGCATATTTTTGAACCATTTGCACAGGAACATGCAGGAAGCCGCACAAAATTTGCCGGAACAGGTCTGGGAATGCCGATTACCAAAAAACTGGTTGAGAAAATGGGTGGAACCATTACTTTTGAAAGTAAAAAAGGCGTAGGGACGACATTTGTGATCCGGGTTCCATTTCGGATTAATACAGACAGGAGCGGCAAAGTTGAAATCGAAAAAAAATCAGAAGTTTCTATACGGGGACTGCATATTCTTCTGGCAGAAGATAATGAGTTGAATATGGAAATTTCTGAATTTGTGCTTCGAAATGAAGGTGCTGACGTGACCAAAGCATGGAATGGGCAGGAAGCTGTTGAACGATTCAGAAAAAGCAGAGTTGGTGAATTTAATGTCATTCTTATGGATATTATGATGCCGGTCAAGAATGGATATGAAGCAGCAAGACTGATCCGGTCTTTGGACAGAGAGGATGCAAAAACAATACCGATTATTGCAATGACAGCAAATGCCTTTACAGAGGACAGAATAAGAGCAAAAGAAGCAGGGATGGATGAGCATGTTGCGAAGCCTGTTGATGCAGAATTACTGATAAAAGTAATTCATAACTTGGCAGGTATTTGAACGCAGATAAGCATTCCCCCGCTTTACAATTTAAAGGAAGGTGGAAAATCGTGATTTACATCACAGGAGATACCCACGGGAAGTTTGAGCGGATTGAGCAGTTTTGCGGCAAATTCAAAACAAGCCGTGAGGATATTTTGATTATTCTTGGGGACGCAGGTATTAATTTCTTTGGATGGGTAAAAGACCATGTAAAGAAAGAGTTTCTGGAAACCTTACCAATTACATTTTTTTGTGTTCATGGAAATCATGAGCAGAGACCGCAGACAATAGAAAGCTATCGGGAAAAATTATGGCGTGGCGGTGTGGTTTATTATGAAGAGGAGTATCCGGATCTGCTTTTTGCAAAGGATGGAGAAGTTTTTGATTTTAATGGAAAGCAGACTATTGTAACGGGCGGTGCATATAGTGTTGATAGAATGTACCGATTGATTCATGGGTATGGCTGGTGGCCGGATGAACAGCCTTCTGAGGAAATCAAGCAGAACGTGGAACAGAAATTGGATGAACTTAGCTGGAATGTGGATGTAGTGTTAAGCCATACCGTACCGTTAAAATATGAACCGACGGAAGTCTTTTTGGAAGGATTAGACCAGAGCAAGGTGGATAGAACAACAGAGGAATGGTTGGATAAAATTGAGGATAGACTTAATTATCAGAAATGGTACTGCGGTCATTATCACACCGAAAAAAAGGTGGATAAGATAGAAATTATGTTTGAAAATATTAAAAAATTTTTAGAATAGGAAGAAAGAAAAGCTGGATTTTTATTGCTGAAAATGATAAAATGAAATAATGTTTCGGGATGGCATATCTCAGTTGGAAGCCTGGCTTTCGACTTGAATTTCATGGAGGTGCAAAATTATGAAACCTGTGTATTTGTCAATTCTGCAAAAAGAAACCGGCACACGCATCAAGACACTTCTTAAAGAAAAGGGATACACTGTGAAAGATATTCAAGAAGCAATGGGATTTGAATATCCACAGGCCATTTATAAATGGCTCTCAGGAAATTCCCTGCCAACTCTGGATAACTTTGTTATTTTAAGCAGAGTATTAAATACCCGTATAGAAGATATCCTCGTCATTGACGAGGATATTGTTTTTTATCTACTATAGAGCAGAAAATCCTATCCGACGAGTCGGTTGGAGTTTTCTGCTCATTTTTTTTGTGCCCGAACACAAAAAAAGAAATTTTATTCTAGTTCCGAATTTGACAAAATCAGCGATGGAATCAATCAAAAAGGACGAGCCGAAAAAGAAACAGATTGTTATAATGAAGTCAAAATTAGACAGATACAGTCTGCGTATAGGCAGGATAAAACTCTATACAGAAGGGAAGAAAAGACTATGAAGAATCGAAAAACGCAGTTTCAAAAGCTTGGAATTGCAGTATTCGTGATTGCAGTCACAGGAATTGCCACGTGTGCCGTCCAATACAATAATCACAAGCAATTCGATTTAACGGTTGGAGAACATTCGATTGGTAAAGAGGAATATCTAAATTGTATGAAATCCGTAGAGTATGATACCAAAATGCAGATTCAACAAGATTACAATGCAATTTATGAAGAAGATTTCTGGGAAAAAGAGTATGATGACAAACACGGTTATGAAATTTTAGCGGAAAATACCGTAGAGCAGCTGAAATATATTCATGCGGTGTATGATCTTGCAAAAGAATGCGGGGATGTATCCGACAGCAGCTATGAAGCTTTGGAGCAGCGTTGGAAGGACGAAAACGCAGAACGAAGCGAAAAAGTTGCAAAAGGCGAAGTAATTTATGGACTCAAGGAATATACATTCCAGCTATATTTGGATTATGAAATCAGTACCTTGAAGGAACAATACTGCAATGATCTCACTCGTGAGGGGATGGAGCTGACAGAAGCCGAGATTTTAGAATGTTATGAAAGTCGAGACTGGATTTTTGGAGGCAGCGAGGAAAATGCGGATCTCGAAACCGCAAGAATTGCAGTCGAAAGGGAAGTGCGTGAACAAAAGTATGATGAAAAGATCGCACAGCTTGAAAATGATTCTCAAGTAAACGGAGATATGGAGCAAGTCAGCCGGTTTACTTTGAAGAATATAGAATAATATGGAAGGAGTAACAACATGAGAAAAAAATGGATGAGTAGTACTCTGGCGCTGGTACTTGCCGGAACAACAGTGGCATCAATGATGCCGGCAGTTCCTGTTAGTGCAAAGGGAGCAGAAGCTGCATCAGGAACAACGTATTATGTTGATTCAAAAAAAGGAAAAGATAGCAACGCAGGAACTTCAGAAAGCGAAGCATTTCAGACATTGGATAAGGTAAATGAGCTTGACCTTAACCCGGGGGATACCATTCTTCTGAAAAAAGGCTCTGTATTTGAAGATCAGGCGCTTAAATTTACAAAAGAAGATAGTGGTACAGCAGAAGCTCCGGTAAAAGTATCTACTTACGGAGAAGGAGACAGACCACAGATTAATACAAACGGTCATGGATTATGGGAGTTAAACTATGGTACTCCGCTGGATAACCAGAATCATAAATGGAAAGGTACTGTATCTTCCAGTATTTTGATTGAAGATGCTGAATACCTTGAAATCGAAGGACTTGAGCTGACAAATGACAGAAACAGTGCAACCGATACCGAAAAAGATAAAGCATATAATGATGCATATGCAATGGATCGAACCGGTGTTGCCGGAGTTGCAAAAGACAATGGAACTGTAGATCATATCGTATTAAATGATCTTTACATTCACAACGTAACAGGTAACGTTTATAACAAACACATGACAAACGGTGGTATCTATTTTATCGTTGCAAAGCCAACAAATGAAGGAGAAACCGGAATCGCAAGATACAATGATGTCCAGATTAGAAACTGTTCTCTGGATACTGTAAATCGTTGGGGAATTGCAGTAGGATACACTTATCAGTGGAGACAGTTCACAACAGGTGCATTATCCGATGCAGTGATGGACAAATATGCGTCCTCTAATGTGGTAATTGAGAACAACTACTTAAATCATGTAGGTGGTGATGCAATCACAACAATGTATCTTGACAGACCGTTGATTCAGTACAATGTAGCTGAGAATGGTTCAGAACAGATTAATACCACTGACTATTCACAGCAGCAGCCAAGACTGGATGCAAATGGTAATGAAATCGGAAAACAGAATGTTGGGGCAGGACGTGTGGCAGCAGGTATCTGGCCATGGAAATGTAAAAATGCGATTTTCCAGTATAATGAATGTTTTACAACATTGAATGCATCAAAAGGAAATGGCGATGGACAGCCATGGGATGCTGACTATGGCGATGGAACAAACTATCAGTACAACTACAGCCATGGAAATACTGCAAGTACAATTATGTTCTGTGGTCCGGAATCTATCAATAATACATTCCGTTATAACATCAGCCAGAATGAAGATATGGGACCTTTAGACCCGGCAGGAAACTCCGGAAACTGTCAGGTTTACAACAACACATTCTATATTAAAGAAGGAATCAATACAATCTGGCACTATACTCATGGTAATGGTGGTCCGGTAGATATTGAAAATAATATCTTCTACTTTGCAGGAAAAACACCGGCTACAGTAAGTAACTGGAACATCAACGGAAATAAAACTTACAGCAATAACTTATACTACAATGTAAGTACTTATCCAAACGATGCAGCTGCTGTAAAAGTAAATGAAGGTACAAAAGTACTTGTTGATGCAGGTTCCGGTCCGGATTCTGTAGCAGCAAATAAAAAAGCAAGAACACATGAAGATCCAAATGCAAAGACCGTATTTGATGGATACAAACTTGCAGAAAACTCTCCGGCAATCAATGCTGGTAAAGTAGTGGTTGATAGAAATGGTTATACAATCGATCACGATTTCTTCGGACATACAATCACAGCAGTACCGGAAATCGGAGCAGCAGAAAGTGATGCAGTAGCAGCACTTGTACTGAGATCCAATGTGTATACTGTTTCCGGAACAAACGTAAGTGATCTTCCGAAAAACACAACCGTAGCAGATTTCCTTAACAACGTTATCGTAGATGCAGGCGTTAAAGTTACCATTAAAAATGGTGAAAACGTACTTGGCGATTCCGATATCGTAAAAGGCGGAGCCACTATCGTGCTTTCTTATGAAGGAATGGAAGATGTAACTTATACAGTAGTTGCAAGTTCTGATAAAGAACTGAAAGATTGTTATTATGAAGTAAAAGGCACAAACCTGAGTGTTCCTTACACAGAAAACAATCCGACCACTGTAAAAGAAGTGAAAGCAAATATCACTGTAGCAGATACCGCAACTGTTTCCGTATTAAACGGAGAAACAGAGCTGGAAGATGGCGCTGCAGTAGAAGAGGGAATGACACTTCGCATTACTGCAGAAGACGGAACTAAAAATGACTATACAGTGAAACAGAAAAATACATACAACTGGACATTAGATTATGTTGGAAGACAGCAGGGAAATGTATGGTTTGGACAGATGAAGAGAGGCGACGGCGACTGGGCAAATATGACCACATATGATAGTGATGGATGGCCAAACTGGGCAGTAAACACTTATTATGGTCCAGGTCTTGATGCACCACAGGGTACAGTGACCACAACAAATCCAGCCGTACACGGTCTGCTTTCTACACCGCCAAACTCCGACATTGTAACTGCAATGGCATATCGAGTACCGAAGAGCGGAACCGTTACATTCAACGTAAAAGATGATGAACCATATCTTCGTCAGTCTGGAAATGCAAACGGAACTGTTACCTTAAGTCTCTTTGTAAATGGCACAGAGAAGAAGAGTGTAACGCTTGTAAATAGTAAAGAGAAAGTGGGAGACTGGGAAAAAGCGGAAGAGCTTGAAGTAGCTCAAGGCGATATGATCCGTGTCGTAGCAAAAAATAGCGGAAACCCAAGCAAACCATCTGCACATATTACACCAATTATTACATATGTAGACAAAGCAGTAGCAGATACCGAAGCACCAAGTGTTCCGGCAGATGTAAAAGCAACAGATGTAACTGAGACAACAGCTAAGCTTACATGGAACGAAGCAACCGACAATGTAGGTGTAGCAGGATACAACGTATATGTAAATGAAGCAAAAGTAAATGACACACTTGTAACAGGTACTGAATACAGTTTAACAGACCTTACCGCAGCTACAGAGTACAGTGTAACTGTAACAGCAGTGGATGCTGCAGAAAATGAATCTGCAAAATCCGAAGCAGTGGTATTTACAACAGAAGCAGAAAAAGATACCGAAGCACCAACTGCACCAACAGAAGTAAAAGCAACCGAAGTAACTGAAACAACTGCAAAAGTTACATGGAGCGAAGCAACCGATAATGTAGGCGTAGTTGGATATAACGTATACTTAAATGAAACAAAAGTAAATGACACACTTGTAACAGGTACCGAATATGCTTTAACTGAGCTTACAGAGGCAACCGAATACGCAGTGAGAGTAACTGCAGTGGACGCAGCAGAAAATGAGTCTGCAAGATCCGAAGCTGCTACATTTACTACACTGAAAAAAGAGGAACCAAAAGATACCGAAGCACCAAGTGTTCCAACAGCTGTAGCAGCAGCTGACATTACACAGACAACTGCAAAAGTCACATGGGATGCATCTACTGATAATGTAGGCGTAGTAGGATACAATGTATATGTAAACGAAGCAAAAGTAAATGCTTCCCCGGTAACTGTTACAGAGTATGACTTAACCGGACTTACAGAGGCAACCGAATACACAGTAAGAGTAACCGCAGTGGACGCAGCAGAAAATGAATCTGCAAGATCCGAAGCTGTTACATTTACCACATTAGAAGCAGAAGAAGAAACAGATACCGAAGCACCAACTGCACCAGCAGAAGTAAAAGCAACCGAAGTAACCGAAACAACAGCTAAGCTTACATGGAACGAAGCAACCGACAATGTAGGTGTAGCAGGAT
>OHGS01000952.1_pt1 | contig 10796 bp, 10 predicted proteins | sample 1567831 | NCBI WGS metagenome assembly OHGS01 (sample SAMEA3879596, study PRJEB24766) | human gut metagenome | biome: human-associated habitat; feature: feces | place: USA | collected 1985/1987
TCGTCTCCGCCAACTTACCGGCGAATATGATTCAGGCACAGCGCGATTATTTCGGTGCTCATACATTCGAGCGAAAAGATGAGTTACGAGGAGTCTTTTTCCATGAAAACTGGACTGGGCACGGAGGAGATACAAAGTCGGGTACGTATAATGTATAAGCAGAAAAAGAAATATGAGTAAATTTGTAATGACTATCTTTGGTGCTTCGGGTGACTTGACGAAGCGTAAGTTGATGCCGGCATTGTATTCGTTGTATGTAGCCAAGCGTCTTCCGGAAGAATTTGAAATTCTCGGGGTGGGACGTACGGTTTATGAAGATGCGGACTATCGGGCTTACATTTATAGTGAGATGGAAAAGTTTGTGAAGCCGGAAGAGCAAAGCAAGGAGAAGATGGAAGCTTTTGTTGCACATCTTCACTATCTGGCAATAGACCCGGCAGTGGAAAACGGATACGCACAACTCCGCCTGCGAATTGAAGAACTGAGTGGAGACAGCCGACCGGATGACTTGCTGTTTTACCTTGCTACGCCTCCATCATTGTATGGAGTGATTCCGTTGCACCTGAAGTCGGTGCATCTGAATAAAGGCCGTGCGCGAATTATCGTTGAAAAGCCATTCGGGTATGATCTGGAATCAGCTGAGAAACTGAATAAGATTTATGCTTCTGTATTCGACGAACATCAGATTTACCGAATCGATCATTTCTTAGGTAAAGAAACAGCTCAGAATTTGTTAGCTTTTCGTTTTGCCAATGGTATTTTCGAGCCTCTATGGAACCGTAATTATATAGATTATGTGGAAGTGACTGCCGTGGAGAATCTCGGAATCGAGCAACGCGGCGGTTTTTATGATACGACGGGTGCACTGCGGGATATGGTACAGAATCATCTGATCCAACTGGTGGCATTGACTGCTATGGAGCCGCCTGCTGTATTTAACGCGGATAATTTCCGTAATGAAGTGGTGAAGGTATACGAGTCTCTGACTCCTTTGACCGAAACGGATTTGAGTGAGCATATTGTTCGCGGGCAATATACGGCCGGAGGAAATAAAAGGGGATATCGGGAAGAGAAGAATATTTCGACGGATTCACGTACAGAGACTTACATCGCAATGAAACTGGGTATTAGTAATTGGCGGTGGAGTGGAGTACCTTTTTATATCAGGACCGGAAAACAGATGCCGACAAAAGTAACCGAGATAGTGGTGCATTTCCGTGAAACTCCGCACCAGATGTTCCATTGTGCGGGTGGTAATTGTCCGAGAGCAAATAAGCTGATTCTGCGTTTACAGCCCAATGAAGGTATTGTATTGAAATTTGGCATGAAAGTACCCGGACCCGGATTTGAGGTCAAACAGGTAATGATGGATTTCAGCTATGATCAGTTGGGAGGTGTTCCCAGCGGAGATGCTTATGCCCGTCTGATAGAAGACTGTATCTTGGGTGACCAGACTCTCTTTACACGGAGTGATGCAGTAGAAGCATCCTGGCATTTCTTCGATCCGATTCTGCGTTATTGGAATGAACATCCCGAGGCGCCGTTGTATGGTTATCCTGCTGGAACTTGGGGACCTTTGGAGAGTGAAGCTATGATGCATGAACATGGTGCTGACTGGACCAATCCATGTAAGAATTTAACAAACACAGATCAATATTGCGAACTATGAAACCCTATATTTTTCCTTCGTCCATAGAGACGGCACGCGCACTGATATTACATTTGGTAAAACTGATGTTAGATGAACCGGACAAGACTTTCTGCATTGCATTTAGTGGTGGAAGCACTCCGGCACTGATGTTTGACTTATGGGCGAATGAATATACGGATATCACTCCTTGGGAACGACTGAAAGTGTTTTGGGTGGATGAGCGCTGTGTGCCTCCTGAGAACTCGGATAGTAATTATGGCATGATGCGGTCGTTATTGCTGAGCGTTGTACCTATTCCATACGAAAATGTATTTAGAATACAAGGGGAGAAGAATCCGAAAAAGGAAGCCGCCCGCTATTCAAAACTGGTGATGAAAGAGGTACCGATGGAGAATGATTTTCCGGTGTTTGACGTAGTGTTGTTAGGAGCGGGTAATGACGGACATACGTCGTCTATCTTTCCCGGACAGGAGGAACTGCTTTCAACTGATCATATATATGAGGCAAATTTTAATCCGAATAACGGCCAAAAGAGAATAGCTTTGACAGGACTTCCGATTTTGAATGCCCGCAGGATCATTTTTCTGATAACGGGAAAGGTAAAAAGTCCGGTTGTAGAAGATATCTTCTATTCGGGGGATACCGGGCCGGCCGCTTATATAGCGCATCACGCCGATAACGTGGAGTTGTTTATGGATAATGCGGCTGCCGAAAAGGTTGTCAGCAGATAAGAAATAAAAAAACGTCCGATCTTCACAGACCGGACGTTTTTCGTTCTATTTGAATACGTTATTTACATACAACAATTAAACAGTATGATAATTAAAATAACAACTCAACAAAATGGAATCCGGGAGAATCACTTCGGCCGGATTGGCTTATCTCACTTAAATGTGACTTACGTAATAATTATGACTAATTAATGTATTGGCAAAGATAGCTGGTTTGGTGTTGTGGAGCAATCACTCGATTTAGGTATTGTGAAGAGGTCAATCACTATAAGTAGGGATCGGACCGCAGGGAAAAGGGGAGTGTGTTTTGTTTTTATGCTCTTTAAGTTGTAAATTTGCGGAAAAACAAGAGTAAGATGGAATATAAATTTGACGAACAAAGTGTGAAAGAATTAATGGAATGGGCACAGACAGCACAGTTGCCTCAGGAACTTGAACTGAGTAAAGCGGAGCGCATTTTCGATGTGAAACTTTGTGTGGAATCTGATTTGTCCTGCATCAGGGCCCATTATCCGGATGCTTTCTACAATCCGGCTATTACTCGCCTGTATCGTATCAGGGAGAAGCTGGAGGAGAAGTGACTTAAAAGTATGTAATCAATTTGCGATTCTGTGGAATTTTTCCACAATAAATGTGGAATACTCCTTCATATTCCACTATTCCAATGGAAGCTGTTTTTATATAATTACCTGAAAATGAGTTGTCGATCTGGATTGGTATATGTCTGGCATGTGTATTGCATTATAATATTCAGATGTTTAGTTATAGTTAGTAGATCTAAAACAATTAAGTTTTCAAGAATTATGAAAAAGGTATTAGTAGCATTGGTAATAGTAATGGGATTGGGATTTTCAGTAGTAAAAGCAGATGAACCTCTAAAGAAAAAATCTGCGAAAGTGGAACAGAGGGACTCACGGGAAGATTTTACGCCAATCGAGGTTAATAATCTTCCTGAGGCAGTGATTGATGAGTTATCCTGTGAGGGAGCACTGATTAAAGAGGCTTTTATAGCCTATAGTCGTTCGGAAGGTAAACTCTACAAAGTGATTATATTATCGAGCGATTTTCATGAACAGGCAGTGTTCTTGAATGAAAGAGGGAATATACTGAATAGATAGTTTCCCAATTTTTGAAGAAAGCACACAACTGAATTTATGTTAAGCCTCGGTTCGAAAGAACCGGGGCTATTTTTTTGTTCAGGAGAAATGATTCTGTATTTGAGAGGTAAATAGAATGGTTTGAAATTTATATTTATTTCCGCTTTTCCCCTGCCATACTTTTGTACTGTAGGCTTGCAGGGACAGGAGATTTGCAGACAGAAATGACTAAGAACTTATCTAAAATGCCTGGCCTGAAATAAGGAAGACAGTGGATAAGGCACGGGTTATATAGGCAGTGAATAAATGGCGGCATTTGTTCACTGCCCGTTTTGTCGGATTTATCAAAAAAGTAAATAAAAAAGTCATATCTACTTTATGGAAGTTATAATTATGGGTGGTATTATTTACGGGTTTCAGAATAATTCATATCTTTGAAGCTGTAACTAAAACTAATCAATAATGAAGCAAATACATTTAGATTGCCTGGCAGTGAAGCTGTTTCTCTTTTTTTCTCTTTTTAGTTTGCCGTCCGGGGCACAGAGCATTTTTCAGAAATACGATCGTTTCCTGACGGAACCTCGTTCATACGTGTGTTATCGTGTGGACGGTAAACTGAAAATAGATGGTAAACTGGATGAAGTTTCATGGCAGAAGGCAAAATCGACAGCTCCGTTTGTAGATATCAGTGGCGAAGGATTCCCTACGCCCAAATATGAAACTACAGCTAAGATGTTGTGGGATGATGAATATTTGTATGTCGGGGCAATTTTACAGGAAGACGACATCAAGGCACGTCTTACTCAGCGGGATACCATTATTTACTATGATAATGATTTTGAGGTTTTTATAGATCCTGATTGGGATGGACACAACTATTTTGAAATAGAGACCAATGCCCGGGGTGTTATATTCGATTTGATGCTGGACAAACCTTATCGGTCGGGAGGCAACTTTATGGTGCAATGGGATTGTCCGGGATTAAAGTTGGCTATTCATCGTGAAGGTACGTTGAATAAATCGAAAGACAAAGATAAATATTGGAGTGTGGAGATGGCTATTCCTCATAAGGCATTGACTATGAATTTTAACAACCCGTTGAAAGCAGGCAATTGCTGGCGAATTAACTTCTCACGGGTACAGTGGTTGAAAGCCGGAGGGCCTGAAGAAAATTGGGTTTGGACACCTACGGGAAAGGTGGATATGCACATGCCGGATCGTTGGGGATATTTGTTTTTCGCTGACGAGGCAGTAGGAGCGCCCGAACGTACTGTTGCGCTACCGTATAATACTGCTGTGTATAAACTGCTTTGGGCTATGTTCTATGCACAGCAGGAGAGATATGCAAAAGAGAAAAGCTATTTACGTACGGAAAAAGATTTTTTCCTGACGGATGCGGAGTTGAAAGGACTCCCGCAGGGTGCGCAAATCTCAGTTGACGCTACCCGGAATACATACCAGATAGCTATTACTGTTCCGGGTGAAAACAAGCGTTACGTTATTAATAATGAAGGACGTTTCTGGACAGAGAAGATTGCTCCGCGTCAGGTGAAGAACTGGGTATGGACACGTATAAATAAGAATAAAAGTGAAGCAGATTACCGTCAGTGGTTTGCTTTGCTTAAGGAGTGCGGAATCAGTGGGGTGATGTTTGAAGGGTATGATGAAAATCTATATCGCATGTGTAAAGAAGCCGGTCTTGAGGCCCATTTCTGGAAATGGACAATGAATCGTGCGGAACTGCTGAACGTGCATCCCGATTGGTTTGCGGTGAACCGCAAGGGGGAATCTACGCATGATAAACCTGCTTATGTGGATTATTACCGTTTTCTCTGTCCTAACCATGAAGGAGTGGCGCAATACCTGGCGGATGATTATGTGAAAATAGCTCATTTGCCTTATGTAGATGGGGTACATCTGGATTATGTTCGTTTTCCGGATGTGGTTCTGCCTGTCAGTTTGTGGAAAAATTATGGCATAGAACAGACGAGTGAACATTTTGAATATGATTATTGCTATTGTGAGGTTTGTCGTGCCAAGTTTAAGGCGCAGACGGGACGTGATCCGTTGGAATTGAAGTATCCGATGGAAGATCAGTCGTGGATCAATTTTCGTTTGGATGCCATTACCCGTGTTGTAGACCGGATTACTGAAGCGGTGAAAGCTGACGGAAAAGCAATTTCTGCCGCAGTATTCCCGGGACCTTCTATGGCCAAGAAGATGGTACGTCAGGATTGGGGAAATTGGACACTGGATGCTTATTTCCCGATGATCTATAACGGCTTTTATTACGAAGGGCCGGAGTGGATCGGACGTTCGGTTCAAGAGAGTGTGAAGACGGTTGACGGACGTGCGAAAGTGTATGCAGGATTGATGTTTCCTGATATAAAAAATGATTTTGAGAAAGCATTGGATGAGGCGTTTGATAATGGTGCGTCCGGTGTCTCTTTCTTTGACGGACCATCGGACGAATATCTTCATAAATTTAAAGCTTATCTGGATAAGAAGGGATTAAAAACGGAATAAAGCCTGTGAAATATGAATGCTTTAATCAAATGTTATAAAGGATAACAATATGCCTATTATCGAAATATCATCCTTGTCCCATCCCGGAGTAGAGATATTCAGTACCCTTACCGAAGCTCAGTTGCGTAATCGCCTCGAGCCTGAAAAGGGGTTGTTTATAGCGGAAAGTCCCAAAGTCATTAAAGTGGCTTTGGATGCAGGCTATGAACCTTTAGCAATTTTGTGTGAGCAAAAACATATCACGGGGGATGCTGCGAATATCATTGAACGCTGTGGTGATATACCCGTCTATACAGGTGACAGAGAACTGCTTGCTACGCTGACCGGATACGTTTTGACACGTGGTGTACTTTGTGCCATGCGTCTTCCGGTTCTGCGAAGTATGGAGGAAGTATGCCGGAGAGCCAGGCGCATCGTGATCATAGACGGGGTGGTGGATACTACCAATATCGGTGCCATCTTCCGTTCGGCGGCCGCTCTCGGAATAGATGCGGTATTACTAACCCGCAACTCTTGTAGTCCATTAAACCGACGTGCGATCCGAGTGTCTATGGGGGCGGTCTTCCTTGTACCATGGACTTGGCTGGATGGTCCTCTCAGTGATCTGGCTCGGTGGGGCTTCCGTACGGTTGCCATGGCGCTTACGGATAATTCTATTTCCATCGATGATCCTGTGCTGACAACCGAACCCAAGTTGGCTATTGTGATGGGTACCGAGGGAAACGGGCTCTCGCATGAGAGGATTGCCGAAGCGGACTATGTCGTTCGCATCCCTATGTCACATGGGGTCGATTCGCTCAATGTGGCTGCTGCGTCTGCCATCGCTTTCTGGCAACTTCGTGCTGAGAAAGAGTATTAGTGAATACAAAGAGTAATGTATAATGTAGAAGAACAGAAATGAAAGATAACGAGTAAGGCAGCCTCATAAGGCTGCCTTACTTTATAAATTGTAATAAGGAATATATTAATTCCCTCTGTATGTAGAATACCCGTTGGCTGACATAGTAATGGGAATATGATAATGCTTTTTGCCTTCAATTCTAAATATAACTTCGACAAACGGATAGATTGATTTTAAGCCTTGTTTCAGGAAATAAGGCTCTGTATAAAATTTAAGCATATATATACCTGTATTATCCTCTATGCTTGGTAAAAAATTGGAGATTCTTCCATTTACATCAGTCTTGCCGGTTGCAATCTGTTTCCATTGGCTTGGGGTGGAAGGATTTAATTTATAGAGGGTGATGTCAACTCCTTGTGCCGGTTCTCCTTTACTAATATCAAGTATGTGTGTACTTAGCTGATGGCTTTCTGTTTGGGCATAGATAGAGAAGGGCAGGAGGAATAAAATAATAATTACCGAGAATTTCTTGATTAGTTGCGTCATATCTGTTTTCGTTATTATGATTATATAATTAACAAATAAATTGAATTTATGTTTGGTTTGGATCAAAGATGGATCTCCATACCGACTTACCCTCTTTAACCAATAACCATACCAGATATCCGCCACCAATTAAAATAGTTCTTAATATAAGCATATATTCATTTTTTTATTATTGGGTCACAAATATAGTTTAAAAAGAGAAGGATGAAATCAACTGGCTTCGATTTACATTCTCAAATTTGCTATGCCGGGAGGGATGCCGCTTGATATCCCGTCAATGATTGTACACTGAATACAGGGCACATCATGACCGGAACATCAATGCGGCAATTAATTTTTAGTCGATTCCCGGCTCTCTCCGGTCTTAATCGTAAAAGGGCTGTTAATTGTTGGTTAATATTTCTACAGCCTGTTTTAACGTGCGATCAATATGGGTATAAGGTGAAAGGGCCATTTCATAAATTTCTTCTTCGGTTAGTGGTTCCATTAGGAAGTCCGGTTTAATCCCAATTCCTTCTATTACAGTATGAGTTGCATCCTGCATTGCAAGTAAAGGCATATAAAACTCTAAGTAATCACCGACTTTACCTCTCAGCCCTCCGTTAAACTGATCCGAATCTCCTAATCCGGCAGTTGCACCGGCACTATAATGTCCTACGACAGTGACATGTTTCCCCTGGCTTTTTAGCATTAGGGTACTGATTTCAGACATACTTGCACTGTTCTTGTCTAAGAGAATAACTACCGGTATTTCTTTTTTTATCCCAATGTCTGTTGGCTTTGTCATGCAGGGTGTCCATGGGGTATAACTGAATGGATTATTGTCTTCTTTGAACCTCTGGTAGCCAAAGATGACGTCTTTGGTGATAAAGCGATCTGTAAATGTTCTTGCATCAAGAACCATACCGCCACCGTTTCCTCTAAGATCCAGTATTATCTTTTTTATATCCCCGTTTTTGAGGGGTACCAGGAAATTCTTATAGAAATCTATCTTATATTGATTGTTGATAACATTATCTATATCCGAGAGAAAAACTGTATACTCACATGCTAATTGTAAATGCTCGGTCGAGCGTTGTTTAAACCACTTGGTATAATTCGGATTTAGTTTAAACTCTTCCAGACCGCTTAGCTGTAATAGCTCTAAATTTATATTGGGTGCATTCTTTTTGGCTTTGAGTAATGCCTCGACAAAACTCTCGTCTATAGTTTCAGATTGCTTAAAGTTCTCTATTTTTTTTATTGCATCTTGCGCGATCTCGGACATCATAAAAGAGTTAAACTTATCTATATACTCTATAGACTTCTCAATCAGGACACTTTTTACAGCAGGGTCTTTTATTTTCGCTTCAATGGTATCTCTTATCTCTTTTCCTGTTAAATAATACGGGCTTTTATCATCTATAACCAAGTATTCATCACCAAAAGAAACTATATAATCATTACTTATTGTAAACGACTTAAAACCGAAATAGTATATGTCGGGATTGTCTGATAAGAAGCCACCTAACATATCATTTTTATGTCCGAATACTCCTGTGTCAGGTTGTATCTTAGACTTCATATATTCATACTTTAGATCAAAAGGATAAGCATATATCTTGTCTTTACTCTTCATTCCACCATAAAAAATGGTGCTTTTGAAATAACTATGTGACACGGGAAGTGATATTTTCACATAGAAATGTCGGTCTATGATAGGATCAATGATTTCTGTAAAGTATTCTATTGCTTTGTTACAATCATCTGATATTTCAGCTTTGGTATACTGTTTATCCCTGTTAAACGTTTTTAATTCTTTGAACTTTGGAGTATATTCTTTATATATCGCTTCCCAGTTCAAACTACTCTGTTCGTAAAAATAATTGTATTTCTGGTTCATTGTATTCCAAAACACATCGAACAGGTCAGAATATGATTTTATATCACTTGCTGTATACCGTGTTGGTTCTTTGGTTGATTCTGTAACGTCTTCAACGCAACTTCCAGAAATAAAGAGCACAAGAAATAAAAGAAAGAAGTGACGTAATGTCCAATTATATTTTTTAGTTTTCATAATCTATAGTTTTAGAATTTATAGGCGACGCCCAATGATATTATGTTTGAGATTCTTCTCGATTTACGATTCGAAGAAGTTTTTGCTTTGTATATGTCGGTTAGACCATACTGATAGGTGTATGAAGCAAAAACATCGATCTTCTTAAAAGAATAACCGATTTCTCCTGTGCCCTCTATCCCGAACAGGTTTCTTTTCAAGTTATTTTCATTTCGCTTGAAATCATACGTTTCATTCACTTGAGCTCTGATATAGGAACCGTCTTTCTGTAATTGTGCAAAGATCGGGTATTCTCCTTTCCGGTGCATTCTTGTAAAGTATTCATAGTAAACACCGCCTTGAATTTTGAGCCATACACCATTCTCTTTATAAGGGTTATTGAAAATATATAACCCTACATTCAGCGGTACATTCATAAAGTTGTTTTTATACAGTGTATGCGTTCCCGTAATATTATCCGTCTTTTTATATTCATAGTTTCTTTGTATGAATCCCAGACCTGTTCCCACAATAAAGTCTTTAAAGAAGTTATATTCAAGATTTACACCGGTTGCAACCCCTGTTTGGGTATTGTAACGTGTATTGACCAGATTGGAAACGTCGCTACTTAAAATACTCCTGGAGATACCGACATCCAAACTAACTTTTAATTTCTGTGCTTTTACAGATGAAGGAATTGTTATAATTCCTAACAGAATGAAAATTGCTACTTGTTTTTTCATAAAATTAATGTTTAAATTAAACAAAGAACCAAACGGATGTTGTGGTTCGAATAAGTAAATTATGGTGGATTAAATTAGGTATAATACGAACAGGTATCGACTGTGTATTAATGCTGTCACGAGAAACGTGCAACGGAACTGTATCATCAATGGGATTTTATGCTACTCAGATCCATAGCATGCTCAATCATATTCAGGTATCTTATGATTGAAATATCACTTGGCGAATTCTTCTTGTGGAAAGAATTCGCCTACATCTGATTATCTCTATAAACTTTAAATTTCTTCATATATATTCAGGTTTTGATTAAAATAGGTACTTCTATATTTTACAAAACTATTATTCTATGCCGGAAAACAAACACATTTCATTGCTTTTTTTTTAATTTATATGAAAAATACCACAAATATGTTAGATGATATTGGTAATATTACCTTTCCGGTATCCATCTGACTGATGCTATTTTGTTTTTTTCTCTTCGATTTAAAAGAAATCTCCCGGTTTTCGGAAGGCCAATATGCTCATCAGAAATTCATAATTGTTCCCGCTCTTTTTATCCCATATTTTTGTATCGTAAGCTTGCAGAAATAGTTAAAACGTATAGGCGGGTTTCGAAAAGCCTTTG
>OHGS01000963.1_pt1 | contig 10734 bp, 8 predicted proteins | sample 1567831 | NCBI WGS metagenome assembly OHGS01 (sample SAMEA3879596, study PRJEB24766) | human gut metagenome | biome: human-associated habitat; feature: feces | place: USA | collected 1985/1987
ATATTATGAACATACGTTACCCATTATACGAGGGAGTTTATCGAATACTTACGATGAGGGTGGAAGATAAACAGGCTGAAAACGCGATCTTCCACCCTATTAACTAAATGATAATCAGACAAAAAGATTGAAAAAGGTGGAAGATGGAAGATAGAAATACATTTCGCGGAGGAGAGGAGAAAAGCGGATGGGAGATGAAAGATACAAAAAGAAAAAAGGGAAGAGATCGGGAAAGAGTGAAACGGGACGAAAAGAAAAGATAAAAGACTAATGTTAAAAGCACATTTTGCCATAATTTCTCTCCCGCCCAAAAGCAGGGCATGTTCTACCAAAGCATATGAAAGCAGTTATAGTAACAGACAAAAACTTTCTTTCATCGTTTTCCAGGGCAAAATCAGCTAATTATGACTCTTTCGCAATTCAAGCGCAAAGGTCTTTCAAAATAAACAAGATGTACCGTCATAAGGTAGTTCTAAGACTTCTGTCATAAGGAATAAAAGAACAAATACACCAGCAAAATCAACAGAAGGGACAACAAAACCGAACTTTAAAAATATCCCCAAAGGAGCATCTGTCCATGTAAATCTTGCCTTTCATTCATTAAAAGTATCGGTTAACAGCCAAAAAAGATTCATAACCGGAAGAGATAGCAATCTTTTAGGGTTCCACAACGATTTCATTTCATCTTTTTTTCGTATTTTTGTCCCAATATGCACCTTATTATAAGGAGAGCAACGACGAATAAAGAAACAATGAGAGTAATTGACTTAATACATAGCAACGAAAAAACAGCCTTCTCTTTTGAAATACTTCCTCCTCTGAAAGGTACGGGTATTGAGAAGCTGTATCAAACCATAGATACATTACGAGAATTTGACCCCAAGTATATCAATATCACTACGCACCGCAGTGAATATGTATACAGAGATCTGGGGAATGGGCTTTATCAGCGCAATCGGCTACGAAGACGTCCGGGAACCGTAGCTGTAGCAGCTGCTATCCAGAACAAGTATAATATGACGGTAGTACCTCACATTCTGTGCAGTGGTTTTACTCAGGAAGAAACTGAATACGTACTGCTCGACCTACAATTCCTGGGAATTACCGATCTGTTGGTTCTCCGTGGAGATAAAGCAAAGCACGAATCGGTTTTTACCCCCGAAGGAGACGGGCATCATCATGCTTTAGAGTTACAGGAACAGATCAATAATTTCAATAAAGGTATCTTTGTAGACGGTTCGGAGATGAAAGTAACAAATACCCCTTTCTCTTATGGAGTGGCCTGTTATCCGGAAAAACATGAAGAAGCACCTAACATCGACATGGATATCTATTGGCTGAAAAAGAAAGTGGAAGCCGGAGCCGAATATGCTGTGACACAATTGTTCTATGACAACAAGAAATACTTTGATTTCGTAGAAAGAGTACACCAGGCAGGAATACACATCCCGATTATTCCGGGCATCAAACCTTTCAAGAAGTTATCCCAACTAAGCATGGTTCCGAAAACATTTAAGGTAGACCTTCCGGAAGAACTAACCCAGGAAGCACTGAAGTGCAAAACAGACGAGGAAGCCCGCAAAGTGGGTATCGAATGGTGTATCAACCAATGTAAAGAGCTGATGGCCGCCGGTGTACCCAGTATCCACTTTTACTCCATCGGAGCAGTGGACAGTATAAAAGAAGTAGCCAAAGCGATTTATTAAACTATGTTTTTCAGAGACGTCATCGGACAAGAGGCAGCCAAGCAGCGACTGATACAAGAAGTCAGCGAAGGACGCATACCACACGCCCAACTTTTCTGCGGGCCTGAAGGTGTGGGCAAGTTTCCATTGGCATTAGCCTATGCACGCTACCTGAGTTGCACGAACCGCAGTGAGACAGACGCTTGTGGAGTCTGTCCGTCGTGTGTGAAGTTCAATAAGCTGGTTCACCCCGATGTTCACTTCGTTTTTCCGGTAGTAAAAAACGGAAGAAGTGATGATTACATTGTGGAATGGAGAAAACTGGTACTGAATAATCCCTATTTTACGATTAACCACTGGCTAAATGAAATTAACGCAGAAAATGCACAGGCGGTGATTTACACCAAAGAAAGTGATGAGATCATGAAAAAGCTCAGCCTTAAATCCAGCGAAGGAGGATTTAAGATTACCATTCTTTGGCTTCCCGAAAAGATGCAGCAAGCTTGTGCCAACAAGTTATTAAAGCTGCTGGAAGAACCACCCCAGAAAACGATTTTCTTACTGGTATCAGAGAATCCGGAATTAATTCTCCAAACGATACTGAGCCGCACACAACGTTTCAATCTACGCAAAATAGACGAACAATGCATTGCCGACGCTTTACAAAACAAATATGGAGTACAGCAGACGACCAGTATTTCGATTGCCCACCTGGCTAACGGAAACTTTATCAAAGCGCTTGAAACCATTCATCTGAATGAAGAGAATCAACTGTTTTTTGAGTTATTTGTCAGCCTGATGCGCCTTTCTTACCAAAGAAAAATCCGGGAAATGAAATTGTGGAGCGAACAAGTGTCAGGCATGGGACGTGAACGTCAGAAGAACTTCCTGGAGTACTGCCAACGGATGATCCGGGAGAATTTCATCTACAACCTGCATCGGAAAGAATTGACTTATATGACATTAGATGAACAGAACTTCGCTACACGGTTTGCCCCTTTTGTAAACGAACGAAACGTGATGGGCATCATGGACGAACTGAGTGAAGCTCAAAAACATATTGAACAGAATGTAAACGCTAAAATGGTATTTTTCGACTTCTCACTGAAGATGATCGTACTGTTGAAGCAATAACTTTAAAATAAAGTATATGGAATTTAAACTGCATAATGGGAGCGGAGGCCTTTGCTGTAAGAGCTGTTCCCGACAAGATAAAAAACTAAATACCTACGATTGGCTGGCCGACATACCGGGCAATGCGGAGGAGAGTGACATGGTAGAGGTTCAGTTCAAGAACACCCGCAAGGGATACTACCGAAACAGCAACAAGATCAAATTAGAGAAGGGAGACATCGTAGCCGTAGAAGCTACACCGGGACATGACATCGGCACCGTTACCCTGACGGGACGATTAGTGCCGCTCCAGATGAAAAAGGCAAACTTTAAACAAGATGCTGAAATCAAACGTATCTACCGCAAAGCCAAAGCTGTGGATATGGAGAAATATGAAGAAGCCAAAGCCAAAGAACACGCCACAATGATTCGTGCGCGTCAGATAGCGGCCAGCCTGAATTTGGACATGAAAATTGGCGACGTAGAATATCAGGGAGACGGCAACAAAGCTATCTTCTACTACATCGCTGACGAACGCGTCGACTTTCGGCAGTTAATTAAAGTGTTGGCTGAAGCTTTCAGAGTACGTATCGAAATGAAACAGATCGGTGCGCGCCAGGAGGCAGGGCGCATCGGAGGTATCGGTCCTTGCGGACGTGAATTGTGTTGCGCCACCTGGATGACAAGTTTTGTGTCTGTATCGACCAGCGCAGCAAGGTATCAGGACATTTCACTCAATCCTCAAAAACTGGCAGGACAGTGTGCTAAGTTAAAATGTTGCCTGAACTACGAAGTAGATTGCTATGTAGAAGCGCAGAAGCGCCTACCTTCAAGAGAGATTGAACTGGAAACTAAAGACGGAACCTATTATTTCTTCAAAGCAGATATTCTCAGCAACCAGATTTCGTATTCAACAGACAAGAATTTCGCCGCAAACTTAGTCACTATCAGCGGGAAGCGGGCATTCGAAGTGATAGGACTGAACAAAAGGGGCATCAAACCGGATAGTCTATTGGAAGCTGAACGCAAACCGGAACCTAAAAAGCCGACTGACCTGTTGGAACAAGAAAGTCTGACACGTTTTGACCGTGACCGTCGCCGTAACGGAAAAGATGGAAATGGAAAAGAAGAAGGTGGAAACGGAAACCGCAAAAAGAAGAAAAAGAACAATAACAACCGTCCGCAACAAGCCGCCAATGCTGAAACACAAAACCCATCGCCGACGGCTATAGAAAACAAAGAGAACAGTGGAGCTCAACCGGTACAAGGGCAACAACGCACACGAGGAGAACGCCCCAAAAACAATAACCGCAGCAACAATCAGCCGCGCAAAAATAATGAGGCTCGGGAACCGCGCAATAATGAAAATCGGGAAACACGTAAGAATGAACCGCGTGAGCAGCGCCCTCCACGCGAACCCCGCGGACCACGTAACAACGAACAACCTAAACGCACCGAGAAACCCCAGGGAAATGAAAAACCTGCTCAAGAATAGCATCTGCATGCTTCTCATGACATGGATACTGACTGCATGTGACGATAACACTGTGTATCACTCATATCAATCCACCCCTCAAGGTGGATGGAAAAAGAGTGATACACTCTTTTTCAATGTCCCTTTGAATGACTCCCTGATCAATCTGCGATTGTCTGCCGGTGTACGCAACAGCAGTAATTATCCTTATCAGAATCTGGACATCCTTATCAGTTACAATCTGGAAGATTCAACTGTATGGAAAACAGACACTCTGAAGTTTACTCTGACTGACCAAGAAGGTAAATGGAAAGGAACCGGCTGGGGAAGTCTTTACCAATCGGCTCTCCCCTTAAAAGACTGCTCCATTAAGCATCCCGGTAACTATACTTTTAAAGTTGTACACGGAATGAAAGATGAACAAATAACCGGAATCATTGATGTGGGACTGAAAATCGAGCACTTATAACCTCCTGCTACGTCCTGCATCAATACGCAGAAAAATAAAAAGCAGAATAGTAAATCCCCATAAAGACGACCCCCCATAACTAAAGAAAGGTAGCGGAATACCAATTACAGGAGTCAGACCAAGCACCATTCCGACATTAATAAATAAATGGAAAAGGAAGATACTCACGACCGAATAGCCATAAACCCGTCCAAAAGTTGAGGTCTGCCGCTCCGATACCGCTATAAGACGCAGTATCAATGCCAGGAAAAGTAAGAGGACAGCAGCTGAACCAACAAATCCCTGTTCTTCGCCTACAGTACAGAAAATAAAGTCTGTATCTTGTTCAGGCACATATTTCAACTTCGTTTGCGTACCGTTCAGAAAGCCCTTGCCGGTCAATCCTCCAGAACCAATCGCTATCTTAGACTGGTTAACATTATAACCGGCACCAGCCAAATCCTCTTCCATCCCCAACACTACCTTTATACGAATCTGCTGATGAGGTTCAAGGATATTGTCGAAAACATAATCGCTTGAGTAGAGAAAACCAATAGATCCCAAAGCAAACAATGCTATCAGGAGATAAGCACGTTGTCGCTCGCTCAGAGACAAGTAAAGCAGATAGCAGATAACCACCACACAAAGTCCCCACTCTACCCAAACCAGATTAAAAGGAACAAGATACTCAGAAACAAGGTAGGCAATCGACAATGCAAGCAAACTACCACCTATAATATTCCGCACAGGCTCCCATTTCTTTCTATACACCCAAACCATGGAACCTGCAAACAAAAGTATCATCATCAAAACAGCAAATTCTCCGATCGGTGTAGGTGTGTCGGCAATAAACACCTGATCAAAACGAATACCTACCACAAAATATACTACTGCACATACCCCTGAGAACAAAACAACTCCGGGCATACCTTCGCGATACAGCATCAAGAAAAAAGCAAGATAGACCAATGCCGAACCGGTTTCTTTCTGTAACACGATCAGCAACATCGGCAACAGAATAAAAGCAACCAAAGGCAAAAAGCATTTCCACTTCTTTATATTAAAAGAATAGGCATTCATAAACTTCGCCAATGCCAAAGCCGTTGCAAACTTTGCAAATTCCGCCGGCTGGAGACTGACCGGACCTAATATTAACCAGGAACGGGAGCCTTTTGTATCAGGTGCAATAAAGATGGTCACTATCAACAGAAGAATCAGACCTATATATACAAGGTATGCAAACATATCGTACATCCGTTCTTCAAGCATCAGAAGAATGAAGCCAAGCCCGAAAGAACAGATAATCCACACAAACTGCCTACCGGCGCGGGTAGAAAAATCCAGAAAGTCACGATCACCATAATCATAACTGGCTCCACACACACTGAACCATCCGCCGATAATAAGGAGCAGGTAAATACCGATCGTTACCCAATCCAATGTTTTCCATAAACTAACGCTCCTCGTTTCCATACATAATCACTCTATTACTATATTCTTCTGCACGTATCTCGTTCTCGGGGGACAGCTTTCCTTTTAAATATTGTTCCATCATCAGTGCCCCGATAGGTACTCCGTAAACCGCACCAAAGCCACCGTTCTCAACATATACAGCAATGGCTATCTTGGGATTATTCATCGGAGCAAATCCCATAAAGACAGAATGGTCATGACCACGATTCTGCGCCGTACCGGTCTTACCACACACTTCAACATCCGGCAAAATGGCCCCAGCCACCCGGCAAGTTCCTCCCGTAACCGCAGCCCGCATACCGGTCACCACATCTTCATAATGTTTTCGGTCGATAGAGGTCTTTCTGGGCACCCGATAGATACTGTCAAGCTGTTCGTCCTGTATTTCTTTCACAATATGCGGAGTGATAAAATGTCCCCGATTGGCAATAGTAGCACCCAGATTGGCTATCTGCAACGGAGTTGCCAGAATCTCTCCCTGACCGATGGCAATACTGATTACCGTCAATCCATTCCAGCGTCCACGATAAGCTTTATCATAAAACTGAGCATTAGGGATCAATCCGCGCTTCTCCCCCGGCAAGTCTACTCCAAGTTTATAACCAAAACCTTGAGAAACCATGTGATCTTTCCAAACAGTAATGGCATTTTGCGAGGAGCCATACTTCCGGTCACCAAACATCCGGAACAATCCCCAGCAAAAATAAGAGTTACATGAAGTAGCAATGGCCGGTATCAATGGCAGCGGTGAACCATGAGCATGGCAACCTACATGCAGGCTTCCGTAATTGAATCCATGAGCACAAGGAAAGGCCGGCGTATTGGTCTGAATAATTCCTTCCTGTAAGAAAGTCAGTGCTTGTGCTGTCTTAAACGTTGATCCCGGAGGATATACCCCCATAATCGAACGGTTTAGCAAAGGTTTCATCGGATCTCTCTGAAGCATGAGGTGATTCTTTCCACGCTGACGCCCAATCATCAGTCTCGGATCAAAATCAGGCGAGGAAACCATACAAAGTATTTCCCCCGTTTCCGGCTCAATAGCTACAATACTACCGATTTTGTTTTTCAATAAACGCTCTCCCAGCATCTGGAGATCAATGTCAATTCCGAGTTTCAGATTCTTCCCGGGTATCGGACGTTTATCATACTTCCCATCCATATAATGCCCCTGTATGCGCCCATGGGCATCACGCAGCAATACTTCCACTCCCTTTTCACCGCGCAAAAAAGATTCATACGATTTTTCAATGCCTTGCTTACCGATATAGTCGCCACGGATGTAGTAATCATCATTTTCTATGTCTTTCATTGATACTTCACCGATATCACCAAGCACATGGGCAGCAGAGTTATAACTATATTGTCGAATGGTGCGACGCTGTATATAGAATCCCCGGAATTTAAATAGTTTCTCCTGAAACACCCCACACTCTTCTGCCGAAAGCTGAGACATAAATACCTGATTAGTATAACGTGAATATCCCGGATTTCTACGGCGGTCTTTCATATCACTCATAATTCTCAGGAACTGCGCACGGGTGATATTCAGCGTCTGACACAAATCAAGTGTGTCAAGGTTCTCAACTTCCTTTGGAACCATTGTAATATCATAAGCAGGCTGATTAAACACCAACAATTTATCATTCCGATCGTACATCGCCCCACGTGACGGATACTGAATTTTATTTAAGAAAGCATTACTGTCGGCATTCTTCTTATAGTCATCCGTAGCTATCTGGAGTGAAAATAAACGCACTAAGTAGATCAGGACAATAGCCAGCGCTACTCCACCGATCACATATTTTCGTTTCTCCAGCACATAATCTTTTGCCATATCTATCTCCTCACTCCTTCAACAGCCATAATACAAGTTATAGTCAAAATGGTGCTCGACACCACCCTTAACAGCAATAACGGTATGCTGGTAAATGAGAAGAACTCAAGAGTAAGCAACATAAGATGATGTACAAAGACACTCACCACCAGATATTTGAGAAAAGAAGCAATCCCCATACTTTTCAACGAAGGTACAATGCTGTCCAAAGTATCGCGGGGAGTAAACAAACGGAGAAACAACGGACGTAGAAAAGCCAGTAACACTGTCGCCGCCGCATTCATACCCGGTGTGTTAGAAAAGATATCAATGGCAAGACCTATGCAAAAGCCCCATAACATCAATTCATTTCGGGAAGTACCGGAATTAAACTTTAAAATAAAGTAGACATATAAAAAAGGAGTAGCCACACCGGCAATATGCACATTATTCAGGATCAGTACCTGAAGCAAGATCAGACCGACAAACCATCCTATTCTATGTATATAGTTGATAATCATTGCGCCAAACTCTTTTGTTCCAATTCTTTTTGTTCATGCTGGCCGGTCCTTGCAATCACACGCACTTCACTCACTTTACCAAAATCCGTTGCCAGCTTTACTTTCAACAAATAAGAGAGCCCGTCATTCGAATCGGCCATATCATCTACAGTACCAATCATGATCCCTTCAGGAAAAACAGTAGAATAACCACTGGTTACCACTGTATCCCCTAAGTTGAACTCTGCATGACGGGGTAAATCTTTCAAATAAGCATATCGGGAATCTCCATACTCCCATTTCAGATAACCAAAATATTCACTACCCACAATTTTACAACTAATACTGGACTTGCTGTTCAGCACCGAAATGACCCGGGAATAATGAGAAGAAGTATCGTATACGATACCAACGACTCCGTTTCCGTCGACAACTCCCATTTCCGGGCGGATCCCATCTTTCGATCCACGATTTAAAGTGATGTAATTATCTACCAGATTGAGACTGTTATTGATGACCCGCGCCTTAAAAACCTGGTAATCCGTATTAGGTAAATTGCGGATACTATTTAATTCGGTAGAGTCTGATAAATGCCTTCCCAGAGCATCCTCCAGATTGTGATTCTGTTGTTCCAGTTCCATAATGCGATCCAGCAAATCTTCATTGACCGATTTTAAATGGAAATAAGAAGTAATCCCTCCGGATACTTCATACACTTTGCCGGCAACCGCATTAGCCGAACTGAAATAAACACTGTGTTGATAGTGATTAAAGCGAAATAACAAAACAAAACTGATCACCTCCAATAAAATGAAGAGGAACCAGTGATTATATTTCAAGAGAAAGTTCAGTAAATTCCGCATAAAGACATATAAGTTACAAGCTACGAACTACGAGCTACAAGTATATGCAGCTACATTTATGCACTGCCAGTAACTTATAGCTCGTAATTCGTAGTTAATTATTTATCTCATCAAGAATGAGAAACGGTCTACATTCTTCAATGCAACACCTGTACCTTTAGCCACTGCATGCAACGGATCTTCCGCAATGTGGAAAGGAATATTAATCTTATCAGTCAGACGTTTGTCCAAGCCACGAAGCAGCGCTCCACCACCGGCCAGATAGATTCCATTGTGTACAATATCAGCATACAGTTCAGGAGGCGTATTCTCCAACGCGCTCAAAATAGCCGTTTCAATTTTTGAAATTGATTTCTCAAGGCAGTGTGCTACTTCCTGATAACATACCGGCACTTCCATCGGAAGCGCAGTAATACGGTTCGGTCCGTGAACAATATAATCTTCCGGAGCATCCTCACCCAGTTCGGTCAAAGCAGCACCTACATTGATTTTAATACGCTCGGCCATACGTTCACTGACTTTAACGTTATGTTGGCGGCTCATATATTCCTGAATATCTGCTGTCAGATCGTCACCTGCAATGCGGATGGAGTTATTCGAAACAATACCTCCCAATGAAATTACGGCAATCTCGGTAGAACCACCACCTATATCGACAATCATATTTCCTTCCGGTGCCTCTACATCGATACCAATGCCAATAGCTGCGGCCATAGGTTCAAATACCAGATAAACATCACGTCCACCGGCATGTTCGGCAGAGTCACGAACGGCACGGAGTTCAACTTCCGTACTTCCCGACGGGATACAAACGACGATCCGCAAAGAGGGAGAGAAGAACTTACTATTTACACTTGCCATTTTAATCATACCGCGCAACATTTGTTCGGCAGCGTTAAAGTCGGCAATAACCCCATCCCGTAAAGGCCGGATGGTTTTGATGTTATCATGTGTCTTTCCCTGCATCTGCCGGGCTTTTTCTCCAATAGCGATAACCTTTTCGGTCTTCCGGTCGATAGCGACAATGGAGGGTTCGTTTACCACCATTTTATCGTTACAGATAATAATCGTATTCGCTGTTCCTAAATCGACAGCTATATCTTGTGTTAGAAATGAAAATAATCCCATTTTAAATGAACGTTAATAATTTATGAGCGTCAACCTCAATGGATTGTTTAATGTTTAAAATGTCTCATGCCGGTGAAAATCATAGCGATACCGTATTTGTTCGCAGCATCGATAGACTCCTGGTCTCTGACCGATCCTCCAGGCTGTATGATAGCTGTAATACCTGCTTGGTGAGCAGCTTCTACACAATCGGAGAAAGGGAAAAAGGCATCCGATGCCATCACACTTCCCGCA
>OHGS01000965.1_pt1 | contig 10716 bp, 4 predicted proteins | sample 1567831 | NCBI WGS metagenome assembly OHGS01 (sample SAMEA3879596, study PRJEB24766) | human gut metagenome | biome: human-associated habitat; feature: feces | place: USA | collected 1985/1987
AGCCGCAGATTCTTCTTGTGGATGACTCTGAAATGAACCGCCTCATCCTGGCCGAGATCCTGCAAGGTGACTACCGTATTCTGGAAGCAAAAGATGGCCGGGAATGTATGGATGCCTTGCAGGCCGAAGCCGGGGATCTTGCGCTGGTGTTGCTGGACATCAATATGCCCGTTATGGATGGCTTTGAAGTGCTGAAAGCCATGAATGCCAACCACACCATCGAGGATATCCCGGTCATTATGATCTCCAGCGAGGACTCCGATGCGACGATCCGGCGTTCCTATGAGCTGGGCGCAAGTGATTATGTCAATCGCCCCTTCGATGCTCGTATCGTGTACCGCCGTGTGACCAACACCATCAAGCTGTACGCCAAGCAGCGGCGGCTGGTGCAGATGGTCTCTGAGCAGATCCGCGCCCGTGAAAATAATACGGATATGCTGGTGGGTGTACTGAGTCATATCGTAGAATTCCGCAACGGCGAAAGCGGCGCCCATGTGCGGCACATCCGTATCATCACCGAGCTGCTGCTCCACCGTCTGTTGGAGATCAGCAGCAAATACTCTATCACTGCGGAACAGCAGGATATGATCCCGCTGGCTTCTGCCCTGCACGACATCGGAAAAATCGGCATTGACGAAAAGATCCTTAATAAGCCCGGCAGGCTGACCCCGGAGGAATTCGAGGTCATGAAGACCCACAGTATGCTGGGAGCCAAGATGCTGCATGATCTGGATAATTTTGCAGAGCAGCCGCTACTGCAAACGGCCTACGAGATCGCCCGCTGGCACCACGAACGCTGGGATGGGCGCGGCTACCCGGATGGGCTGAAGGGCGATGAGATCCCCATCAGCGCACAACTGGTCTCGCTGGCTGATGTGTACGATGCACTGACCAGCGAACGCTGCTACAAAAAAGCCTTCTCCCACGAAAAAGCCGTGCAGATGATCCTGAACAGCGAGTGCGGAGCGTTCAACCCGCTACTGCTGCAGTGCCTGACGGATATTCAGGCTGACCTGAAAGAAGAATTACAGCAGCGCAACTGAGCAATGGATGCAATAAAACAGGAGAACAAAAAGCCCAAATGAAACACAGAATCTCACGCCGTGCATTTCTGCGCGGCTGCACGCTGCTGGCGGCATCTGCTGCCGTCGGCAGTCTGACTTCCTGCGGCGGAACGAACGCGAAGGACAGCGGTCTTCCGCAGCTCATTGTGGGAAGCGATACCTATCCACCCTATATTTATCTGAATAATGACGGCGTTCCCGCCGGGATCGACGTGGAGATCGCCACCGAAGCGTTCCGCCGCATGGGGTATGCTGCCCGGTTTGAAACGATCGACTGGGAGCAGAAAACAGATCTTGTGGAAAGCGGCGCCATCGACTGCATCTGGGGCTGCTTTTCCATGCAGGGACGCGAAGAAATGTACCGCTGGGCGGGGCCTTACATGGTGAGCCGTCAGGTGGCTGCGGTGGATGCCGACAGCAGCATCCGATCCCTCAGCGACCTTGCCGACAAGACCGTCGCCGTGCAGAGCACCGGCAAGCCGGAGGAAATCTTTCTCAGCGGCTCCGACCCGCGCATCCCGCAGACGGTGGAGGTGCTCAGCATCGAAAACCGCAGCGTGCAGTACGCGCTGCTGTCCTGCGGCTATGTGGATGCCATCGCCGCCCACGAGACAGGCATTCTGCAATACATGAAGGACAATTCCGTGGAGTTCCGCATCCTCGAAGAACCGCTGCTGGTCACCGGTCTGGGCATCGCCTTTGCCAAAAACGACAGCCGCGGGCTGGACACCCAGCTGAACGCTGTTCTTGCACAGATGCGCACAGACGGCACACTGGAGCAGATCCTTGGCAAGTATCTTGAACATGCTTCGCAGTATCTGGAGGTGGACACCATTGGCACGTAAAAACAGAACCACCCCGGATACATGGAGATGGGGGATCTATCTGGTCATCGGCGTGCTTTTTATGGCCGTCGTCGTTTTTTTCTCAGGTTGGCGGGCGCTGCGCACAACGGAGGCTCGTTTCTGTCAGATTCTTGATTTTGTCAAATCGCAGTCCACCAGCTTTGAAAAGTACAACGATACGGTTGTGGCCAAAACGCTCCGCCGCACGGCGGTATCGGTGCATCAGCTGGCACAGGACCCTGCGCTCGACCTTTCCGACCCGCAGTGCCTGAACAGGCAGGCAGAGCTGCTCTGGCTCACAGGTATTTCAGTTCTGTCTCCGGACGGTACGCTCCTGTGCGAATCCACAACGAACGGCATCGGCTATGCCCGGTTTGGAGAGCAGATCAAGAATGATACGGTTCTGGACGTTTTCTCTTACCCGCAAAAGACCTACCTGAAGCGTGTCCTGCTGGAGGATGGGTCTGCCGTGGATGTTGCGGCACACCGGGCAGAAAGCAAAGAGGCTATCCTGCTTGCCTACCGCTATACCCCGGCAGAATTTATAGAGGGAACGGCCTTGTCCATCCAGAGCGTACTGGACGGCTACTCGGTTGAGACCAGCGGCACATTGTTCATCGTGCAGAACAATCAGGTCATCGCCTCTAACCGCCCGGAGCTCATCGGGCAGGATGCTGCGGACAGTCCGCTGGTGCGGGAGATCCGCAAAGCCGGGGCTGCCAAAACGCTGACCCATACCCACGATTGGAACGGCTCCGGCTGCTATTTTGGAATGTACTGCCACGGAAGGTCTTTCGATCTCTACGCGTATACGGATGAAAAATCCGTCTTCCGTGAATCGTTTCCGCTGATTTTGATGGCGCTGGCCGGTTACATCCTGCTTGTAATGGTCCTTTGGGTGCTGCGCAGACGCTCCGTGCAGGAGATGGAGCAGCAGAAGAAAGAGCAGGAGAAGAAGTATCAGGCTCAGCTGGAGGAACAGAACCGCAAACTGGAGATCGCACTCCAGCACGAGGGTGCGGCAAACCGTGCCAAGCGGGAGTTCCTGTTCAATATGAGCCACGATATTCGCACCCCCATGAACGCCATCATCGGCTTCACCTCGCTGGCTGCGACCCATATTGATAATAAGGAACAGGTGCTGGACTACCTGAAAAAGATCTCTACCTCCAGCCAGCATCTGCTTTCCCTCATCAATGATGTGCTGGATATGAGCCGCATCGAGAGCGGAAAAGTAAAAATTGAAGAAAAAGCGGTGCATCTGCCGGACCTCGTCCACGATGTGCGCTCCATCATCCAACCCGATGTTTCGGCAAAGCGGCTGTCGCTTTTCATCGATACCATGGACGTGGAGAACGAGGACATCATCACCGACCCGATGCGGCTGAACCAGATCTTGCTGAACATTTTGTCCAACGCCATCAAGTTCACTCCCACAGGCGGTACGATCAGCATCCGCATTGCCCAGAAGAACGGTGCGCCCAAGGGCCGTGGCTGCTATGAGTTCCGCATCAAGGACAATGGCATTGGTATGAGCGAAGAGTTCCAGAAGCACATCTTTGAGGCGTTCAGCCGGGAGGAAAGCTCCACCGTCAGCGGCATTCAGGGTACCGGCCTGGGCATGTCCATCACCAAGAACATTGTGGATATGATGGGCGGCACCATTGCGATTGAAAGTGAACCGGGCAAGGGCAGCGAATTCATCGTAGATCTCTGCTTCGCACTCAGCGGACAAAGGGTGGAGCCCAAGCAGCTCCCGCAGTTGGAAGGGCTGCGCGCATTGGTAGCAGACGACGATACCGACACCTGCCTGAGCGTCAGCACCATGCTGTCCAAGATCGGGATGCGGCCGGAGTGGACGATCTCCGGCCGAGAAGCGGTGATCCGCACCCGATACGCCATGGAGCAGGGCGACGAATTCAGCGTCTACATCATCGACTGGCTCATCCCCGATATGAACGGTATCGAGGTCGTGCGGCAGATCCGCAAGATGATCGGGAAAAGCTGCCCTATCATCATTCTGACGGCCTACGATTGGACGGATATTGAAGAGGAAGCCCGCGCTGCCGGAGTGACCGCCTTCTGCGAAAAGCCGCTGTTCCTTTCCGAACTGCGCAGAGTGCTGGCAGAACCGTACGGTGCGGAGCCTGCCTGTAAGCCAGCGCAGCCAGCTGCCGCCGAGCTCAAGAGAAAGAATCTTTTGCTGGTGGAGGACAATGCCTTGAACCGCGAGCTCGCACTGGAGATCCTGAAGGAAGCGGGCTTTGCGGTAGACACTGCTGAGGATGGCGAGATCGCTGTCCAGAAGATGAAGCAGGCGGCCTCCGGGCAGTACGATTTGATCTTAATGGACATCCAGATGCCCAAGATGGACGGTTACGAGGCAACGCGGCAGATCCGCGCCCTGCCGGATGCTGCAAAGGCAGGCATTCCCATCTTTGCAATGACCGCCAACGCCTTTGAAGAAGACCGTCAGAATGCATTGAAGGCCGGGATGGACGGCCACATTGCAAAGCCGCTGGATATTCCGCATCTGCTGCAGGTCCTTGCAGATGTACTGAAATCATAACGGCTGCCAGCCGACAAAAGCAAAAGCACCCGCAGCAGGCTTCGCAGAGGCTCTTGACCACTGGAAGCGAATGCTGCGGGTGCTTTATTTATTTTTTGTCTGACAGGCGTTTGGCTTACAGGATCTTGTGCAGCTCCTGCACAAGGTCGCCGATCACGATGGGCTTGGACAAAAAGCCGTTCATGCCGCTTTCCAATGCGTTGCGGCGATCCTCGTCGAAGGCGTTGGCGGTCATGGCAATGATCGGGAGCTTTGCCCGGGCAGGGTCATCCAGTGCGCGGATCTTCCGGGTGGCGGTGTAGCCATCCATCACCGGCATCTGCACATCCATCAGCACCAGATCATAGCTGCCCGGCGCTGCGGTGCTCACCTTTTCCACCGCCACTTCACCGTTTTCCGCCGTATCGACCTGGAAGCCGTACTCGTGCAGAATCTCCTGCGCGATCTCGCGGTTCAGCTCGTTGTCCTCTACCAGCAGGATGTGTTTGTCCTTAAAGTCGGCATTCTTTTCCGGCAGAAGCTCCTGCGACGTATCTGTCAGCTTCTGGCCGAGGGCGCTCATCAGAGTCTCGCGCAGGTCGGACAAGAACATGGGCTTGGAGCAGAAGGCAGTCACACCGGCGGCCTTTGCCTCTACCTCAATGTCAGACCAGTCATAGGCCGTCAGGATGATGATGGGGGTATCGTCGTTCAGGCTGCGTATCTGGCGGGTGACCTCGATGCCGTTCATATCCGGCAGCCGCCAGTCGATGATATAGGCGTGGTAGACATCGCTCATCTCGATGGACTGCCGCGCGCGCAGCACCGCTTCCTTGCCGGAAAGGGTCCACTCCGCGCGCATTCCCACCTTGACCAGCATCTTTGTCACGCTGTCGCAGGTGTTGAAATCGTCGTCCACCACCAGAGCCTTCAGGCCTTCCAGCTCGGTGATCTTTTCCACCGGGCGGTGCTCTGCCTGCACCCGCAGCGGCACACGAATGATAAACTCGCTGCCCTTGCCCTGCGCTGTCTGCACCTCGATGGTGCCGCCCATCATATCCACGATGTTTTTGGTGATGGCCATGCCAAGGCCGGTGCCTTGGATACGGCTGACCGTGGAGGTGCGCTCCCTCTCAAACGGCTCAAAGATTTTTTTGGCAAATTCCGGGCTCATGCCGATGCCGTTATCCTTGATGCGGAACTCGTACTGCCCGCAGCCGCGCACCTGCCCGGCAAGCTGGCGCACCCGCACCGAGACCGTGCCGCCCGCCGGGGTGAACTTGATGGCGTTGGACAGCAGGTTCAGCAGGATCTGGTTCAGCCGGGTCTTATCGCAGTAGACATCCTCGTCGGTCACATCCATCGCGTCCATATAAAGTTCCAGCTGTTTTGCGTAGATCTGCCCACTGACAATGGTTTTCAAATCGTGCAGCACATCCGAAAGGTTGACTTCCACCTCTTCCAGATGGAGCTTTCCGCTTTCGATGCGGCTCATATCCAGCACATCGTTGATGAGCGAGAGCAGATGATTGCTGGAAGCAAGGGTCTTGGCCAGATAATCCTTCACCCGCTCCTTGTCGTCAATATTGCTGATCGCCAGTGTGGTAAAGCCGATGATGGCGTTCATGGGGGTGCGGATGTCGTGGGACATATTGGAAAGGAAAGTGCTCTTGGCGCGGTTGGCAGTCTCGGCGGCGGCAACGGCATCCGAAAGCGCCTGATTTACCTGTTTGTCGGCGGTGCGGTCGGACATGACAAGGATGTATTTGGTCCTGCCCTCCACCTCGCTGCCTATGGCGATGTTATGGAACCAGCGGCGCTCTTTGGTTTCCAGATGCTCAAACTCGAAATCCCATTCCCGCTGCTGCCCGCTGAGAAGCCCATCCAGAAAGTTTTTGCCCTGCTCCGGGGCGCCCAGCTTGTCCAGAGCAAAGGCATTTTGCCGGACTTCTTTCCACGGGATGCCCAGCAGACGCTCAATGTTCGGGCTGACATAATCCACCTTGGAGGTCTCTGCGTCCAACATCAGGAAAACGTCGTCCACGTTCAGCGAGAGCTTCTGGAACAATTCATCCCGGTACAGGAGCTTGGTGTTCTTCTGGCGCAGTGCGGCATGGCTTCTGCGCACAATGAGCAGAATGGCCAGCACCGCAAGACCTGCGGCGATGCCCGCTACGATCTGCACCGTATGGAACCACAGCTTATCCAGATTGGCATTGACGATTTTGACCGGGACAAGCCCCACCATCGTCCAGCTCTGGACTGCTGTGCCCTCATAGACCAGATAATAGCTGGTGTCGCCCAGCTTTACCTTCATGTTTCCGCTGCTGCCCTGTGCAAAGGCATTGGACAGATCCAGGATCTGCGCCTCGGAAAGATCGGAATGGTCGCGCAGCATCGCAATGAAGTTGTAGATCGTTTCCTTGCGGTTTACAGAATTGTCGATGACCACCCGCCCATCCGGGTAGATGACATAGTTGCTGGCATTGCCCTGAAAGGCAGAGTTGTCCAGTAATCTCAGCACCTCATCATTGTAATAGGTGATGGCAACGGCATCGTAGGCAAAGCCCCGGTAGCTGCCCTGCGTTTCGGGACAGATGAACGCCAGCATCTGGGGCTTGCCGGGCAGCGCCGTGTTCACGACGACATCCTCATCGTGAGCGAGCCTTTCGTCCAGATTGGTCTGCAGGCCAAGATAGCCGGTCTCCCCAGTCACGGTCATGTAGTTGCCGTCATAGGTAAGAAAGTAGAATTCGGCAAATCCGGTGCTCTGCTGCGCTGCCTCGATATATGCCTGAATCTCTGCTTCATCCGAGGTACTTTCCAGAAAGCCGTTGTACAGATGCAGATAGGTCAGGTTCTTGCGTACCATCTCTTTCAGCATATTATTGGATTTATGCAGCACCTCTTCCAGATGCGAGGTGCTTTCCTGATAGATGGTCTGGGACACAAACGAGATGTACTGAACGCTGAAACCTGCTATCAGCAAGACCAGAAGAAGGATGGCCGCAACAGGGAGCCATTTTTGCCGGGGATGGCAGTTTCGTTTGGATTCGTGCTTTTCGTCTTCCATCCCGCTCACCTCAGTGTCATGTAGTTTTCAGGCTCTGCAAGCGCTGCGCCGCCGCCAGAGACATGATCGCGCCATGTGTTTTTTACCCATGTATCTCCGTCCAAAGACGTGCCGCTCTCGCTCGCAAGCAGCGCTTCCATCTGTTTTTCCGCTGCCAGACAGGTCACGGTAACGGTGTCGTCGTCCTTCAGCGGCTGTCCGTTCCGGGTGATGCCGGTCAGGGTATAGCTGCCGCTTGCCTCTTTGACCTCCACGGCAATGCCGCTGACCACCGGCAGAGAGCCGCGGTTGAAGGGCACAAACCCTCCCTCGCAGCCCTCCACAAAGGCGCGGACAGTCTCCTTCAGCTCTGCGCCGGTCATGGTGCGCTGGCGGGACATCAGACCGTTGGGCATGATCATGGAAGCGGCCATTTTCTTGTTATAATCTGCCCGCAGTACACTGCCGGTAAAGCTGTTTGCGGTGGCAAGCAGCACATCGGTGCCATAAACGCCGCGCAGCGTGTTCGCCATAACGGAGAAGGAGGCGCTGCCGCCGTTTGCGTGGAAGACATTGGAGTAGCTCTTCCCGGAGGTCAGCACGATCTCGTCATCGGCAGGCGTATCCTCAGCAAGAAGCCGGGCATTGAACGCACGATAAGCCTGCTGTGCCGTGTACTCGCCCGCGATCATTTTGGAGACAACGTCCTTGGAGACGGCAAAGAAATCGTTGGAGGCGATGCGGATATACATGTGGTTTTCTTCCACCACATCGCGCACATCCTTCATGTACTCGGTCAGGCGCAGAGGGACATTCTGGCTGTAGCTCAGCACATCCTGCCCGTCGGCAACGATGCGGCTCTGCGCCTCCTCGGAGAGCATGACGTTCAGCACCTTCATGGCTTTTTCGCGGCGCGCGGTGTCCTGCTCGAGGTCACGGTTCAGAGCGATCTGGAAATACGGGGTGGTCATGATCCACTTTTCGCCGTTCTGGCTGAAGAAGGGCAGGAAGATCGTGTCGATGCCCTCATCCTGAAACATCTTGACACCGGCAGAGCTGCCAAAGTACATGGCAACTTCTCCGTTCCGGAACATCCCGGTCACATCGTCGTAATTCAACGCAAGATCGTCTGCCGTGAGGTGGGTATCCTGAATGAACTGCGCCATCCGCTCAAACGCCCCCGGCCACACGGTGTCGTCCAGACCCACCCGTTCGGTGCTGGCAGGGTCGCTGTAAGCAGTGCGCCACTTGCGCCCATCAGTCGTGGTAAGCTCGGCAGCGGAAAGCCCCTGCAGCGTTTCCATGCAGGTATAGTCGTAGGTATAATCGGCGGTAAAGCCGCGGATGCCTACTTTTTCAAACGCCTGACAGGCCGAAACGAAGCTCTCGTAATCGGTGGGCAGAGGAATATCGTACTGCTCAAAAAGGCTGCGGTTGACCACAAAGCCGTGGGCATCGGCGCAGACCGGCAGCCAGTTCACGCTGCCGTCCTCGTTTTTGAAGCTGTTGAGGTAGGTGTTGTACACAGCGCCCGCCTCGTTGGTCAAGGCAAGGTTCATCAGGCTGTCCTTCAAGGGAGCCGCATCGTGCAGCGAGAAGCGGCAGCTGGTGATGATATCCGGCAGACCGCCGTTCTCCTGCAAAAACTTGTAAAAATCCAAATCGTTGTTGCCCACGATGAATTCAATCTTCACGTCCGGCAGCTGGGACTGGATATAGGGCGCATAGTTCTCGTACAGGCTGGTACTCCACAGATACACCTGAATGGTCTGGGCATCCTCCTGCTTTTCCACATTTTCGGCGGTTTTTGTTCCGCAGCCGGTCAGCAGGGAGACCGCCATCACCAGTGCCATAAGCACGGAAAACAGGCGGTGCAATGTTCTTTTGTTCATCAAATCGTTCTCCTCACAACTCTTGGGCAGCTGCCGTTCTGCACTCCCGAATACCACAAAAAGGCGTAGGTACAGCATGACAGAACTATAGGATTATATTACCACCGCCATGATGGATTTTCAATAAAATTTCATATATTGATTCATAAAAGCAGCGCGTCCGATTTCTTTGCGCCAGTCGATGCAGCTTTTTGTATCAACGCACAGGGTGAGGCGGGCTGCCAGTATTCTTATGTACTGCCGCCTTTTCTTGCACCCTTCTCGTTGACATAGTTGAAGGTATCCTCAAACGAGCCGACACGGACGACCTTTGCAGGGGCGGTCTCTGCGGCAGCTTTGGCCAGTTGGGTTATTTTGCTCCCCGTGGCCCGAGCAGGCCCTGCGGGCCAACATCCACTGCCAGATCTCGCTGGCTCTCAACCGCATCTACACCGAGTGGTACCCCAGCAAGGGCTACAGTTTCAACATCACCAACTCCACCAGCTACGACCAATACTACGTCCATGGCCGGACGGTATTCGACGTCATGGTGCGGCTGACGGACGACATCTTCAACACCTATATCCGCAAGACCGGCACCGTGAACCCCTACTACGCCGAGTACTGCGACGGCAAGTCCGTCACCTGCCCCGGCCTCAAGCAGTGGGGGACCGTCACGCTGGCCAATCAGGGCCGCAGCGCACTGAGCATCCTCAAATACTACTACGGCAGCAACATCGAGATCATCCGCACCAACAACATCCAGTCCATCCCCCAGAGCTACCCCGGGAGCCCTCTGCGGCAGGGCAGCACCGGAGCGGCGGTGTTCACCCTGCAGCGGCAGCTCAACCGCATCACCAAAGACTATCCCTTCCTCGGCCTGCTGACGGTGGACGGCATCTTCGGCCGCAAGATGACCGAGACGGTCAAAAAGTTCCAGAAGCAGTTCAACCTCACCGCCGACGGCGTGGTGGGCCGCAGCACCTGGTATAAGATCAGCTATATCTATGTCTCGGTGAAGGACCTCGCCGAGCTGACCAGTGAAGGCGAAACATTCAGCGGCACCCTCCCGGACGGCTCATGGAACTTCGGCAGCAGCGTCCTCAAACAGGGCTCCACCGGCAGTGAGGTAGAGCAGATGCAGTTCTGGCTGAGTACGCTGGCCCAGTATGAGAGCAGCATCCCCTCTGTCACGGTGGACGGCGTCTACGGCAGCGGCACAGCGGCGGCTGTCCGGGCGTTCCAGCGGCTCTACGGCCTGACGGTGGACGGCATCGTAGGCCTCACCACATGGACCGAGCTGTACGACCAGTTCCGCAGCATCCAGTCCGACAAC
>OHGS01000969.1_pt1 | contig 10645 bp, 9 predicted proteins | sample 1567831 | NCBI WGS metagenome assembly OHGS01 (sample SAMEA3879596, study PRJEB24766) | human gut metagenome | biome: human-associated habitat; feature: feces | place: USA | collected 1985/1987
CTACAATGGTACCGATTACAGTGCTACGCATGGTACCGATTCAGCGCTATCGTCAAAGTAGTTGTCTACCTCGTACACATATTCTAAGAGTGGTTTATCAAGGCATGTATAGCTTTCCTCTATTAATTGCAATTGTTTCATTGACTATGTTATGATTAGTTATACTGCAAAATAAAAGAAAAGTCTGCAATCCTTTTCAGACTACAGACTTCTTTTTATTATAATAGATTCTTCATTGCATCATCTACTTGTTCATTATCAAAGCTATCAAGGTAAATTTGGGTGGTCGCTAAATCTGAATGCCCTAACGCTTCACTTATCAATGCTATGTTTACTCCAGATTTTTTAAGAACACTGGCAAATGAGTGGCGAGCAACATAGGTTGTAACGTTAGCTTCAACCCCAAGTTGTGCTGCAAGCAGTTTTAGGTTTTTATTGACTTTGCCAAGTAGCTTGTGTATTCTGTTCTGTTTCTGTAAGGCGGTTTTGTGAACCTTACTATCCAAAATCGGAAATAAATAGCCTTTGCCTGTTTTTGAATATTTCTCTATTATCCGCATGGCTTCCTGTGGTATTCCTATCTTTATTTGTTTTCTTGTTTTCTGACGGATATAATGCAGCCTACCACTTTGAATATTCTCATGTGTTAAATTAGCTATGTCTGTAAAATTGATTCCACCACATAGATAGCTGAAAATAAAAATATCTTTACTCAACTCAATATACTGCCGCTTCCCTACAGGTTGAATTTCTGTTTTAAACTTCAGTATGTCAGTTTTAGCAATAGCTCTTTTGGAAGTTGTAGTATTGAATTTGGTTATTTTATATTCATTAAAAGGATAATCAGAAGCTCGGGCACATTTTGCTTTAATTGCTTTATTATAAGCACTGCGCAGTGTACGAAACATAAGACTTATGGTCGTTTCTTTATTATTTTTGGAACGTAGCCATTTCTCATATTTGGTGAGCCATGAAATATCTATATTGCTGAATGGAATATCTACTTTACCTTTAGAGAATGCATTAAGCGAATTGAAAGAACTTTTATAGATAAGGCGATTACCGCATTTCCCTTCATGCATGTATTTTTCTATCAGCTCATGGTAAAACTCGCTAACGGTCTTTAATTCAAATTTGGTATTCTCATTATTGAGTAGGGTGGTAGTTGTATATTCTTTTTGTTCGGTATTAAATTCCAACATTCGTTGTTGAAGTTCTCGTTGTTTATCCAAGATAATCTTTTGGATATATTCTCTATTAGGGCAGTTGGGCTTAGGTTTATTTCGTGTAAAATCCCAATAACGGGGTAGGATAGATATTCCTAAACTTTGATATTTACGCTTTCCTCCTTTAGATACTTGGAGCATCAATGGATTTTCACCATTAGATAATGTCTTAGATTTGTAGCAAACTACTGAAATACAGGCATTCATAATGTTTTTTCGGTTTGCATCTTGGTTTACATGTATCCTCTCTGTTGCCCTTGAAATAGGTATTTATATCATACTAGAAGCAAAAAGCCTCGATAGCTAAATACTTAACTATCAAGGCTTTCATTGAGAGCGGTAAGCGGGATTCGAACCCGTGACCCTTAGCTTGGGAAGCTAATGCTCTACCAACTGAGCTACTACCGCAGATAAATTGTCGAACAAAAGTAGGTCTTATTACACAAATAAGCAATAATAAAACCTACTTTTTTTCATCAATAATCTATTTTATCTAAAATTCCTGCCAGATATGCTATAGTTACTCCATAGTTTGTCATCGGGATGTTCTGCTTACGTGCTTGTTCTACACGGCTTAGCACATATTTACGATTAAACATGCAAGCTCCACAATGAATGATGAGATCATATTTACTTAAATCCTCAGGAAAATCTGTTCCAGAGACATGTTCAATCAGCAATCCTGATCCAAACTTTTTACGAAGCATATTGGGTATTTTTACCCTTCCGATATCTTCAGTTAGTGGGGCATGAGTACACGCTTCTGCTATCAAGACACGAGAATTTTCTGTCAGTCTTCCAATAGCATTTGCTCCCTCTATGAAATAATCAATGTCACCTTTATATTGGGCAAAGAGGACAGAGAAAGAAGTCAATCTACTTGCAGAAGGCTTCTTTTCATATACAGTCTTGAAAACTTGGGAATCTGTAATGATGAGTTTGGGAGGATGTACTAATGCTTGAAGCATACGATCTATTTGATCTGTCGTACAACTCATTACGAGGCACTTCCTGTCAAGTAATTCACGAATTGTCTGGACTTGAGGAAGGATTAGTCTGCCTTTAGGAGCCTGAATATCTTGTGGCATAACGAGCATTACCGTATCTCCTTCTTCCACCAGTTTGCCAACAATCCCTCGCGACATTGTTTCATCAGGTAATTTAGCAATCAGACTACGACGGATATCTTCCATTCCTTGTTTAGTGCAGGCACTTACCCCAAGGGGAACCTGTCCACATTTTTTTTCTATCGAACGAATTGTAGAAGTAACGTCTGTCAGCAAATCTGCTTTATTCAATATCCATACTACTGGAATATTTTTCTCTTTCAACAAACGACTCCATTCAAGTTCTTTCTCTATATCATCTCCTGTGCACACTAATAATGCAATGTCAGTGCGATCCATAGCACGCATAGTCTGCTGGATACGAAGTGCTCCCAGTTCACCGTCATCATCAAGCCCTGCGGTATCAATGAAAACACACGGACCTATTCCATGTATTTCCATTGCTTTATATACAGGATCAGTGGTTGTTCCTGCTATGTCCGAAACCAGAGCTACTTCCTGATTAGTAAGGGCATTAATCAGCGATGACTTTCCACTATTGCGTTTGCCAAATAGCCCGATATGCAGGCGGTTGGCACGAGGTGTTTCTTGCATAAAATTCAAACTTTATTAATTAGAATCTGAAATCTCGTTGTCCCTCGGAAATACGTTCCAGATTTTCCAAAGCACGACGACGGATAGCAGGATTAGGAATCTGTTCCATCTGTTCACGGATCATTTTCACACCCAATTCACGCGTTTCTGGAGAAGCATAATCTTCCAAATATTCCTGTAGTGTCATCAGCGCATTTGGAGCACAACAATTGGCTATTTGTCCGGTTTTTACCAGCGACATGAAACGGTCTCCCGTACGACCTTCTCGATAACACGCTGTACAGAAGCTGGGGATATACCCTAATCTCAACAGCCAGGATACTATTTCATCAAGAGTACGGCGATCGCTTACATCAAACTGTGCCGAATTTTCTTCGGGAGTTTCTTCGTGTACATATCCACCAACACTTGTACGTGAACCTCCACTAAGTTGAGAAACTCCTAATGCCAATACTTTTTCTCGTGAGCGTTGAGATTCGCGAGTAGAAACAATCATACCAGTATAAGGAACGCTGATACGGATCACAGCCACAATTTTCTGGAAGATCTCATCTGAAATAGCATTTTCAAAATCGGATGCATTGATGTCATCGGCCGAACAGATACGCGGAACACTAATAGTATGAGGTCCTACTCCGTATGTAGCTTCTAAGTGTTCAGCATGCATCAACATACCAACAAAATCGTACCGATATGTATTAAGTCCGAATAGTACTCCTATTCCTACATCATCGATACCTCCCTGCATAGCGCGGTCCATTGCCTCTGTATGATATGCATAATTACTTTTGGGTCCGCGTGGATGAAGTTTTTCGTAGTTCTCTTTATGATAAGTTTCCTGAAACAAAATATAAGTTCCAATTCCTGCATCGTGCAAACGACGGTAATTTTCGACTGTTGTTGCAGCTATATTTACATTCACACGACGGATAGCTCCATTTTTATGCTTAATGCTGTAAATGGTCTTTATAGATTCCAGGATATATTCTATCGGATTATGCAGCGGATCTTCACCAGCCTCGATAGCAAGACGTTTATGTCCCATATCTTGCAATGCAATGACTTCCTGGCGAATCTCATCCTGAGTAAGCTTCTTGCGGGCAATCGACTTGTTTTTGATGTGGTAAGGACAGTATACGCAACTGTTTACACAGTAGTTTGACAAATAAAGCGGAGCAAACATAACAATACGGTTACCGTAAAAGCGCTGTTTGATCTCGCGTGCCAGTGCATATATTTCTTCCAACAAATCATTGTCGTCACATTCCAACAGAACGGCGGCTTCACGATGAGAAAGCCCTTTACAGTCGCGAGCTTTATCTATGATAGAACGAATCAACTCACGATTGTCTTTGTTGGCTTTTGCATAATCCAGTGTAGCCATGATTTCATCGTGATTGATGAATTCTTCTGCATGAGGTGAATCTATTTTATACATAATTGACTTTATATTTAATAATAAAACGATGTTTAGTATGCGTTGTAATCTCCTCGACCCTTATCTATGACATATCCTATTACTTTCAGTCGCTGTTCCAACAGCAGAAGCCCTTCGGCTGCTTCAGCACCTAGAGAAGCCTTATTATCGTATAAGGAATATTTGCTCCGTTGTATGACGGGAGAGAGGTTAGGCATTACCACATTGGCTCCTGCCAATATGCCTTTTTCTCGTCCTTCTGGAGAAAGGGTAGCAAGTGCTGTTGTAGAAGGAATTAAAGCATGAGGATGCATCAGACGGAAAATGGAGAGTAGGAGCAGTGTCTGGTTCAAACTTCCCGAAGGCATCATTGCAAAAGGAGTATCATGATGTGGAAGAAACGGTCCAATACCGATCATTTCTGGTTGAAGGTTTTCGATATAAAGGATATCTTCTATCAAATTATCAATAGTCTGATATGGGCTTCCTACCATAATCCCAGTTCCAGTCTGGAAACCAATACGCTTCAAGTCTGCCAGACACCTCAGACGGTTGGACAAAGACATAGCTTCAGGGTGAAGCTTGCGATAATGAAGCTCGTTATGCGTTTCGTGACGAAGTAAATATCTGTTAGCTCCAGCCTGGAAAAAACGTTCGTATACAGATGTTTCTTTTTCTCCTAATGAAAGTGTAATTGCTACGTCTGGAAACTCTTTTCGAATAGAGGCTACAGTACGTATAATCATTTCATCATCATTCATTTCTCCTCCCTGAAGAACAAACGTCCGGAATCCCAGTTCATAACCATGTCGGCAGCATGCCAGAATTGTTTCTTCATCTAAATGATAGCGTTCTATCAGATGATTACTACGCCGGATACCACAATAGTAGCAGTCATTCTTACATCGGTTGCCAACTTCAATAAGTCCCCGGATAAAAATCCGGTTTCCAAAGCTAGCATATGAAACTTCTCTTGCAAGAGCATTGATATAGGATAAATCCTTATCATTACACTGACTCAATAAGATACGAAATTCATCGGGAGCCAGTGTATGCTCCCGATGAAGACGTTCTATTAAACTTCTCATAAGGTAGAGAAGAAATTATTCTTCTTTATAATTTTCATATTTCAGCGTACGCTTCAGCAAATCTTGATTCAACTGGCGTTTTCCTGAAACAGAATCATTATAAGCACTTGGTCCTGTTACACATCCTCCTTCGCATGCCATCATTTCGATGAATTGGGCATCCACTTTTCCTGTCTTAGCCCATGCACGCATCTGTCCGATACTCTTCTTGTTGAAGTCTGAGAACTGCAGCATCTTTATACCATCTGCCTTAGGACCCAAATATGACTTAACTGCTCCTGCAACACCACCAGCTTGTGCAAAGCCATGGGCTTCACAAACAGATTCATAGGCAACCTTATACGGATTGGCTTGAGCCAGCTCAATACCTAATCCACGGAATACTGAATGTAATTCCTCGAATGTCATTACGTAGTCTACACACTCATCACGCTGTGCTTCTTTACGCTTTGCAATACACGGACCTATAAAAACAACTTTTGCTTCCGGATATTTCTTTTTGGCAATACGTGAAGCATAATACATAGGAGAGCCTGTACCTGACACATAAGGCTTCATAGCAGGAATATGCTTGTTTACTAGCTCAATATATGAAGGACAGCATGAGGTTGTCATAAACTTTTGTCCTTCCTCCAGCTTTTCAAGTAATTCGTGTGCCTCATTGCTTGTTGTCTGCATAGCTCCTTCGGCAACTTCTATTACATCAGCAAAGCCTACCTCTTTCAAAGCTCCGTAAACCTGGTCGATAGTTGCATCGAACTGTCCCAGTACAGAAGGAGCCGGAATTGCAACAACCTGTTCACCACGGCGTATTGCTTCCAACACATCGAACACCTGAGATATCTCGAAGATTGCACCAAACGGACATGCATTCAAACACTTTCCGCAATAAATACATTTACTTTCGTCTATGTGCTCTATATTATTTTCATCTTTGCTGATTGCTTTTACCGGACATGCTTCTTCACAAGGTACCGGAATATATACAATCGCATGATAAGGACAACTTTTATGACAAATACCACAGCTGATACAAGTATCATGATCAATATGTGCCTGTCCTGTTTTCTTGTCGAAATGTACAGCTCCTTTCGGGCAGTTCATATAGCAGCTTCTGGCCACACAACCACGGCACAGATTACTTACTTCGTAATTAACCTGTACACAAGAAGAGCATGCTTCATCTATAACACACAGAATATTTTCTTTAAGTTTGTTTCTACGATCCAATGCCTGACGGGCATATTCCGATAGAGGAGTCAGTTCATCCGTTTCATCAGACATATCCCAGCCCAGCAACGGAAGTGACTTATATTTCGTTACGGCGCGTTCTTTATGAATACAGCAGCGTCCTACAGGTTGAGAACGGCGAGGACTGAATTCCAAAGGAACACGATCTATTTTTTCAACTAGCTGGTTTTCCTTCCACAAAGCGACCAGTTTTTCCAATAGCTTGTGGCGTACAATCATTACGTTGTTTGATGCCATAACAAAGTTAGGTTAAAAAGTTAGGTTATTTAGTTTAGTTATCCTTAATATATAAAAATTTATTTTTCTTCTGCTGCTCGTAAAATGAGCGTAGTTGCTCCAAGAGTAAAAATGGCTCCGTCTTCTATACGTACACGATCTTTGGGACCTAAAAGTTCATTCATTAGGAAAGTTCCCGTTATGCTGTCATTATCCCGTAGGGTATATACGATTTTACCTTGTTTGTTTTGCTTTACATTCAGCACGCAATGCCGGCGATCCATGCTTGGATCATTTGTTTCTACAGGAATATCAATTTCATTCCCTTTACTACGGCGACCTATTATATTATCACCTTCATGCAAAGGGAGCACTTGTTTATAGCCGAAAACATTTTCTATAGCTATCACGTTGCCAAAATCTTGCGTTCCTTCTCTCTCATCAACGACTTCTTCACGACGGGAACCTGCACTAAGTTTGGATTTTCCAATACGGATACCAAACTGTTTTTTACAATTATCGCATACGAATACCAATGACTGACCTTCTTCGTATTTTGTTTCATCAAATTGTATGTAGTTGTCACACTTCGGACATCTGACTCTTTTCATAATGTGATTATTCTCGGTTTATTTAGTTGTAAGCACCCATGCTGACGCAAAATCTGCATTTTTCTTCAATTCTTTAATCTGCTTATATGCATCAGTCTGATTAGTATATCGGTTGATTGCAACACGGAAACGTCCGTCCGATTCCAGAATTTGCGCTTCCTTATAACCTTTTTGCTGCATTTGTTTTACGACTTGCATTGCGTCACTATTTGTTGCCAGACTTGCAACTATAATATAACTGCCAGCTTTTGTAGTCGCTTTTTGAGGCACTTTATTAGCTGCAGGAGTCTTTTTTTCTACAGGTTGCTTCACATCCTTTACAACATGTGCTGCCGGCTTTGCCGATGGAGCTGCAACTTTTTCAATTTTCACAGCAACCGGTTTCAGTGTATTGATATTATTCTTTACAGATTGTTTTTTTACTGTTTTTTGTTTCTTTTCCTGTTGCTGAACAGAAGGAGAAACCGTAATAATACTTGATGCCATAGAATGATTTTTAATAGCATCAAATAATCCAGTCGAACCTAAAGAAGCATATTCAGCATCATCCAAGTAGGTGTTTTCCACTGGAATAGAAAACAAGAAAAACAACAATATTGCAGCTGCTATTGCTACTATGTTCTTACTCCATCTGCGATAATGAAAGGACGAACGGCGTGTACTGGTCTTTACCGTGCGGGGCATAGCATATTCGACTAAAGGTTTCTCCTGAGGTACATTCTCTGGTGACAACTTTGGAAATGTGAATCCTTGAAGTCCATATAATGAGGGAGTAAAGAAACCATTTGCTTCCGGTTCAAATTCATATACTCCGTTCATATTATAATACAACGTACCTACATTGTTCAAATATATATGTCCGTATCGGTAAATATCTTCTTTCAGTTTCTGTACGAGCTTTTCTATCTTGCGGGTTGCATCAGGAAAATCCGTATTATATGCTTGCATATAAGACTGTACAAGCAAACCGTCATTCATGACAAGTTGAGGATTAAAGCCGATTGTACGTGCCGGCGGACAAAACTCTCCCGTATCTTCGTTGTATACACACGAACGATAGTGAGCTATAAAGCCTCCCAGACCAGGAACAATCACGCAATCGTTCTCCAGGAGTAATACTTCAATATGTTTTGCTAATTCAATCATAATGCAAAGATATGATTTTTTCTCTAATATTTACATTACTTTTCTTGTATTTTGTCTGAAAAGAAATGCGCGTACAATCTATATAAATTAATAAACTGCTTATAAAAGCATCACTTCTTATCTAAGAAACCGTAATAAAGTAAACATAATCAGTAATCGAGGTAAGTATTATATCCTGAAATAGGGTATCTTTGCCATCAAAATCAAAATCAGTAATGGATAGAATAACCAATATAAGAAAAACAATTGTTTTTGCAGGCTTTTTGAACCTGATCTGCACCCCAGGAATGTCGCAAGAACAAAAACATGATACAATTCGTGCAAGCAAAGTTTATGAAATAGGAGAGGTAGTGGTTACAGGAAGCCGTAACGAGACAGATGTGCGCCATCTTTCACAAACAGTTTCCGTAATCAACCGCATCGACATAGAACATGCCATGCAACCCTCTTTATTACCTGTGCTTACCGAACAAATTCCGGGACTGTTTGTCACCTCAAGAGGTATCATGGGATATGGGGTTTCAACTGGTGCTGCCGGAGGTATTTCGCTGCGTGGTCTAAGTGGCGGGACAGGCAGATTAATGGTTATGATTGACGGTCATCCACAATATGCCGGTATATTCGGTCACCCTATAGCAGATGCTTACCAATCATTTCTTGCCGATAGGGTAGAAGTTCTAAGAGGTCCGGCATCTGTACTCTATGGCTCCAATGCAATGGGTGGCGTAATAAATATTGTCACCCGCAAAATGCATGACAACGGTGTAAATACTAATATTCACATGGGATATGGTTCTTACAACACATTGGAATCAGAATTCACCAGCCGTATTCGTAAAGGACGTTTTTCCAGTGTAGTGTCAGGTTCGTATAATCGTACAGACGGACATCGTGACAATATGGAGTTTGAACAATACGGAGGATATGCAAAATTAGGCTATGAAATGACCGGCAACTGGAATTTGCGAGGAGATATAAATATAACCCATTTCAATGCATCATACCCGGGACCGACAACGGCTCCGTTGCTCGACGGTGACCAGCGTATTACGAGAGGGGTAACTTCATTCGCTATTGAAAACAACTATGAACAGACATCCGGAGGTCTGAGTTTTTTTTACAATTGGGGAAAACATTGGATTAACGATGGATATACACCTTCGAAAGAAGAGAAACCTCAGGATGGGCGTTTTAACTCACGGGATAATATGATGGGAGTTTCACTCTATCAGAGTATGCAATTTTTTAAGGGAAACCGAATAACAGCAGGGATTGACTGGTTTCGATACGGAGGTAAGGCTTGGAATGAATATGTAAGTGGAGAGCATATAGGTACAACATCAGATCTGGTAAACAAGCATGAAAACGAATTGGCTGGCTATGTTGATCTGCGCCAAAATATAGGAACTTGGCTGACTTTTAATGCCGGACTTCGCACAGATCATCATTCACGTGTTGGATTGGAATGGGTGCCACAAGCAGGACTGGCTTTTCATTTGCCCCATACGATCGAAATGAAAGCTTCTGCATCGAAGGGCTTCCGTTACCCAATCCTGCGGGAGATGTATATGTTTCCGCCACAGAACCCCGATTTACAACCGGAATCCATGTGGAATTATGAATTGGCTTTTTCGCAACAATTGCTGAACGGCAGATTAACTTATGGAGTAAACTTGTTTTACATTGACGGGGAAAATCTTATTGAAACTCTTCCCAATCCCAATGGTAGTGGTATGCTAAATCAGAATTCCGGCGAAATAGAAAATTCCGGAATAGAACTACAAGCAGCCTGGCGTATCAGTCAATATTGGTCTGTCGACGGGAATTATAGTTATCTGCATATGAAGAATCTTGTTTTGGCAGCCCCAAAGCACAAGCTTTATACCGGAGTCAACTTTAACTATAGACATTGGGATATATCTACTGGCATACAATATATCTCCGGACTTTATACACAAAACGATCCAATTAAAACAATAGTTCGTCAAAAATTCGCCAAGCCTAAGCGGCTCTGGCAGTAAATAAAATG
>OHGS01000971.1_pt1 | contig 10639 bp, 8 predicted proteins | sample 1567831 | NCBI WGS metagenome assembly OHGS01 (sample SAMEA3879596, study PRJEB24766) | human gut metagenome | biome: human-associated habitat; feature: feces | place: USA | collected 1985/1987
ATACGAAAACAGCAGACGGAAAACAAGAAAAGACGGAAAAGAAGCAAGCCCGAAGGACAACCGGACAAGTTACGAAACACAAACTACAGAGCTCTCAAAAGTGCTGACTCTGCAAACACTGGGGAAAAACTGTAGAAAAAAAAATGCAGAGAAGAAAAAAAATCATTTTCTTACATCTCGACGGTTGTTCGGAAACACCATCAACTTCAAGAACCAATACTTACACCCAGACAAAAGCAAAAAACATCTACTTTATCCATCAAGCTACACATATTCCAATCCACAAATAAAAGACAACCTGTTCTATTTAAAGAAGAAAAGTTTTCAGTAGATTTGCACTATATAAAGATATACAATGAAGAAAATAATTATCGCCATCGATTCATTCAAAGGCTGTCTAACTTCAGCAGAAGCAGGAAAAGCTGCCGAAAAAGGTATCAAAAGCATAAATCCTTCCTGCCACACTTCAGTTATTCCCATCGCTGATGGCGGTGAAGGTTTACTGGACGTACTCATCACAGCCACTAAAGGAAAATATATAACCTTATCGGCACATGGACCGCTAATGAAAATGGCAAAAACACATTACGGTCTGTCCGGCAATGGCAGAACAGCTATTATAGAAATGGCTGCCATCAGCGGACTACCTCTCGTACCTATTGAACAAAGAAATCCTATGCTGACAACAACCTTTGGTACAGGAGAATTGATAAAAGACGCATTAAACAAAGGATGCAGAAATTTTATAATCGGTATTGGCGGAAGCGCGACTAATGACGCAGGATTAGGAATGCTACAGGCACTAGGTTTCCGCTTTCTAGACAAATCAGGGCATACCTTAGGTACAGGAGGCCAAATAATGGAAGCCGTGGCAAACATAGACACATCCGGTATTCACCCCGCACTAAGAGAAACACACTTCATGGTAGCATGTGATGTAGCCAACCCTTTCTACGGCCCTGACGGAGCGGCATATATCTTTGCACAACAAAAAGGAGCCGATTCAAATATGGTGCAAAGACTGGATGAAGGCATGCAATCATTAGCCGAAGTTATAAAGAAAACGACAGGAAAAGATATCACGAACTACCCCGGTGCAGGTGCAGCCGGAGGCATGGGTGGTGGACTACTGGCTTTTTTTAACGCAGAGCTAAAACCGGGAACAGAATTATTATTGAAAGCCATCGACTTCTCCGAAAAAATAAAAGGAGCAGACCTCATTATTACGGGCGAGGGAAAAGCAGACCGGCAGACAGCTATGGGAAAAGTACCATACGGAATACTAAAGGAAGCACAAAAAGAACATATTCCCGTTATTGTACTGGCAGGCAATATAGAAAACCTGCCGGAATTAAACAAAGCGGGATTCAAAGGTATATTCTCTATAGCCCCCGGCCCCATCACCCTGGAGAAAGCAATGGAACCGGAGTTTGCTAAAGAAAATATCACCCGGCTGGTTTCCCAACTCTATTCAGTTATAACTAGCTTCGGCTAATTTGCAAGCCTTTGTCGGACAAAGCCATATCAACGAAACGGGCACAACTGTTGGGTGGGTTCTGAGTAAGAATACTTCGAATACGTATAGCAGCCTCAGGATCTTTAGCCACCATATAAAGATAGCCGCCTCCCCCCGCACCTGGCAATTTATATCCCAGGCAATAATCATCAATCCGGCGAATGATAGTCTCAACAGCCTCGGGATTAGTGCCGGGATCCAACGCTTGGTTCAGCTTCCAGCTTTTACCAACCAAACGCCCCATTTCATCGAAATTCCCACGCTGAATGGCTTCGTACAAGTCAAGAGCATGCCCCTTCATACCGCCAAGTATAGACAAATGCTCTGTGGAGTTGAGGAACATGCTACGCACGATTTCAGCTAAAATTCCTTTGGCTGTACGGGTAATTCCCGTGTAATAAAGCAAATGGCACTTCTGATATTCGCCACCTGTAAACAAATAATCGGGCAACCAGCGCACTAACGGACTCTGATCCATACCTGCATGAGTCTGCAATAATTTCACTCCACGAAGCACACCTCCGTATTGATCTTGCCACCCCCCTCCGGTAGTCAGCAACTGTTCCAAAATAAGCGTACGGTTACATATCTCGTTCTTATCCCAGTTCAGTCCGCAAAAATCAGAGATTGCCCCCAGCACAGTTGATGCAAGAATAGAACTTGTACCCAGACCGGAGCCCGCAGGAATCGCAGAAAGCAGAGTGATTTCCATTCCGGAGCCAAACGCCTTCAACTGCTCTTCCAATGAAACATACGATTCAGTGGAAAATCCCGGCTGGAAACCTGCCAGCACCAATGCCGCTTTAGGTATAGAGAATGGGGATCCCACTTGCATGAAATCCCTTACCTCCCCGTAAGTTGTAACCACTTCCATAGCGCCTAAGTCTATAGAACGAAGAATTATCTTATACTCCCGACAGGGTTTCACGTAAACTTGTAGAGGAGGCTGCCCGTTCAACTCAATAGCAATATTCACCACATTCCCCCCTTCATTCAAGCAATAAGGTGGAGTATCCGTCCATCCGCCGGCCAGATCAATACGGACCGGACTACGCCCCCAGACAATCTGATCGGAGTACACTGACAAATGCGGTTGCTGCCTCTTGGCTAAAGCCGAAGCAGTAAGTCCGTCGCGCATCAAACGAAAAGCCTCATTCTCATATTCCCGATAAGCCAGCCCCTTAAGCTGCTGCACCCGGGCACGGAACATATTATCACTGATACGTGTCATCAGCGGAGCCGATTCTGATAAAGGCTCAGGCAACGACAGATCATACCGAGCAAATTCTCCAGCAGCATTCTCCAAATTTAGCTGATAAAAGACACTTCGTTCATAATTATGCGCCAATGCCGGCCAATTCTTTATCCGGAAAGCTTCACGCTGTTCTGCCAGACGATAAAGATTAGAATAAGCAGATATATCATCGGCAGATAACTTACGACAGCGTTGCCATATTTCTTTTCCTTGCTGTAATGCCGGTTCAGAGACCATCCAGCGCATAACTGCTCCCAATTCCTCTACAGATGAGCAAACCGGAAACAAACGCGCGGCCTGCAAGTCGTGACCGTTTTCTATTTCTTCCACCGAAATGCCGCGTACAGCACACCACTCACCTACAGACATTCCTTGATAATATGTTTCTTCCTTAGCCAAAGCTCCCTTGAAAGTATCATTGAAGCCGTATGGACGCGCTACATAGCCAGATTCTCCAAAAGGAACCACATCAATACACACACCGGACGGAACCTCTAGGTTCCAATTATTAGCGGGAACCCCTGTTATGATGGTCTGGTGATGGATATTCCATCCTGCTCCTACATAACTGTTCTCTATCCATATTTCCGAATTTTGTGAGGTAAGTTGATAACCTACCTCAGCATTTTGAACAAACATGGCCGGATGCGGTTTTACCTTCTTGTGCATAATCTCCCGCTGGTCGTTTACCAGATTTTGTACTGCCAATGTAGAAGAAATAAGTTCACGACTGGTTCCGTAATGATAAAACTCCCCTCCGGGCAACGGCAGAATAGCCACACTCAGCTTGTTAAGTTCATCGTCCATCATACGCGGGTGCTCTCCCAATGTAAGTCCGAAATCAGAATACATGTCATAATAAGAGAGTTTTCCTTCCTTATAAGATCGTTTTACCAACAGACTAACCGCACGGTCACTTAACAGCCAAATTCCGATATCCATCAGAAAAAGATGGGTTTGCATTAATTTCCCCAATTCCTCCACCGAAGGTTTTTGAAGCATGAAATCAAGCTTATCGGGAGTAGCCCGTGAAGAAATAAAAACACCATGGTTCTTTGCCAGATTAGGATCTACCCATAAACCGTAACACACCACATCCGCATCAGGAATAGTCTGAAGCGGTTGGCCCGCACGGATATAAACATCTCCACTTGCAATCAATGTATGAAGAGAAGACGGAGCTTTCTCCATGATTTGTTCATATAAAGGGAGCTGGAGGGAAAGCAGATTTTGTGACAGCCGTTGTCCTCTGGCCCACCGGAATACAGGAATGGGAGTAAGAATTTTGCCGGATGGCGCATATCCGGGCAAACGACGACTCTGCCCGCCTGCATGAAGTAAAATACGTTTTTCTTTTCCCAGCCAAGTAAGAAAATCGCTGTCAGGAGCTACTTTCTGACAACAAGCCTCCAACAGCCATGCAGTCCCCCCGCCTGATCCTAGCTTACTACCTATAGGATCGGAAGTACAAAACCACTCTGTCTGGTCCGCTTTCTCTATATCATGAAAACATTCCACCAAATTAGGGGGAAGGGATAATAATTTTTTCATAGCACATCTTTGTTTTTATTGCACACAAAGATGCTTATTTTCCCCTAATAAGCCAAAAGATAAGACATGAATTTTAATCAGTAAATTCAAAAACACGCTCATCCAATGACTTCACTTCCTTAAAGCCCGGTTGTGCAACAGGCACACCGAATGGCATCTGCGCTATCAATTTCCAGTCATCAGACAAATTCCAAACTTTACGTACTTCATCATCAATCAGCGGATTATAATGTTGCAAAGACGCCCCCATTCCTGCATCTTCCAGCATGGTCCAGACTGCCAACTGATGCATAGCATCGGTCTGCTCTGCCCAGATAGGGAAATTATCTTTATAAGTGGGGAAACTTTCCTGCAAAGAGCGAACGATAGCCATATCTTCAAAATAGAGAATAGTACCATATCCACAAGCGAAACAGCCATCAATCTTTTCTTCGGTCTTGCCAAATACCTCAGCCGGAACTCGCTTACGCAAGACATTTTTTACAATGTTCCACAACTTTTCATGCGCCTTACCTGTTAATAACACAACACGAGTGGTTTGAGAATTGAAAGCTGAGGGAACAAATTCTACAGCAAAACAAATTAAATCTCTTATTTCTTTATCAGACAATGTCGATTTGTTTTGGATCCGATAAAATGTACGACGGGCTTTCAGAGCCTCCTTAAAACTTTTTGTCATATAAAACAACGTATTTATGGGTTATTATAAATGAAGAACAAACAGGTAACAAAAGAAGTTCACTTTTTTTGCTTTTTTCAATGCAATAACCTATTTTTGTTAGCTAATTATTAACATTAAAAACAACACATTCAATGAAAGATTTTCTAAAATTTACGTTTGCCAGCGTCATCGGCGTCATTCTGGCAGGCGTAGTGTTCACTATACTAGGGGTTATCACTCTGGTTGGCATAGTCGCCTCATCGGATACTGAAACGGTGGTGAAAGACAACTCTATCTTCGTACTCGACTTTAAAGGCAGTTTGTCCGAACGTGTACAGGAAAACCCACTCCAACAACTTTTGGGAGAAGAATTTGAAGCATACGGTTTGGATGACATTCTAGCTTCTATCAAGAAGGCAAAAGACAATGACAAAATCAAGGGTATTTATATCCAACCTTCTTATCTGGAAGCATCATACGCTTCCTTAGAGGAAATACGCAATGCATTACTGGATTTCAAAGAAAGCGGCAAATTCATCGTTGCTTATGCAGACCAATATGCACAGGGGATGTATTATCTTTCCAGCGTGGCCGATAAAATAATTATCAATCCGCAAGGAAGTATTGGATGGCACGGAGCAGGCATGCAACCTGTTTTCTTCAAAAATCTGGTTTCCAAACTAGGACTGGAAGTACAGGTATTCAGAGTGGGTACTTACAAATCAGCCGTGGAACCGTTTATTGCTACAGAAATGAGTCCGGCCAACCGCGAACAGATGACCGAATGTCTGGAATCTGTCTGGCATCGTATTCTTGCAGATGTATCCGACTCACGACGCATCCCGACAGATACTCTGAATGCTTATGCTGACCGATATATGGATTTTTGTCAGGCAGAAGAATATATTCAATGCAAACTGGCAGATACCCTGATGTATAAAGATGAGGTTATTTCCTATCTGAAACAATTAAGCGGTCGTGACGAAGACGACAAACTAAACAGTCTTTTCATAGAAGACATGATAAACGTCAAGAAAAATGTGCCCAAAGACAAAAGTGGAAATATAATAGCCGTATATTATGCATACGGCGAGATCCTGGATGCTCCCGGCAGTTCCACAGAAGATTGTATTGATGTACAAAAGATGTGTAAAGACCTGCGCAAATTACGTGACAACGATGACGTAAAAGCTGTTGTATTACGCGTCAACTCACCGGGTGGCAGCGCATACGGTTCAGATCAAATATGGCGTGAAGTAGTAAGACTGAAAGAGAAAAAACCGGTAATCGTTTCTATGGGAGATTATGCTGCATCAGGAGGCTATTACATTTCCTGCGCTGCAAACCGCATTTTCGCTGACCCGACTACGCTGACTGGTTCTATCGGCATATTCGGCATGATGTATTCAGGTGAGAAACTGTTTACTGAAACTTTAGGACTAAATTTTGATGTAGTGAAAACTAATAAAATGGCTGATCTGGGTGCTAGCCTAGGTCCGGTTCTCACCCGCCCGCTAAATGCATCAGAACAAGAATTAATGCAGAACTATGTCAACCGAGGATACAAGCTGTTCGTAAACCGTTGCGCTGAAGGTAGAAAAATGTCTACAGAGGCTATTGAAAAAGTTGCTGAAGGCCGTGTATGGACCGGTGCCATGGCAAAAGACCTTGGTCTGGTAGACGAGCTGGGAGGTATAGACAAAGCATTGAATGCCGCCGCCACCCAAGCCGGTATCGAAAATTACAGTATTATCGGCTATCCTGAAAAAGAAAATATTTTCGCAAGCCTGCTGGGCAATCAGAAAAAACATTATATAAACAGCGAAATTAAAGAATATTTGGGAAGCTATTATAACAGCTTCAAGGCGCTGGAGAACATAAAAGACGCCAACTGTATACAGGCACGTATGCCGTTTGACCCTAATATCCAATAAATTGCACATGGAAGGTAATCTTATCAAGATAAACAAGTGGCTATATCCGGTTTCATGGATTTATGGGACCGGTGTATGGCTGCGTAATAAATTGTTTGACTGGGGAATATACAAAGAACGTAAGTTTGATATCCCGATCATCTCGGTAGGCAACATCACCGTAGGCGGAACCGGAAAGACCCCCCATACAGAATACCTGATAAGATTATTGCAGAAAGATTACAAAGTAGCCGTACTAAGCCGCGGCTACAAACGCAAATCCAAAGGCTTTGTACTTGCCAGACCGGATACGTCCGTACAGATGATAGGTGACGAACCTTTCCAAATGAAACAGAAGTTTCCGGATATCCATATGGCAGTAGACCGGGACCGTTGTCATGGCATAGAGCAGTTATGCAATAGTCACATCGCCCCTGGAACAGAAGTGATTATTTTGGATGATGCTTTCCAGCACCGATATGTAAAGCCCGGAATAAACATCTTATTAGTAGATTACCACCGACTGATTTGCGAAGACACCTTGCTGCCTGCCGGACGAATGCGCGAACCTGAAAACGGAAAAAGCCGGGCACATATTGTCATTGTCACTAAATGTCCTAAGGACATCACCCCTATGAATTTAAGAGTCTTAAGCAAGCAAATGGAACTTTACCCCTATCAGCAGCTCTACTTCACAACATTAGCATACGGCAAGCTGCATCCGTTGTTTACAGCAGGGAATGCAGTTTCATTAAAAGAGATAGAAAAAGACAAGCATATCCTATTGGTGACAGGCATAGCCTCCCCAGCAAAACTCATTCAAGATTTATCACCATACAATGAGCACATTGAGTCACTGGCTTTCAGTGACCACCATGACTTTACAGCAAGAGATATGGAACTGATAAAGAAGCGTTTCATGAAACTTCCGGAAGGTAAACGCATGATTATCACCACTGAAAAAGACTCTGTACGACTAGCAGCCCATCCACTGATGGACGAAACGCTGAAACCTTATATATATATGCTGCCCATTGAGGTAGCCTTTTTACAAGACCAACAAGAACTGTTTAACTCAAATATAACCGACTATGTTAGAAAAAATTCAAGAAACAGCAACTTTTCTTAGAGAAAAGATGCATACCAGTCCCGAAACTGCTATTATATTAGGTACCGGCTTAGGAAGCCTAGTACACGAAATTACCGATAAATACGAGATCAGTTACAAAGATATCCCTAATTTCCCTGTTTCAACCGTAGAGGGACATAGCGGTAAATTGATTTTCGGCAAATTAGGTAATAAAGACATCATGGCTATGCAAGGACGTTTCCACTTCTATGAAGGATACTCCATGAAAGAAGTTACTTTCCCCGTACGGGTGATGCGTGAATTAGGCATCAAAACATTGTTCGTATCCAATGCAGCTGGAGGTACGAATGCAGACTTTGAAATTGGTGATCTGATGATTATCAGAGATCATATCAACTTTTTTCCCGAACATCCGTTGCACGGCAAGAACATTGAATACGGCCCCCGTTTCCCGGATATGAGTGAAGCCTACTCCAAAGAACTGATAGACAAAGCACTGGAGATCGCTAAAGAAAAAGGTATCAAAGTACAACAAGGAGTATATATCGGTACACAGGGACCTACCTTCGAAACTCCGGCAGAATACAAGATGTTCCACATTCTTGGAGCTGACGCCGTAGGTATGTCTACCGTTCCTGAAGTTATTGTAGCAAACCATTGTGGCATCAAAGTGTTTGGAGTATCGGTTATCACCGACCTAGGCGTGGAGGGAAAAATTGTGGAAGTTTCACACGAAGAGGTTCAGAAAGCGGCAGATGAAGCGCAACCGCGCATGACTACCATTATGCGTGAAATGATTAATCGAATTTAAGGACATGCAGGAAATAAACAGAACAGAAATAGCGACCTTAGGTGAGTTCGGTCTCATTAAACATCTAACGAAGGATATCGAGTTAAAAAATCCGGAAACCCAATATGGTGTGGGAGACGATGCAGCCGTATTGGAATTTAAAGATAAAGAGGTATTGGTGACCACAGACTTACTGATGGAAGGGGTACATTTTGATTTGGTTTATACCCCATTGAAACATTTGGGATATAAATCGGCCATCGTAAACTTCTCGGACATTTATGCTATGAATGGTACTCCAAAACAAATCACAGTTTCTATCGCACTGTCCAAACGCTTTTGTATTGAAGATTTAGAACAGTTCTATGATGGGCTAAAACTGGCTTGTGAACTACACCATGTAGATATTGTGGGTGGAGATACAACTTCATCCGTAACCGGGCTCGCCATCAGTATTACTTGCATAGGTGAAGCGGACAAGGACAAAGTAGTTTATCGCAACGGCGCACAAGATACAGACTTGATTTGTGTCAGCGGTGACTTGGGAGGAGCTTATATGGGACTTCAACTTCTAGAGCGTGAAAAGGCTGTTTTCCAAGGAGCAAAAGAAGCAAATCCGGATTTTTCCGGAAAAGAATATATTTTGGAACGTCAGTTAAAGCCTGAAGCACGTAAGGATATCATTGAGAAACTGGCAAAAGCGGGAATCAAGCCCACCGCTATGATGGATATTTCCGACGGCCTTTCTTCGGAACTGCTACATATATGCTCACAAAGCGATACCGGCTGTCGCGTTTACGAGGAAAGAATTCCCATTGATTACCAAACGGCTGTAATGGCGGAAGAGCTGAATATGAATGTGACAACATGTGCTTTAAATGGTGGTGAGGACTATGAGCTATTATTTACTGTACCTTTAACAGAGCATGAACGAGTTTCGGCTATAGAGGGTATAAAAGTGATTGGTCACATCACCAAACCGGAGCTGGGATGTGCCCTGATTACCCGTGACGGACAAGAGTTTGAACTGAAAGCGCAAGGTTGGAATCCACTAAAAGAAAAATAATTTTAATTAAACAACACTGATAATAAGCACCTTATGTTTTTATCAGTGTTTTTTTTTAGAAATAGTTTGTAGTTTAAAAAAGTTTCACTACCTTTGCAACCGCAAACAAGAAATAATGGTGCCATAGCTCAGTTGGTAGAGCAAAGGACTGAAAATCCTTGTGTCCCCGGTTCGATTCCTGGTGGCACCACTCGAAAGAACTTTTCACTCTTGAAATCCTCTGAAATTCAGCAATTTCGGGGGATTTTTTTATTTCTGTCACCTACAAAAAAATGCAGATTTAAGAATTTAAAAAGGGTCAACGTAACAATCTGAGGGATTTTATATTTAAGCATATAATTTAGCAAGTCTATATAAGAAAAAAGCTCTATCTCTTACTCCTCTGAACTGTGCTCTAAATGCTTTGATTTTAGCATTGAATGACTCAGCTGCGGCATTGGTTGCCCTCCTTTCAAAAAAATTGATTATATCCAGATAATGTGTTTGTATAGAACGTGCGACCCTTCCAAAGGTGAGGAACCCTGATTTATCTACTTCATCATACCACCTTGCCAGCCTTGTCAAAGCAATATCCTTAAACTTACACTGATGATAGATTAAGCCTAACCGCATAGACAGATAATATCCTTTCTTTATATCGGGATATTCCTTGAAAAGAATTTCAGCCCGTATTCTTTGAGACTGAGTCCATAAGGATTCCTTCTTGTAAAGCAGATAAATACTTCTCGCTAACAACTGCTTTCTTGTATCTCCATTAGCGAAAACAGGTGCATGATACATCTTTCCACAGGCCTTTG
>OHGS01000986.1_pt1 | contig 10544 bp, 9 predicted proteins | sample 1567831 | NCBI WGS metagenome assembly OHGS01 (sample SAMEA3879596, study PRJEB24766) | human gut metagenome | biome: human-associated habitat; feature: feces | place: USA | collected 1985/1987
AATCTCCCGTATCTGTGTCAGCGTATTGTCCGAGCAAATCTTCGGATTGATAACTTCCGTAGGAAAGTCACGGACAACCTCACCGTCTTTCACTGCCGCTTTTACGAATTTAGGGCGCACCATTGTACCGTTGTTGGCAATGGCATTATAGAAAGTCAGTATGTTCAGTGGCGGTACCTGCGTTTCATATCCTATACTCATCCAGGGTAACGTGGTCTTGGCAAAATACCGTTCTTTCGGACCGCGGATGTTAGGTTTGCCCTCTCCGGCTATTTGCAGGTGGAGCGGGCGGTCTATACCGATACGCTTCAATCCGTCTACGAACTTCTGCGGGTTGTCGCTGTAGTGCTTGTCGATAAGATATGAAACACCGATATTGGATGATACTTCCAGAATACGTGTCACATCAATTTTACCATATCCGCCCCGATGCCAGTTATGGTCTTTCATCGGGCGGCCGTGCATCATCATGATGCCGTTGCCTGTGTCGACTTCCGTATGGGGAGTAATCTTTCCGTCTTCAAGGGCTACCATGATAGAGGCCGTCTTGAATGTGGAACCCGGCTCCAGCATATCGCTGATGGCGTTATTACGCATTTCGTAATAGTTGCCGTCGCCTGCTTTCATCATGTTGACAATGGCTTTTACTTCTCCGGTCTGTACTTCCATCAATACGGCAACACCCACACTGGCGTTTATCTCTTTCAGCTTGTCTATCAGTGCTTTCTCGCAAATATCCTGCATACCCACGTCGATGGTGGAAATGATGTCGCAACCGTCTACGGGAGCAATGTCCACTATGTTCAGGTATTTGTTCATCACCTTCTGGCGATGGGTGATACCGTCGCGTCCTTTCAGCAACGTATCAAAGGCAAGTTCGATACCGTTTTTGGCTCCTTGCGCTGTATCGGCATAGAGGTCGCCCAATGTACGGGCGGCCAAAGAGCCGAAGGGCTTTTTACGCTGGTTGTAAGTCTGTTCGTGGAAACCGCCTTTGTATTTGTTCAAGTTGAACACCGGCAGTCTTTTGGCTTCCTTATATTGGATATAGGAAATACGTTTCGGGTAAATCAGGTAATTGCGGCTACCCTTTTTACGTCCCTTTAACAGATGTCTTTTAAATTCGGCGGCACTTTTATCGGGGAATATCCGGTGCAATCCTTCGCAGATTTCTCCCAGATGATTCATAAGCATGGTGTCTTTCTTCTCTCCACCCGCTTTGAAGTCCATGTAAATACGGTACTCCGGTAGGGAGCTCGCCATTAATTTACCGTCCGATGAAAGGATATTGCCGCGGTTGGGCTTCACCGTGACATTCTCCTTTACAAAGCGGTCGGCAACATCTTGCCAGTACTGACGTTCGGCAAACATGATGACAGTACCTTTTACGATAATAGCTACTCCTATCAGTCCCATGACGAGGACTACGAAGAAGTAGCGGGTCATTATATTTTTCTTGTTTACTGCCAAGGTTGTTTCGATTTACTATTATACTATATTACAGTTTACTTGTTTATCGGTTTGCTTACCATTATCCGTACTTATTTGATTAAGTACGGCGGATTGGTCGAAGTCTGCAAATCGCTTTCCTTCGTTGCGATGTATTCCTCGATACGCGATTGACGGCTCCGCTCCATCAGTTCGGAACTGCGTGTCAGGGCATCGTATTTTATATCTATCAGTTCTTTCTTGAGCTTGTCTATCTCTATCATCTGCTGCTGGCAGGCGTAACGGTTATGGATATAGAACAGAATAAGAACCATGATGAGGACAAGCAGCTTCGTCTGACGGCGGAAAAAGTCCGTAGCCAGAATATCACCGCCTATAATGTTCTTTAGCGAAGTCCGTCTTTTCACCTTTTCGCCTTTTTGCTCCTCTTGTTTATTATTTGTTTCATTCATCGTTCTATCTCTTTACAGCCTTATCGCTTCCCTCATTCTTACAGTTTTTCCGCAATCCTCAGCTTGGCGCTTCGCGAACGCGGGTTGCGTTCTATTTCATCGTTATCAGGAACAATCACTTTATTGTTTACCAGGCGGAAAGGCGTCTGTACGTTTCCGAAGAAGTCTTTTTCCGCCTTGCCCTCTATGTTGCCGGTCTTCATGATGTTTTTCACCATGCGGTCTTCCAGCGAATGATAGGTGATTACCACCAGCCGTCCACCCGGCTTTAATGCTTCCGTGGCTGCATATAACATCTCTTTCAACGCTTCCATTTCCCGGTTGACTTCGATGCGCAACGCCTGAAACACTTTGGCAAGCTCTTTCTTTTCTCTTTCACGTCCGAAGAGGGGCTTGATAATTTCCAGAAATTCCCCGATGGTACCAATCTTTTGAGCGGCACGTGCCTTGACAATAACGGATGCCAGCTTGCGACTGTTCTTCAATTCTCCATACAAATAGAAAATGTCGGCAAGGCGTTCTTCATCGTATGTATTTACGATGTCGGCGGCTGTGAGTCCGGCACGCTTGTTCATCCGCATATCGAGGGCACCGTCAAAACGGAACGAGAACCCCCGTTCGCTATCGTCGAAATGATGTGACGACACACCGAGGTCGGCGAGTACGGCATCTACCTGCTCGATGCCATGATAACGCAGGAAGTTATGCAGATACCGGAAGTTGCTGCGTACAAAAGTGAAGTGCGGATCGTTTACGATGTTCCGTTCGGCATCTTCATCCTGGTCGAAACCAAGCAGTCTTCCACCGTCGCCCAGGCGGGAGAGTATCTCGCGGGAATGGCCGCCGCCGCCGAATGTCACGTCTACATACGTTCCGTCCGGACGGATATTCATTCCGTCAACGCTTGGCATCAACAGTACCGGAATATGATATGTTGTTTCTTCTTTCATTTTTCTTTCATTACAATCGTTCTATTACTCTACGCACTTATCGCTTGTCTCTGCTTCTTCCTCTCCCAGGTTTTCCTCTCCTAAAATATCTTGCAGCGCTTCGCTGAATTCTTCCGGGTCCATGAAAGGCTGTTCAGCCTTTTCTTTCGCCCATATTTCGATGGTGTTGTCCACGCCGATAAAGCGTACCTCACTTTGTATGCCTGCCATTTGCAAGTAGCGTTTAGGCAGCAGGATGCGTCCGTTCCCGTCGGGAATCATGATTTCCGCATCGCTTACAAACTGTCGGAAAATTTGTTGGTGTTTCGCATTCCATTTGTTCAGCCGCTGCCGGAGTTGGTTTTGCGTTTTGAACCAGACGCTTTCGGGGTAAAGTATCAGGCAGTCCTGAAATACATCTTTACGCAATACGAGTCTCTCTTCGGAAGCAGCCTGCAACTGTTTCCGAAAGCCGGCAGGGATAAATACACGTCCCTTTGTATCCGTCTTTGCTTCAATATTGCCTAAAAAGCGTATCATTTTTCACCTTATTATAATAAGCGACGGTAAAAGTACACATTTCCCCACAATTCCCCACAATGTTTTAACTAAAATCTTATTTAGAAGTTTTCAACAGCTTGTTGATTACTTATTCTATTGAAAATGAACAATGTGTTATATTGTTTGTTTGGTGGGGGTATTGTGTGCTTCCTGAGTAAACACATGGTCTGTAGGCAGGAAATGCATCATCTGTTTAATGGGAATATATGGTGTGTTTGCCCCGAACAGATAGTGCGTTTTTGAATAAAACGATGTTTGTCCGTATCCCCTTCACCTTTCATTATGCCCTGTTGACGGCGCTTGGCGGGTGAACCCTGTAATTTGCGGTTGGCTTATGATTTGTCTCCCTATACAAATGATTTTGTCCCGTAAGGCACATGAAACATCTTACGGGATAAAAAGAATCATCCCATGAGGCAGATATATTTACCCCATGGGATGATTTTATATAGAATGTTGACTAAACAAAATCTTTCAGTTCTTGTTGTAGTTTTTGGCGGGTAAAGAAGATACGGCTCTTTACAGTTCCCAGCGGGAGTCCCAGCTTCTCGGCTATTTCGCGGTATTTAAAACCGGAAACATGCATGGAGAACGGTACTTTGTATTCGCGTGGCAGTGAATTGACGATACGGTGCATCTCTTTCAGGTCGTATGCGCTTTCTGTGTTCTCGAATGCTGTGTCGCGCGGCAGGTTCAGGTGGTAAAGATTGTCCGTCTGGTCCACAAATGTCTGGTCGCGCACTACTTTACGATAATTGTTAATAAAGATGTTGCGCATGATCGTATATATCCAACCTTTGAAATTAGTATCGGGCATGTATTTATCTTCATTATCCAAAGCCTTGAGTGATGTTTCTTGAAGAAGGTCGTTGGCTTCTTCGCGGTCGGAGGTGAGCTTGTACGCAAAGCGTAATAAATCGTTTTGAACTCCGATCAGATCTTTTTTAAATGTCATACTATTCATAAATGTGCTTTGTTAAATGGTTACTTGTTCGTTTTGCCTTTTAGCATTGCAAGTTTACGAAAGTTCCGGCTTTTCGACAGGCTGTTTTTAAGCAATCTTTGGGGTGAAAACTATCAATTGATAGATTTTGGGTGCTATTTGATAGATTTTGGGTGCAGTTTTCTATCGAATATTTGCATTTAATTAAAAAGATGCGTTAATTTTGCGCAATCATTTCATCACAAAAAGAATGGCTGACGACTCTTTATTTTTGATTGACATTGATAAGATTCTTCGGGAGAAAGCTCCGAAGCATGTGAAGTATATCCCTAAGTTTGTCGTATCTTATTTGAAGCGCATTGTTCATCAGGATGAATTGAATGTTTTTCTGAGAGAGTCGAAAGATAAAGTGGGGGTGGAATTCCTGCAGGCTTGTCTGGACTTTCTGGATGCCAAATTGATAGTGAAGGGCAAGGAGAATCTGCGAAAAGACGGTCTTTATACATTCGTTTCCAATCATCCCTTAGGCGGACAGGATGGAGTGGCGTTGGGCTATGTACTCGGGAGTTTTTACGATGGAAAGGTGAAATATATGGTAAATGACCTACTTATGAACCTGCATGGACTGGCTCCTCTTTGTATTCCTATCAATAAGACAGGCAAGCAGGCCAAGGACTTTCCGAAAATGGTAGAGGCCGGGTTTGCATCGGACGATCAGCTCATCATGTTTCCTGCCGGGCTTTGCTCGCGTCGCCGGAATGGGGTTATCCGCGATTTGGACTGGAAAAAGACGTTTATAGTAAAGAGCGTTGAAGCGCACCGCGATGTAGTGCCCATTCATTTTGACGGCCGTAACTCCGATTTTTTCTATAACCTGGCGAATCTTTGCAAAACGTTGGGTATCAAGTTTAATATAGCCATGTTGTATCTGGCAGATGAAATGTTGAAAAACCGTCATAAAACATTTACCATTACTATAGGTAAGCCTATTCCCTGGCAAACATTCGATAAGACGAAAACACCTGCCCAATGGGCGCAGTATGTGAAAGATATCGTGTATAAATTGTAAGTTGAACATTGAATATTAAAAAATAGAAGCTCGGAAGATGGAAGATATTATTGCACCGATAAGCAAAGAACTGCTGAAAGCGGAGTTGACCGAAGACAAACGCTTGCGCATGACGAATAAGAGTAATAATCAGATATATATTATTACTGCTCAGGATTCACCCAATACGATGAAGGAAATCGGACGTCTGCGTGAGATTGCATTTCGTGCTGCCGGTGGCGGAACAGGAATGTCCATGGATATTGATGAGTACGATATTATGGATAATCCTTATAAGCAGTTGATAGTCTGGAATCCGGAAGAGGAAGAGATATTGGGCGGTTACCGCTATATTCTCGGTACGGATGTACGCTTCGACGAACACGGCGCGCCGATTTTGGCTACTGCGCACATGTTTAATTTTTCCGAGAAATTCTTGAATGAATATCTTCCTACTACCATTGAGCTTGGACGTTCATTCGTGACGCTCGAATACCAGTCTACCCGTCGCGACAGCAAAGGTTTGTTCGCATTGGATAATTTGTGGGACGGCTTGGGTGCGTTGACGGTGGTTATGCCCAACGTGAAGTATTTCTTCGGAAAGGTTACCATGTATCCCAGCTATATCCGTAAAGGACGCGACATGATTCTTTATTTCCTGAGAAAGCATTTTGCCGATAAAGACAGTCTGATTACTCCGATGAAACCGCTGCAATTGGAGTCGGACGAGGAAGAACTGGCTGCATTGTTCTGTAAGGATACATTTAAGGAAGACTATAAAATATTGAATGGCGAAATCCGTAAGCTGGGATACAATATTCCGCCGTTGGTAAATGCCTACATGAGTCTTAGTCCGACAATGCGTATGTTCGGTACGGCCATTAATTACGGTTTCGGTGATGTGGAAGAAACAGGTATCCTGATTGCCGTCGATGAAATCCTGGCGGAAAAGCGCATCCGCCATATCCAGTCATTCATCGAAAGCGAGCCGGAAGCATGCAAACTGACTTCCGGGGCGAATAAGATATTCTATCCGAGCAGATAAATTATACAGCCGGCAGGCTGTTTCCGTTGATTTTCCGGTAGAGGTCGAGGGCGAATACATCCGTCATGCCGGATATGTAGTCCAATACGGCCTGTATCCTTTCATACAGTGCAGTTGCTTTCATATTATATTGTCCGGATACCCGGTTGATGAGCAACTGCGAATATGCTTTTTCCGGTGAACGTACCGCATCGATCATCAGTTCGAGCAAGGTGCTGATGATACGGAAGCCGGCAAGTTCTATGTCCAATACATCGCGCGAACGGTATATCTTCTTGAAAGATACCTCTGCGCAATGTTGGTAGGCCGCGGCAGGCCGTTCGGTGATATGCTTGATGAGACTTCCCTCAAATTCCCCTTCCAGTATCTGTACTTCGTTATCGAGGAATGCCCGGGTGCATTCGCCGATAAGCAGCCCGATGACGGAAGAACGCAGATAGGCTATCTGTTCATTGGTGTCGCTCACAATCTTGAGCGTGTCGAGGATGTGCGCCTTACGTTCGTCGGGAAAGTAGGCCAGCAGCAGGTCCTGCGTTTCCTGCGTAGTGAGAATCTTCAGTTTGTGGGCATCTTCAATATCCATCATCTGGTAGCAGATGTCATCTGCCGCTTCTACCAGGTAGACAAGCGGGTGACGTGCGTACTTCAAAGGTGAACCGTTAAGTTGTTTCATCCCCAGTTCTTCGGCTATTCGCCGGAAGCTTTCTTCTTCGGTAGTAAAGAAGCCGAATTTGGATTTCTGTCCTGCCAGGCTCGATGAAAAGGGGTATTTTACGATGCTGGCAAGTGTGGAATAGGTCAGGACGAAACCGCCTTTGCGGCGTCCTTCAAACTGATGGGTAAGCAGACGGAAAGCATTTGCATTTCCTTCGAAATGAGTCAGGTCTTCCCATTGTGCCGGGGTGAGTTGTTCTCCGTCGGGTTGTTTTTCTTTCAATGCCAGCCCTTTTCCTTCCGAAAAGAAAGTAGAGATGGCGCGTTCGCCGGAATGTCCGAATGGCGGATTGCCCAAATCGTGCGCCAGACATGCTGCGGAAACAATGGAGCCGATTTCGGGCAGATAAGAGTCTTGCAGTTCGGGGCGGCGGGCAAGGATGGCTTTGGCTACGTCATTGCCCAGCGAACGACCTACGCAGGAAACTTCCAGGCTATGTGTCAGCCGGTTGTGTACGAATATGCTGCCGGGCAGAGGGAACACTTGTGTCTTGTTCTGCAATCTCCGGAAAGGTGCGGAGAAGATGAGGCGGTCGTAATCCCGCTGAAATTCAGAACGGTTCTCGTGACGCTCTTTATGAAACTCTTCTAAGCCGAATCGTTTGGCGGATATGAGGGTATTCCAGTCCATCATGTTCTTACTTTCTTATTATTTAACTGCAAATGTATGACTATTTGCTTCAAAATCCGTAATTTTGTCCGTTAAATAGTGAATTAAAGTAATCTCAATCGTAACTTCATTGAAATGGCAAATAATAGTATGACCGTCCGAATTATAAATAAGTCGAAACATCCGTTGCCTGCATACGCCACCGAGTTGTCTGCCGGAATGGACATCCGTGCCAATCTTTCCGAGCCGATAGCTTTGGAACCGTTGCAGCGTTGCCTGGTTCCTACAGGTTTGTATATCGCTTTGCCGGCGGGGTTTGAGGCGCAGATTCGTCCCCGCAGCGGTTTGGCTATCAAGAAAGGTATCTCGGTATTGAATTCTCCGGGTACTATCGATGCAGACTATCGCGGTGAAATCTGTATTATCCTCGTAAATCTTTCTTCGGAAACATTTATGATTGAGGACGGAGAACGAATCGCCCAAATGGTAATTGCCCGCCATGAGCAGGCCGTATGGCAGGAGGTGGATGTGTTGGATGAAACGGAACGCGGTGCCGGTGGCTTCGGACATACCGGAGTATGATGAATGCTTAATGGAGAAAATAGAATGAAGATAAAAATAGGATGGCTGTTCGTGACGGTATTGATGCTCACTTCATGTGGGGGAATCCGGTCTGTGCGTACAGCAAAAACAACAGCGAAAGCAGATGGAGCTTCTTTAATGAAGGAAACATTGCTTTCTGCTGAACAACAGCGTAAATATGACTACTTCTTTTTGGAAGCCATGCGGATGAAAGGAAAGAATGAGTATGATGCGGCATTTGGATTGCTACAGCATTGTCTGGATATCAACCCCACTGCTTCTTCTGCGCTTTATGAAATATCGCAATATTATATGTTCCTTCGCCAGGTGCCGCAAGGTCAGGTTGCTTTGGAGCAGGCAGTGGCTTTTGCGCCTGATAACTATTGGTATAGTCAGGGACTGGCATCGCTGTATCAGCAGCAGAATGAATTGGATAAAGCTATCACTCTGCTGGAACAGATGGCAGTGCGTTTTCCGGGAAAACAGGACCCGCTTTTCAATCTTCTGGACTTGTATGGGAGACAAGAGAAGTATGATGAAGTCATATCTACATTGAACCGTCTTGAAAAGCACATGGGCAAGAATGAACAGTTGTCTATGGAGAAGTTCCGGATCTACCTTCAGATGAAGGATGACAAGAAAGCTTTTCAGGAAATAGAAAGTCTGGTACAGGAATATCCGATGGACATGCGTTATCAGGTAATATTGGGTGACGTATATCTTCAGAATGGTAAGAAGCAGGAAGCTTATGACGTTTATCAGAAGGTGCTGGCTGCAGAACCGGATAATCCGATGGCTATCTTTTCGATGGCTTCTTACTACAAACAGACGGGGCAGGAGGGGCTTTATCAGCAGCAACTGGATACTTTATTGCTGAATAAGAAGGTAACACCTGATACTAAAGTGAGCGTCATGCGCCAGATGATTGTGGAAAATGAACAGGCTGATAAAGACAGTACGCAAATCATAGCTCTGTTTGACCGGATCATGAAGCAGGAGCAGGATGATCCACAAATCCCGATGCTTTATGCGCAATATCTGTTGTCGAAGAATATGGAGGCAGAGTCAGTTCCTGTTTTGGAACAAGTGGTTGACTTAGACCCTACTAATAAAGCTGCTCGTATGATGTTGGTTGGAACTGCCGTAAGAAAAGAGGATTACAAGCAGATCATTAAGGTTTGCGAGCCGGGTATTGAAGCGACTCCGGATGCGCTGGAATTTTATTATTATCTGGCCATTGCCTATAATCAGGCAGAACAGCCGGATAGTGTGGTCAGTATTTGTAAGAGAGCATTGGAACATACGACAGCTGACAGCAAGAAGGAGGTCGTCTCAGACTTCTATTCTATTTTGGGTGATATGTATCATACTCAGAAACAGATGAAGGAGGCTTATGCTGCTTATGACTCAGCACTGGTCTACAATCCTTCCAACATTGGTGCGTTGAACAACTATGCTTATTACTTGTCAGTAGAGCGCCGTGATCTGGATAAAGCGGAAGAAATGAGTTACAAGACTGTAAAGGCAGAACCGAATAATGCTACTTATCTGGATACATATGCATGGATTCTTTTTGAAAAGGGAAATTATGCGGAAGCTCGTATTTACATAGATAATGCCATGAAAAGTGATGATGAAAAGAGTGATGTGATCGTAGAACATTGCGGGGATATCTATTATATGACTGGAGATGTGGATGGCGCGCTTTCCTATTGGAAGAAAGCACTGGAGATGGGCAGTGAGTCGAAAACATTGAAACAGAAAATAGAAAAGAAAAAATACATTGCAGAATGAAAAGAATCGCTTATTTTTTGTTGATTGCAGTCGTATTGGCAGGTTGTAAAAGCTCAAAGCATCTGATGACAACGGTGCCGGAAGTGACGGCACCCAGTTATCTGGCTTCCAAACTCCAGCTGACAATTCCAAGTAAGAACGGAAGTATGTCAGTTGGCGGTACCATGAAGATGAAAAGTCATGAACGGGTACAGATCTCCTTGTTGATGCCCATTATCCGTACGGAAGTGGCGCGCATTGAGGTTACTCCCTCCGAACTGTTGTTTGTCGACCGGATGAATAAGCGGTTTGTACGTGCAACCAAGAGTGAGCTGAAAGAAATATTGTCGAAGAACGTAGAATTTTCTCAGTTGGAGAAACTGCTGACGGATGCTTCCCGTCCCGGTGGAAAGACGGAACTATCCGGAAAAGATTTGG
>OHGS01000988.1_pt1 | contig 10530 bp, 8 predicted proteins | sample 1567831 | NCBI WGS metagenome assembly OHGS01 (sample SAMEA3879596, study PRJEB24766) | human gut metagenome | biome: human-associated habitat; feature: feces | place: USA | collected 1985/1987
CAACCATCCCTGTATCGTCTGCTGGGGAGTCTCCAACGAGATTACCATCTCCACAAAGAATAAAAAGGATATGCTGGATAATCACCGTGATCTCAATGATCTGTGTCACAAAATGGATTCCACACGTCCTACAACGCTGGCCTGCTATGCAGTGTGCGGTCCTTTCAACAAGGTAGCACATCTGTCTGACTTAGTAAGCTGGAACTTGTATTTGGGATGGTATGTTCCAGGGTTGTTTTTAAATGACTGGTGGATCAGCTTTTTCCACCGCGTGTACCCTAACAGGTGTTTGGGATATTCTGAGTATGGCTGTGAAGGAATGCCGAATTTACATTCCTCACGTCCAAGAAGAGGAGACCATACAGAAGAATATCAGAGTCTCTACCATGAATTTATGCTGAAATGTTTTGAGCGTCATCCGTATATGTGGAGTACCCACGTATGGAACATGTTCGATTTTGCGGCAGATGCGAGAGATCAGGGTGGAGAGCCGGGAATGAATCATAAGGGACTTATGACATTTGACCGGAAAATAAAAAAAGACAGCTTCTACATTTACAAAGCGTACTGGAGCAAAGAGCCTTTCGTACATCTTTGCGGAAGCCGCTACGTAGACAGAACGGAAGCAGTCACTACAGTCAAGGTTTATTCGAACCAGACAAAAGTTGCATTATATGCAAACGGCAAGCTCCTGGAAGAAAAGACAGGCAATAAAGTCTTTGAATTCCGCGTTCCGTTAAACGGAGAAGTTCGTCTGGAAGCTGTGTCCGGTAAGGCAAAAGATACAAGCACACTTCGCCGCGTCAGCAAGCCAAACCCGGATTACAAGCTCAAAAAGAGCAAAGGAAAGAGCCAGAACTGGGTATAAGTAGGAAGCAACTGCAAATCTTGCAGAAGAAATTGAAATAAGAAACGAGTAAATCGGACGGCCCTCTGCTTTTTACAAAGCAGAGGTGCTGTTTTAGGTAAAGAGGCAAACCGCCGTATCCGGGCGGGAGAATGGAGAATAATATGAAACAGGAATCTACTCAGGCAACATCTGTTAATGCTCTGAACAGGGCAAAGATGTATCAGCTTGTTCTTTTCCCTATGAATAATGGGGCGACAAACGTCTATTATATTTTGACAATGAACTTTATTGCATATTATGCAAACGGAATTCTTGGCTTATTGCTGGCATTTGCAACTACAATGGTAACATTGATGCGTGCAGGAGATGCGTTCATTGACCCGATCATCGGAGCGATCATGGACAGAACTTCTACCAGATGGGGAAAATTCAGACCGTTTATGGTAATCGGAAACCTGATTATGATCGTATCCTCAATTTTACTGTATTTTGGAACCCGTATCATTTCTGAGGATATGATGTGGCTGCGTTATTTATGCTTTATTTTATTCTACGCACTGAATATGGTTGGATATACATTTCAGACATCGGTTACACGTTCAGGACAGACATGTCTCACAAATGACCCGAAACAGAGACCTCTGTTTACAATCTTTAATACGATTGCCAGCCTGATCGGAATGGGGCTTGTACAGTTTCTTGCGCCGATCGTAACCGGAGGAAATTACAGAACAGAAGAATTTTTTAATATCATGATTCCTCTGGCAATGATCGTATCAGCGATCATGACTGCACTGGCTGTTATCGGTATTGCAGAAAAAGACCGTCCAGAATTCTTTGGACTTGGTGGAGAAGGCGGAAAAGAAAAAGTTAAAATAAAAGAATATGTAGCTATTTTAAAAGCAAACAAAGAACTGCAGAGACTGATGATCGCAGGTGCAGGATGTAAGCTTGCATTCTCGATCGCGACGAATATGACGGTTCTGGCAATGCTTTACGGAGCGATGATGGGAGATTACAAAGGTCTGTATCTTCCGATGATGATCGTCGGATATGTATTTTCCGTTCCGTTCTTCCTGTTGACAGTACGTACTTCACAGAAGAAAGGACAGAAGGCATCTTTAATGCTCTATATCAGCGTTGCACTTGTTATGTACATCGGTGTTTTAGTATTGCTTCTGTTGTGGAAACCGGAAGTTGCAGCGATGAATGTGAGTCTGACAAACCTGAATCTTTATACGATCCTGGTTATTTGTGTTATTCTTTGGTATCGGTTATGGTGCATATTATGCAACAGCAGATATGCCGATTCCAATGGTTGCAGACTGTTCAGATTACGAAACATTCCGCTCCGGACGTTATATTCCGGGAATTATCGGAACCTTATTCTCACTTGTGGATAAGCTGGTAAGCTCTCTGGGATCTACAGTAGTAGGAATTGCAGTGACGATCATCGGACTGTCAACACTTCCGGATGGAACAACCCCTTATTCAGAGGGAATGCATACGATAGTAATTATTTTATTCTGTGTTGTTCCGATGCTTGCATGGATCGCAACACTGGTCGCAATGCGCGGATATAAACTGACCGGTGCAAGAATGAAAGAAATTCAGGCGATCAATGCAGTGCGTAAGGATGCGATCAGCAAAGGAATGAGCGTAGAAAACGCAATGCAGAAATGGCAGACGATTGATCAGGTGCCGGATGAATTTAAAGTACACTAAAAGTGAAAAAGTAAACATATAGAAGGGATATCCTTTCATCAGATATGCTCCCTTTCGGGAAGGCAGTTAAAATAACAAGACTGTTCTCCCGGGAGGGGGCATATTGTGTTACAGAACTATTTGTACCTGAAACCGACTTCGTGCTATAATATTACAGACACAAATCAACGAGATACGGAGAAAATTATGCAGTTACGATACGAGATCCCGGACACATTCTGGAGTTTGTTCCGTTCGGTAAACCGGGAGATTTATATGGAGTCGCTGCTGGTGATCAATGAGGAATATCAGTACAGTAATTATTTTCTGACGAAAGAAATCTGTGTGCAGGTATTGAGTGATATGAATGCACAGAAACAGGTTTTGCTTCAGCGGGAGGAGAACGAGACGGATTTTGACATGCTGGAGACGACAGCATCCCGCATTTTACGGTGGCTTTTAAAGACCGGATGGCTGAAGAAGATCGAAGATTACAGTACGATGACCACAAATATTGTGATACCGGATTATGCGGCGGTTTTTATTGAGGCATTTGAGCGACTCACGTCCGAAGAGCTGGAAGAAACAGAATTATATATTCAGAATGTATATGCTACGCTGTTTTCCTTTCAGAATAATTCCAGAGTAAATCTGAATATGCTCAGGACGGCCCTGATCAATACAAGAAAGCTGAACAAAGCGCTGCAGGATATGCTTCATAATATGGACAAGTTTTTCGAGAGGCTTTTGGATCAGGAGTCTTACGGGGAACTTTTGCGGGAGCATCTGGACGGGTATGTGGAAGAAATTGTCAAGAAAAAGTATCATATTTTAAAAACATCAGACAATTTTTATATCTACAAGATGGACATTAAAAAATGTCTCCGGGATATGCGGGAAAATGAAGAATGGATCGAAAGCATCCGGCAGAAAGCAAAAGCAGCAGGAGATACGAAAGAGGATGTGTTAGATCTGTTGGATCTGATCGAACGGGGATTTGATGACATTGAACACAGGATCTCCAATATGGACAGAGAGCATTCCAAATATGTGCTGGCAACCGTGAGCCGGATGAATTATCTGTTAAGCGGAGAGACTGATACCAAAGGGCTGGTGGTGCAGCTTCTGAATAAAATATCTGCGCAGGAAGAACCGGAGAAGCTGCTTACGGAAGCAGGAAAACGGATGAACCTGTCTCTGTTTGAGATGATTTCCGAAAAATCATTGTATAAGAGAAGAAAACAGAGGACAGACTTTATCAGCCAGATGGGACAGGATGAAGAATATGAAGATCTGAACCGGGAGGATGTGCTGAAGTTAAACCGGATTCAGATGCGCTACAGCAGACAGGAGATTGAGGATTTTATCGAAGAGCATATGGAAAACGAAGTGATGGACGCCGGAACACTTCATATTACAGAAGAGACAGCATTTGAAAAACTGATCCTGGCATATGACTACAGTACCAGAAAGAACAGTAAATATCGGGTATTGAATGAGGAGGAGACAGTCATCCAAAGTGGACAGTATCAATATCCGGCATTAAAATTTGTGCGAAGGAGACCGCAATGATCGAATATTACGAACAGCTTTCGGAAGAAGAGCAGGACGATATCAAACATGTGATCCAGACATTATATCGTCAGACCTTTCTTCTGGAACGAAAATTTGAAAAACGGACCGGGCGGATGGTTCCGGTCAGGGAGTACCGTGTATGCAGCAAGCACAGGGAATTTCTGGAGAAATATTTTGCAGTTGCCGGAATCACACTGCAGGAAAATCTGCATATGGGCGTCATGTACATCCAGGGAGAGACACTATGGGGAGAAAAGCTCTCCAGACTTGCCACAATCTATATTCTGGTGTTAAAGCTAATCTATGATGAGCAGATGGCAGCAGTGTCATCCAGCAGCCATATCGTGACCACTCTTGGAGCAGTGAACGGAAAAGCGGGAGAATTCCATGTGTTAAGCGGCTTGCCGTCCCCGACAGAGATGCGGAGGACTGTTGCATTTTTGAAAAAATATCAGATTGTGGAACCTGTGGATGTGATGGAGGAGCTGGATGAGAACAGCAGACTTGTTATTTATCCGTGCATCAATACAGTGCTGCTTGGAGATGATATCAGAGAACTATTAGAGACGTTCAGCGAGGAGGAAGACAGTGGAGACAAAACAGGCGTTCAAAGCGCTCTCGAAAATCTGCCTGAATAACTGGCATTACATAGACAGAAAAGTACTTACTCTTAATCAGGGAATCAATTTCTTTACCGGACATTCCGGAAGTGGAAAGTCTACAGTGATCGACGCCATGCAGATCGTACTGTACGCGAACACAGACGGAAGAGGATTTTTTAATAAGGCGGCAGCAGACGACTCTGACCGTTCTCTGATCGAATATTTAAGGGGAATGGTGAACATCGGGGAAAATAACGAATCCCAGTATTTGAGAAACCAGAATTTCTCCAGTACGATCGTTCTGGAGCTGGAGCAGACAGATACGAAAGAAAAGCAGTGTGTGGGAGTGGTATTTGATGTTGAGACAGCCACAAATGAGATCAATCGCCTGTTTTTCTGGCATAAAAGCGGGCTTCTGGAAAATCAGTACCGGGCGGATAAGCGCTGCCTGACGACATTTGAAGTCAAAGAATATCTGCAGCGGACATTTTCAAAGGAAGAGTATTATTGTGGTCCGAGCAATGAGAGATTCCGCAGACAGATGTATGACATTTATCTGGGTGGTCTGGATATCGAAAAATTTCCTCGTTTGTTCAAGCGAGCCATTCCGTTTCGTATGAATATCAAACTGGAAGATTTCGTGAAAGAATATATCTGTATGGAGCAGGATATGCACATTGAAGAGCTGCAGGAAAGTGTGATGCAGTATGGAAGAATGCGCGGGAAAATCGAAGAGACCATGGAAGAAATCGGGTATCTTCAGGAGATCCGGGGTTCCTATCGGCAGTATGAAGAAAAACAGGAAGAGACGGCGTCCTGTACCTATCAGATTTCCAGGCTGGAAATCCTGCATCTGCAGAGTAAGATCCAGGAACTGAATGACCGGATGAAAGAGACACAGACGGAGATTGCAGGACAGGAAGCGAAAAGAGTCAATCTGGAGAAAGAGCAGGCAGAACTTCAGAAAGAATACGAAGCAATAATTTTGAAGATTGCGGACAGTGGTTATGCAGCCATGGAAAAAGATCTGGAGAGTCTGAACGAAGCCCTGGAACGGCTGCAGAACAGTAAGGCAAGATGGAAAAAGACTGCAGATGGTCTCAAAGAGTGGAAAGAAAAAGATGTGACGCCGAATCAGACCTTGTGGGATATTGACCGGTTTGTTTCTGGAAAGATCACGGAAGGTGAGCTGGAACGGCTGCAGACAAGTCTGACACAGATCCGGGAAGAACTGGAAGAAGAGCGTCAGGAGACGGATGCCAGACTTCGCGCAGTCAAAAAAGAAGAAAAAGCGGCACGGGAAGAATTAAAAGAGCTGAAACAGGGAAGAAAAGCCTATCCAAAAGAACTGGAAGAAGCGAGATATGAGTTGAGAAACCGGCTGCATGAGAAGTGCGGCAAGTTTGTCAATGTGCAGATTCTGGCAGATCTTCTGGATGTGCGGGACGAACGCTGGCACAATGCCATCGAAGGATATCTCGGAAACAACAAGCTGCTTCTAGTCGTGGAACCAAAGTACGCGAAAATTGCCATGGAAATCTATCAGGACATGGATAAGAAGAAATTTTTCCGGGCAGCAGTTCTGGATACAGAAAAAGTACAGGAGACAGAATGGGAAGTAAAAGAAGGAGCCCTTGCTAAGGAGCTGATTGCAAAAGAGCCGTATGTGCAGGCATACATCAATTTCTTCCTCGGAAATGTTATCAAATGTGAAAGTATCGAAGAGCTTCGTCAGAACCGGATCGGAATCACTGCAGACTGTGTGCTGTACCACAGCTTCCGTCTGCAGCATATCAATCCGGAAAATTATACGAGAAGGGCATATATCGGAGAGACCAGTATGCGTCAGAGGATCCGCCGTCTGGAAGAAAAATGTGAGAGTCTTCAGGAGGAACGGATTCCACTGCAGGAAATGCTGGAAGAAATTCGCAGGATCTCTCAGCTGGAAGGACTGACACAGCCTCTGGAGGATTACAGACAATGGCTGTCTGATCTGCAGAAAATTCCGGCAAAGGAGGCAGAAAAGGCCAGACTTCTGGATACAATGCAGAAGCTGCGAGAGGAATCCGTTCTGGTGTGGGAGCAGCAGAAACAGGAAATCCAGCAGAAGCAGGAAGCAAAGAAAGCAGAGATTGAGGCAGTTCAGAAAACCATCTGGAATCATCAGGAAAACGGAAAACGATTCCAGAACATGCAGGTAGATTTTAATGAACAGTTAGTGCAGAAAGAAAATGAATTCCGGCAGCAGGACAGAGAAAAATATGAGCCGGAATTTCAGGAGTAACTGGAGGGCAGACAGAGCCGCAATTATGAGTACCTGATGCGGGAACGTATCAAGAAAAAACAGCCTTTGGAAGATGCGCAGGAAAAAGCATATGAAAAACTGGTAGAAGCAAGGAGTGCATATCTTCGAAAATATCCGAACAGAACCTATTCTGCAACGATCCGTGACAATGACGTGTACGAAAAGCAGCTTTCAAATCTTGAGTGCGATAACCTGGAAAAATACAGGGAAGAAGCACAGGAACAGGCGAGAGCAGCAGTGGAACACTTTAAAGTTGATTTTGTATCCAAGATTCGTTATGCAATCAAAGAGGCATATCAGAAAAAAGATGAATTGAACCGGATCATCAGCCGTCTGGATTTCGGAAAGGACAAGTATCAGTTTGTCATTACGAAAAACAAAGGTCCGGACGGACGATTCTATCGGATGTTTATGGATGACGCATTGGATATCAATCCGTCTCAGTTGAGTGACCACATGGAAAATCAGATGAACCTGTTTACCATGGAGCATGAGGAAGAATACGGAGATCTGATGAATGAGCTGATCGAGATTTTCATTCCGCCGGAGAATGCCACTAGGGAGGAACTGGAAGAAGCCAGAAAAAATATGGATAAATATGCAGATTATCGCACGTATCTTTCCTTTGATATGCAGCAGATCGTGCAGGGAGAAAAGGATATGCGGATCGGTCTGAGCAAGATGATCAAGAAAAATTCCGGTGGAGAAGGTCAGAACCCGCTTTATATCGCGCTTCTGGCAAGCTTTGCACAGATTTACAGAATCAATCTGTCTCCGAAGATCAAGCGTCCGCCAACCCTGCGTCTGGTTGTCCTGGATGAGGCATTTTCCAAAATGGATGCAGAGAAAGTAGCAAGTTGTATTTCTCTGATCCGGGGACTGGGATTTCAGGCGATTATCAGTGCAACAAATGATAAGATTCAGAACTATCTGGAAAATGTAGACAAGACATTTGTGTATGCAAATCCGAATAAAAAGCATATTTCGATACAGGAATTTGAACGAATGGAGTTTGAACAGCTGCAAGGGGAAGAATGATGACGTGGATATTGGGAAATATCGTAAAACAGATTGAATCCGGGACAGAAAGCTGGCGGGCAGAAAGCCGAGGTGGAAAAAGTCTGGCCAATGAACATGGGGAGCTTTATGATAAAAAACATTTAAAATCAGATGTGCTGCAGGAGGCAGAGCAATTGCAGCACAAAAATCTGATCCAAATTAAATGGGCAGATGGATATCGGGGAAGCGATATTGAAAGAATACGCTACAGATTAGAAGACAAAGAAAAATTTTATGCATTATATCAGCAGGAAGTGGATGCAGAATTTCTGCCAAAACAGGAGAAAATCCGGTTATATCAAGAATTTTTAAGAAACCAGATGGCACAAGTAAAAAAATTGTGGATTCGTGCATATTATCAGGATTTGCTGGAACGATCGGAAAATAAACGAAAAAAAGATCTTCTGGAATTATTAGCGGATGAGAAAAAATATGCCCCGTGCTTTGAAGGTCTGGATCAGCTTACAGAATCTGTTTTTAAAAGGATTTTCAGTAAAAAATATTTGGAAAATACAAAAACATTTGAACAAGAGATGCAAAGTCATGTCATCAGTACTGCGAAAAAATTCTGTCCGGATGTAGAAAAAGAAATGGATGACACGACAGTGCTTCAGCAGCTGTGGATCGAAGAATATGCACAAGAACTGTCTTTAAAAGGGAAACTGCATTTTTGTCTGAAAGAAGAAAATGGAAGCACTCAGGAGATTAATACAGAGTGTTATCGGTTCGGTACTACATTAAACAGTCAGACACTGGAGCATGCCGAGATAAAAGAAGTACAGAATATTCAGAAGATCGTGATATTTGAGAATAAAGCCAATTATATCTCTGCACCGTATAAGGATGGTATTCTATACTTATTTAGTCATGGATATTTTTCTCCAAAAGAATGTAGATTTTTAAAGCAGCTGCATCAAGTGTTAAAAAATCAGACATCCTGTGAAGTGCAATATTTTCACAGCGGAGATCTGGATTACGGTGGAATCAAAATTTTTCAGTATATACGCAAAACAATCTTTCCGGAGTTAGAGCCGCTTCAGATGGATGTTGAGACATATGAAGCATATCAGGAATTTACAGAAGTGATAGATCCGGAAACACTGGAAAAACTAAAGCGTGTTCAGGATGAAAATCCAAAGCTGCAAGAGCTGATCAAAAGGCTGATAGAAACAGGAAAAGGAATTGAGCAAGAGTGTTTTTTAATAGAGAAAAGAGGGAATCACATATGAAATTAATGATCGCATCAGATATTCACGGTTCTGCATATTACTGCAGAAAAATGTTGGAAGCTTACGACGGAGAAAAAGCAGACAAGCTCCTTTTATTAGGGGATATTTTATATCACGGCCCCCGCAATGATCTTCCGAAAGAGTATGCGCCGAAAGAAGTCATTGCCATGTTGAATGCAAGAAAACAGGAGCTCTTATGTGTCAGAGGAAATTGTGACACGGAAGTGGATCAGATGGTTCTGGAATTTCCGATTCTGGCGGACTATTGTTTTTTGAATCTGGATGGACAGAATATTTATGCAACACATGGTCATGTGTGGAATCCGGGAAAGCTGCCGATGCTGAAAGCAGGGGATATTCTGCTGAACGGACACACACATATACCGGCATGTGAAAAGATTCATACGGAAGCAGATCAGAGTGTCATGTACATGAATCCGGGTTCTGTGTCGATTCCAAAAGAAAATTCAGAACACAGCTACATGATCTGTGAGAATGGTGTGTTTGAATGGAAAAATTTAGAGGGAGAGGGTTATCAAATATGGAAGAGAGATACGCGTTGCTGATCGATGCAGACAATGTTTCAGCAAAATATATCAAACCGATACTGGATGAGTTGTCCAAGTATGGGAATGTCACGTACAAGAGGATTTATGGGGACTGGACCAGCACCTACAATTCCAGTTGGAAAGAGGTGCTTTTGCAGAACTCCATCACGCCGATCCAGCAGTTCAGCTATACCCATGGGAAAAATGCGACTGATTCCGCAATGATCATCGATGCTATGGATATGCTGTACACAAGCGAGCTGGAAGGATTCTGTCTGGTGTCCAGTGACAGCGATTTTACAAAGCTGGCAAGCAGACTTCGGGAAAGCGGAAAAATGGTGATTGGAATGGGAGAAGATAAGACGCCGCCGCCGTTTCGAAAAGCCTGTGACATTTTTACCGTACTGGAATTGCTGTTAGAAGACAGCATGCTTGAAAAACCGGAAAAAGCAGCAGCACATGCAGTTGTAGGAAAAGAGTCCAAAAAAGAGTCTGCCGGTGCAGTCTGCAAGAGTCAGATTGAAGAAGCGGTCGTGAAGATTATTACAGAAAATCAAAATAACGATAAGGAGACTGGACTTGGAGAGGTCGGAAGCCGTCTGGTCAAACTGTACCCGGATTTCGATGTGCGAAGATATGGATACAGTCTGTTGTCCAA
>OHGS01001002.1_pt1 | contig 10430 bp, 10 predicted proteins | sample 1567831 | NCBI WGS metagenome assembly OHGS01 (sample SAMEA3879596, study PRJEB24766) | human gut metagenome | biome: human-associated habitat; feature: feces | place: USA | collected 1985/1987
GAGCCTTTCGGTGGGTGATGGAGGAACACACATGACCATTTTGATTGATGCAGACGGCTGTCCGGTGGTGGACCTGACCTTGCAGATTGCAAAGCAGTTCAGCGTTCCTGTCATCATCCTGTGCGACACCTCTCACCAAATCGAGCGCGAAGGTGCGCAGACGCTGGTGTTCGACAAAGGAGCGGACAGCGTGGATTTTGCTCTCGTCAACCGGGTAAAACCGGGAGATGTGGTTGTGACGCAGGACTACGGGCTGGCGAGTATGTGCCTTGCCAAGTGCGCCCGGGTGCTGAACCAGAACGGTTTGGAATACACCGCCGACAACATAGACGCTCTCATGCTGCGGCGTTATGAAAACAAGAAACTCCTCCGTGCCGGAAAGCATCCCAAGGGGAGCCCAAAGCGGACGAAGGAGCAGGATGTCAGGTTTGCGGATACGCTTGAGAAGATCTTGAACTGCAACCATTGATACATACTATTGGAAGTCTGGAGAAATCCAGTCTTCTTTTTTCATGAGAAAATTGTAACATTTTTTGCAATTTGGTTGCGTTTTGAGGGGGAGTGAATCGGCCCCGTCGTTCTTTCGGCTCGTTTTCTTGCATCTGCTTTCCCGAATCTGCTATACTGAAGTCACTTTTTAATCGGAGGCTTTCATGACAACCATTCTTCTCCTGCGCCATTCCATCCCGGAGCGCGGCGGTTCCAGCCCCGACCCCGGCCTTTCTGCCGAAGGTCTTCAGCGGGCCGCCGCAGTCTTTCAAAATGACGCTTTCCGCACGGTCTCGCTCGTCTGGTCGTCCCCTTCGCTGCGTGCGCTCCAGACCGCACAGCTGCTGGGGCTTCCCGTCCGGCAGGACACCCGCCTTGCCGAGCGCCGCACCGGCGACACGACCGGGCAGGACGCTTCGTTCTGGAAACGCCAATACGAAGACCCGGACTTCAAAAATCCGGACGGCGAGTCCTTCCGTGAGGTCAGCGCCCGGATGGCAGACTGCATCCACGAACTGCTGGATTCGCTCCCGGAGGGGCAGAATGCCCTTGTCGTCTCCCACGCCGCCGCTATTTGCAGCTACTTGCAGCGCTTTTGCACCGTTGAGGTGACCGACGCCGCACAGAAGCTCCGCCGGATTACATTTCAGGGCGAAGTTCTGTTGGATGGGCACTTTTGGGAGACTAACTATTAAAAGTCAAGCCCCAAAATGAAAAAATCCGCCAACCGACCGCTGCCCCTGACAAACAGCATTCAAATGCTGGAATCAGAGAAGCGAGGGCGACGGAGAGAACAGCAAAGCAAGCCCAGCCAGCCCTCGTACAAACAGGATAGCATTTGAATGCTTCGGTTCGTCAAGGGTTCGCTGCGCCAGCTAAGTTTCTGTTGGAATTAGCTCAGGCTCAGGAGAAAATCATGCAGCTGCAAGATATGCTTTCCCGGATTTCTGTAAGGCATAAATCAACCGAACGAGTTTCTTCATGGCGTGGGACAGGGCAACATTGTAGTGTTTTCCTTCGGCACGTTTTTTGGCAAGGTATTCAGCAAAGACAGGATTCCAGTAGCAGACGTACTTAGTTGCGTTGTAAAGGGCATGTCGCAGGTAGCGGGAGCCACGTTTTTCCATGTGAGCATAGCAGTTCGTGAGTTTTCCGGACTGGTATGTAGATGGAGAGCAGCCAGCGTAAGCAAGAATTTTGTCAGGAGAACTGAAATTGGAGAAATCCCCGATTTCTGCAAGGATCACAGCAGCGGAGTTTACTCCCATGCCGGGAATCGAGAGAATTGGTGGATTGAGCTCATCTATGATTTTCTGAATAGAATCTTCGATTTCGTTGATCTCGGAGGCAAGTTCTTGAATGAGTTTAATGGTATGCTTCAATTCCAGAGATTTAGCAGGCATGACAGAGCCAATAGAAGCTCTGGCTGCCTCTCGAATCTGGATGGCTTTCTCTTTTCCGTAGCGTCCTTTGGACGCTGTTGTAAGAAGGTTTGTCAGCTTGGTAAGATGGACTTCTGAAATTTGCTTTGCACCGGGATATTCGCCGAGAAGTGCGTAGATTGAAGTGCCATGGATAGACGAAACAAGCTGTTCCAATTCGGGAAACAGAATCGTAGCCAATCTGGACACCGATTGCTTTAGTTTAGCGCGTTCCTGAACTTTATCAAATCGGTATCTTGTTAGTGACTTTAGATCTTCGTTATGGTATGCTATATCCGTGTAGGACTTGAGGTCTACATCGGACAATAGCATAGTTGCAATCGTTCTTGCATCCACACGATCGGTTTTGGTTTTGCGAAGGCTGAGACTTTTTCGGTACAGGTTAGTGTGCAAAGGGTTAATGACATAAGTTGGCAGACCGTTGTCAAGAAGGAACCCAAGAATGTTGTAGCTGTAATGTCCGGTAGCCTCAAGTCCTACTTTTATTTTGTCTGACTTTTTGGTGCAGTTTCGAATCGTTTGAAGCAGCTGCTTAAATCCATCCATGTTGTTGGGGATGGTAAAGCAGTCAGCACGAACCATTCCGTCTGAATCAAGAATACAGCAGTCATGCTTATCCTTGGCAACATCAATTCCAACACAAACCATTTTGATACCTCCGGTATATTTATTTCGATGCTGTTCAGGACCACAGACTTCTTTGCTCTTGTAACCTCGTTCTAAATAAACCGTCTGGCGGTATCTAACTGATTAACATTTCAACAAAGAAGCTGTGGTTGGAGCCTCCCGAAAACCGTCTTTGCGGTAGGTGATGTTCCACCAATCCACAGCATCCTGAACTTATTGTAGCATTCCGCTGGAGAGCGGTCTATAAATACTACTATTTTATTATACGAGGTGATGACTATATCACAAAACCGTTCAAACTGGGGGTTCTCGTTTCAAGGATTAACGCCTTACTTCGACGTGCAAATTCTTTTCAAGCAGCAGACACAGAATTGCAGTCGAATGGCATCAAAGTTCTTTTGCTGCAAGGACAGGTTTTCAAAAATGGGGAGCTGTTGGATTTGACTGCCGCGGAATACAAGCTACTGTGCTTGTTTATGAGAAACCCAAGCATGGTGCTGACAAAGGGACAAATTTTAGATAAGCTATGGGATTGCGACGGGAATTATATCGACAGTAGTACCCTTACGGTCTATATGCGTCGGCTTCGTATGAAGATCGAGGATAATCCAAGTGAACCACAAATGCTCCTGACTGTTCGAGGTATGGGATATAAATGGAATATTATCGGGTGAGGTACAGAATGAAGATACTGGCAAATAAAGAAATCAAAAATCTATTTCTTTCGCTTTCACTGGTTTTTGGGGTTACATTTCTCTTAGCCGAGGTTTTTCTATGGCTGTCATATCGACGGCTTTCTCTGTTATTGCTAATCCTTTTTCTATTGGCTGGCGGTGCTGTATGGGCAGTCTGCTTTGTATATTTTAATCGGCAAAATCAGATCATGGAGCAGGCGATATTACAAATCAATGCGTATCTTGATGGTGATCGCAATGCCCGTATTGAATGTGACAATGAGGGCGAATTGTACCGACTGCTTCATTCCATCAATTCTTTAGCGGCAGTGTTAAATGCCCATGCAGATAACGAGTTACGAGAGAAAGAGTTTTTGAAAAATACAATCTCCGACATTTCACACCAACTGAAAACACCGCTGGCAGCACTCAATATTTATAACGGACTCCTTCAAGACGAGGATATAGAAGTGTCCTCCGTGAAAGAATTTGCGGGTTTGTCTGAGCAGGAACTTGACCGTATCGAAACACTGGTGCAAAGTCTGCTCAAGATTACAAGATTGGATGCCGGAGCCATTGTCTTGGAAAAGAACGCAGAAAATGTTGCAGATATGATGCGGGATATTGAACTGCATTTTGCATATAGAGCCAGACAGGAAAAGAAAGAAATCATTCTGTCTGGCTCGGATCATCTTTCTCTTTTTTGTGATCGTGATTGGTTGAATGAGGCAATCGACAATATTGTGAAAAATGCGTTTGACCATACAGAAAGTGGTGCAACAATTCGTGTTGCGTGGAAGGAGTTGCCGTCTGGTGTCCAAATTGTGATAACGGATAATGGATGCGGCATCCACCCAGAGGATATACATCACATCTTCAAGCGGTTTTATCGCAGTCGTTTTTCTAAGGACAAGCAAGGGATTGGACTGGGATTACCTTTGGCAAAGGCAATCGTTGAAGCACATAACGGCACCATTGAGGTTGACAGCGAATTAGGTATCGGGACAACTTTCACAATGAATTTTCTGATTCCTACAAAATTGTAGGCTGGCTGTAGGCTTACAGTAAGATTCAGGTGCTATTCTCTCACACATAGGCAGGACAAACAAAGACAGCCTGCCTATATCGCAAAATCATTCAGACCATCATTATGATTACCCATAACCGCAGTATTGCGCAAACGGCAGACCGGGTATTACAGGTATCGGATGGTACTTTGACTGATTTTGGGAGGTGCCGTGAATGAAAAGCTATCTTAGTCTTATTCCCATCTCCGCTAAAGTTCATCGCCGACAAAATCGTATGACGCTGCTTTGCATTGTATTTGCTGTGTTTATGGTAACAGCAGTATTCAGTATGGCAGAAATGGGTTTTCGGATGGAACAGGCCCGATTGGTTGGTAAGCATGGAAGTTTCTCTATTGGAGACTTGCTCGGCAGTTCCATGGGGCAAACCCTTCTTTCTGTTGCGGTTGTTCTGTTCCTGCTGATTTTGATTGCAGGCGTTTTGATGATTTCCAGCAGTATGAACAGTAGCGTTGCCCAGAGAACCAAATTTTTTGGAATGATGCGTTGCATTGGTATGAGTAAGCAGCAGATTATTCGGTTTGTTCGTCTGGAGGCATTGAACTGGTGCAAAACGGCTGTACCCATCGGTCTTATTTTAGGGGTTGTTACAACATGGGGGCTGTGTGCGGTACTGCGCTTTGTAGTCAGAGAAGAATTTTCTGATATTCCCCTCTTTGGTATCAGTATTTTTGGCATTGCCTGCGGTATCTTTGTTGGACTGATTACTGTACTGATCGCCGCAAATGCTCCGGCGAAACATGCCGCGAAGGTATCTCCTATCACAGCGGTGTCTGGAAATGCAGACCACGGAAAAACAATGCGTCATTCCCAGTATACAGGATTCGGAAAGATTGAAGCCCTTCTCGGTATCGGCCATGCGGTCTCCGGGAAGAAAAATTTATTCCTGATGACAGGTTCTTTTGCACTTAGCATCATCCTGTTTTTGAGCTTTTCTATTATGGTCGATTTTGTGGATTACCTGATTCCTCAGTCGGCTGCCACATCAGATATAGATATTGCAAGTGCTGACGGTAATACGATTCCTTGGGAACTGCTTACAACCATCCGCGAAATGGATGGAGTGAAGGAAGTTTACGGGCGTCGTAGTGTATTTGATGTTTCTGCCAAACTAAACGACGACACCAACTTTTCTGGCACAGTCGATTTGATTTCTTATGACGATTTTGATTTACAATGTCTGAAAAAAGACAGTGCTTTGAAAAGGGGGAGTGATCTGTCCAAAGTTTTTAGGGACAGCAATTTTGTTTTGGCAACATCCGATCAGGACAGCACATGGAAAATCGGTGACACTGTTCAGATTGGGGATGAAACCCTTACCATAGCCGGACTGTTAAAAAACGACCCATTTAGTGAGAATGGATTGACAAATGGAAAGCTCACATTGATTACCTCTGATGAAACATTTGTCCGTTTGACAGGAGAGGAAGGTTATTCTCTTGTGCTGATACAAACAACGGGAGATGTTACGGACGAAAATGTTCAGGCAATCCAGAATTCCGTAGATCAAACATATAGCTTTCAAGATAAACGCGACGAGCGCACTACGGGAACTTATATGGCTTTTGTTTTCTGTGTTTATGCGTTTTTGGCAATTATTGCACTGGTAACGGTAATGAACATTGTCAATAGCATTTCCATGAGTGTGTCTGCCAGAATGAAGCAATATGGAGCTATGCGGGCAGTAGGAATGGATGAACGGCAAATGACGAAAATGATTGCCTGTGAAGCATTCACCTATGCTGTTTTGGGGTGCGTTGTTGGTTGTGCTATTGGCTTGCCGCTTAGCAAATCGCTGTATGATTTCCTTATTGCAGGGCATTTTCCATCTGCTGTGTGGCAGTTCCCAATTATCTCTTTGGGCGTTATTCTTCTGTTTGTCTCGATTGCGGCAATCGCAGCTGTATATGCTCCGGCAAAACGAATTCGCAATATGTCGATTACTGCAACCATCAATGAATTATAGTTTCATATGTTAATCTGCCGGACGACGGCAAAAGAAAAAAAGCCGTCGTACAGCAGACACATTTTCACGCGCCTATGAAGCGGCGGCTTTGATTTTCAGAGCCGCCGTTTCTTTTCGTCTACCTTAAAATAACGACGACCTAACACCGTGTAAATCCACGGCGGCATATAAGGAGGATTGCCGCCGTGTCTATTTTTGCCTCTTTTCATAGTACCCATGACCTACATCAATTAAAAAAAGCATAGCGCCCCCTCCGGGACAGTCTGGTTATGAATGTGAAATCAGACAGTACATAAATGAATATGTAACTTCATGCGTTCGTGTGGCTTCATGCCGCCCGGGCGCTTTTGTGTTCTTATGGGGCTGCTTCGGGTCATGTTGGCCCGAAGTCATTCCCCGGTGCCGCTCCCCGCCGCCTTCGTTTCGGTCACTCGTCAACCAACAACCGAAACGGAGGTCAATATGGCTATTATCAATTTGCGGGACTATTACCCATTCTATACATCAGATTGCTTCATGGAAGTATCGGAAGAAGTTGCAGAAATGTTCAAAGAGTTTGATCGTAAAGAGGCTGCCTACCGGCTGCGTACATACCGCCACAAAGCCTACTATTCCCTTGATCGGGATGACGGGCTGGAGCATGAAGCTGTCTTTGTTGCCTTATCTCCCCATGAACTGTATGAGCGGAAAGTGACCATGCAGGAGCTTCACGCAGCGATTTCCAGTTTGCCGGACAAACAGGCAAAACGGATTTATGCTCATTTCATTCTCGGCATGACCAAACAGGACATTGCCCGGGCAGAGGGCGTCCATGAAAAAGTGGTTCGTGTCGCAATCGAGCGAGGTCTGCGGCGCTTAGAAAAAATTTTGAAAAATTCTTTGTAAGGCGTACCGATTTAGGCCGGAAAATGAAATGGCTTATGAGAGGCAAAACACTTCGGATCACAATGACCCGAGGTTCAGACAAGCCTCATGCAGATTGAAAATTGAATAAAAAGACACCCGGATACGAAGGGGAACGCGCTGTGTGACAGACCCGCCATGACCTCGGATTTCAGAGAATACAGTCTTTGTAAAACTGAGCGAGCGAACAGGTCCATGCCATAGGTGGGGCAAGGCTGGCTCCACCGGAACAGGCGCAGAACCCGGATACTTGCGTTTAGTCACAGTCCGAGCGTTGAAGCGGCCTTGCAAGCCGTGAGCCGTCGCAGGCAATGAGAACGCCTTGCCATCAGAATGGGGAGAGTTGAAATACTATGGGGCATGAAGCCTATGCCCGTCCGGTGTGTCTGAAATGAAGTGAAAACCTATGGGGAGCCCCCGGTAATGCTGTCTGATGATAGGCCAACCGATCCGGCGTGGCTCCCCATCTTTTCAAAAAAGGAGCATTTTATGGGAAATGCGTTTGGAATGATCCCCGGCTTGGAACCGGACGAATGGAGCAATGACGCCTGCCGTGGTTATGTCATTATGGCAATGGAGGACTGCGGATTTTCAAAGAAGGATATACGGCGTGTTGTGGGGCAGCTTTATGAAGTATTTGACCTCAACAGCGTGGAGGACGCCAAAGAAAAGTACCATTCCAGTCCTTACTGACCTCGGGTCACATCGACCCGAAGTGGAGAAAGCTCAAAGGGCGGCACCTGCTGGGTGCCGTCTTTTGACATTTCCCCACGGGACAAGTGGGAAAGGCAGGCATATACACGCACTTTCGCAAAGGAGGTTTTCAATGACGCAAGCTGTCACTTATGAACGAGAAACAAAGTCTGTCGCATTTCAAGGGAAGATCATTGTGCTGGAAAGCCTCACGCCGGTACTTCCCCCGAAGGAGAAAGCACAGCGCAAAAAAGAAATTGAGCGTTGTCTTTATGAGGTGTTCCGCAAATATGGGGACAGATTTCCCTAATCATTCGCAACATTGTTGTCCGGGGCTGCTGATGGTATAATATAGTTGTAAGGTTGGTAGCTCCATTCCAACAAGGAAAGGAGCCCAATATGGAATTTATCAGAGAAGATTGTATTTACGCAAGACAGTCAGTAGACCGCAAGGACAGTATCAGCATTGAAAGTCAGATCGACTTTTGCAAGTATGAATTGAAAGGTGGGAGCTGCCGGGTATTCAAGGACAAAGGCTATTCCGGTAAAAATACGGACAGGCCGGAGTTTCAAAAGCTGTTGGGCGAGATCCGCAAGGGAAAGGTCAGGCGGGTCATCGTGTATAAACTGGACCGTATAAGCCGCTCTATTCTGGACTTTGCAACGATGATGGAGCTGTTTCAAGAGTACGATGTGGAGTTTGTATCCTCCACGGAAAAGTTTGATACTTCGACCCCGATGGGCCGGGCCATGCTGAATATCTGCATTGTATTCGCCCAGCTTGAACGTGAGACAATTCAGAAGCGTGTCACAGACGCCTACTATTCCCGGTGCCTGAAAGGCTTCCACATGAGCGGGCAGGCACCATACGGTTATCAGTTAGAGCCTACTGTGGTAGAGGGTATCCGCACAAAGAAAATGGTTGCCGACCCCGTAGCCGCCGACCATGTTCGGCTGATGTTTGAAATGTACGCTGAACCGGAAACCTCCTTCGGAGATATTACCCGATACTTCGAGGAACATGACATAAAAATTTATGGCAAATCCATGTTCCGTACATTTCTTTCCCAGCTTTTAAGAAACCCCGTTTACGCACAGGCCGATTTGGAGCTGTACGAATTTTTCAAAAGCCAGGGCGCAGCGATTATCAATGACGCTTCTGACTTTGCCGGAACAAACGGCTGCTATCTTTATCAGGGACGGGATGTGAAGGAGGACAAGGACAGGTGCTTAAAAGACCAGATACTTGTTATCGCTCCCCACGAAGCACTCATTTCCTCTGACACATGGCTGAAATGCCGGAAAAAACTTATGGCAAATACCACCTTCCAGCAGGGGCGGAAACCGAAAAATACTTGGCTGGCCGGAAAAATCAAATGCGGGCATTGTGGGTATGCGCTGAAAGCCACCCATGTACCAAACAGCACTGGATATTTCCGCTGTACCAAACGGACGGAAAACAAAGGCTGTCCGGGCTGCGGGAAAATCCGCAAAGAAGAATTTGAGCAATTCATTTTCTCGGCCATGCAGGAGAAATTCAAAGACTTTCAGATACTCCACGGCAGGGAGGAAAAAGTCAATCCGAAGCTGACCGCCTATCAAGTGGAGCTGGCACAGGTGGAGGCAGAAATTGAAAAGCTGCTGGATACGCTGACCGGAGCCAATGCGACCTTGCTTGCCTACGCTAACAAAAAAATTGAAGAACTGGACACCCGACGCCAGACCATTTCAAAGGCAATCGCCGAATTGAGTGTTGAAACCATATCGCCCCAGCAGATAAAGAAGTTATCCTATTATCTCGACAACTGGGACAGCATAGATTTTGACGACAAAAGAAAAGCCGCCGATGGTTTGATCTCTACGATCAAGGCCACCAGCGACCGTGTTCAGATAGAGTGGAAAATCTGACATTTCCGCTCTATCGCCCCTCATTTCTATTTTATCTTGTTTGTACCCCTTGTACACCGATGTTTGAAATTCTCTATGGAATTCGTGGTATAAATTAGTTTTCTAATCTCTCCAGGGTATTTGAAATATGTAGAAAGTTGCGGCCAATTATTACGCCAGGACGCTATTGAAGATGGATATTTTCCACCCCAATTTTCTTCCAGCATATCTAACGCTTCTAATGCAAGCTGCTCTGTATCTGCCTTATAAACCAGTTTCAGGTCTTTCATGAAGGCTCTGATATCTTTGTAGGAAATAAACTTAGTGGAATAACGAATCTGATGTACAATACATCTTTGGATTTCCGCTAATGGGAAAACTGCATGAATTGCATCCACAAAACCAGTCAGTCCATCAACAGATACAATCATGATGTCTTCCACACCTCTATTTTTGATTTCATTCAGTACACCAAGCCAGTATTTTGCACTTTCATTACCGCCAATCCACATACCTAACACTTCTTTTTGACCAGAAAGTCTGATACCTATAGCTACATATACAGCTTTCTTTACCGTTCTATTATCTTCTCGTACATGAAAATGAATGGTAAGCGCTTAAATTTTAGACATGGATACAAAAATCCCCGGCCACATTTCTGCAA